>OHZD01001239.1_pt1 | contig 9440 bp, 6 predicted proteins | sample 1580391 | NCBI WGS metagenome assembly OHZD01 (sample SAMEA3882510, study PRJEB24775) | human gut metagenome | biome: human-associated habitat; feature: intestine environment; material: feces | place: Netherlands | collected 2009/2010 | reverse complement strand
CACCACCCTTGCTAGTACCATCTGCAGATGAGATGACGCCACCGCCATAGTTCGCGTGACCTACACAGATAAAATATTTCATGTCAAAGTTCTCCTTTCAAAAATGAGAGCGATCACTCGCCCTCATTTTTTGTACTTTGTCTTATCCCAGATTGTCTTTACTCTTTCCCAGCCTCCAGTTGCTACCATATAAATCACGAATGATGCAATAATTGCAGCAAACACATAGTACCATTCAATCACAATTTTAAAATATTCGCAAAAAGCAACCATTGTAGCAGTGCATACAATAAAGGATGTGATAAGAGCAACTGCACTGGTTGGTAATTTTTTGAACCACGGTAGGTCTTTTATTGCCTGCACAATAAGAGACACCACAAAGGCCATCAAGCCAAATGCGATCAGAGCATAGGTTACATAGTTCATAATTTCATTTACATTAATGTTCATACAGTTAATCCTCCTTATGATCATGTTCCAAATCTGCAATTCTATGATTTGCTACCCGAATCTGTTCTTCTGATACAGCCATCCTCTGTTCCAGATTATAAGTTCGCTCTATGGTGTTGTTGTGCTTATCCACTCTTTTTGTAAGCTCTTCCAGCTTGTATTCCATTAGCGCCCTCGTCTTTTCATTCTGGCTATGATTGCTGATCAGACACACTATCAGCGTTACTGCTGCCGATATTGTAGAAGAAATAATTACTTCCATATATGTCCTTTCTCCAGCATTGCGCCGGCGCAATTTTGTAAAAAAATAAGACCTAGTATGGTCTCGCTCTAATTCTCATATTTATTTTCTTCTCCAATCACTCTTCTGTACTGTCAACCTGTCCTTTGTTTGCTATCATCTCGTCCTGCATAGCATATGCAAGCTCCTCGAACTCGTCACGGTCTTTACGGCACTGCGTACGGTTCTCTTTCCGTAACTCCTGGTTAGTGGTAGACTGCTGAATATACATAGTTTTTGGGTTAGCCTCACTGCAAGATGCGGTGTAGGTCTCCACTGTTACTCCGTTGATAACGGACTGTCCTGATAAGTTGATAGATTTAGATGTTGTTAATGCCATGATATTATCCTCCTATGAATAAAGTTTTCTTCTAAGTTCTTCGTTTTCTCTTTCGAGCCGATCCACTTTAGAACTCAGCTCTTGCATTGCTTTTACAACATACGCAAGCAACTGCAAATTATTGACAGATTTATAATATGGATGTCCGTCAACTTCTCCGCCTCCATCGACAAGGTTAGGGTCAAGCTGTTCGAGTTCGTCTGCTATAAAGCCAATCTTGTATTTTTTATGAGAATCTTTTCTTTCAAAAGAACGAATTTGCATTGCTTCAATAACTTTTGTTGCGTCTTGTACTTCGGTGTCTCTTATATCGTCTTTTAGTCGAATATCAGAAAGAGCTGCACTACATGCTCTTCCGAGACTAAACCATTTCCATGAACCATCAAGTCTGGTTTGAATCCAAATTGACCCAGCGTATGAATCTCCGTGATAGATAAAAGCTCTACTTCCATCCACTTCATCGCCAAGATAAACTCCTACAGCAGTCTTCGAACCTGAACCTCCCACATTGAACCCAACGTAAATGTTTCCGAAATTTCCATCAATTGCCAGTGGAATCATTCCATTGTTAGCTTTATAAAAGCTAAAGAAATTTTCATCACCTGTACCTGTTGCCGCACCAAAGCGCCAGTCTACCGAACCTCTATTGGACTGATACTCATATGTTGTATTTATTATGTTGTTACTCTGAATATAACCACCAATGGACATATTGCCATTGGTGGTTATACCTTTTCCGTTATATGCCCGAATCCAATCGGAATCCGTCATATACCAGCCACCACCATAATCCTCACTATACCATCCTGTAGTACCGCGCGATCTAAACCAATTAGATGCATATATGGTATTAGTATTCATGTCTGCAGTCGCAGTTATTGTTTTTCCCTGCACATTGCCAGGAGTGGTAATATCGCCACTGTATAAACTCAGATCACCATACATCGTGACCGTCTTATCAAAAAACTCGAATCCGGCGCCACCTTGTATAGATGTTCCAGTTCCCATTTTTCCTAATTTGATAGACGATCCATCAAAATATAAGATTTTCTGACTGTTTGTGCCGTTAAATATAGAGTATGACTGATTTGCAGTAATCTCTCTAGCAACTATTTTAACACCAGATATAGAACCGGATGCCTCGATGTCTTTTGCAAACAAACTGACAACGTCAATTTTATCAGCGGTAACCGAACCAGCCGCAATTTTTTCAGTTGTTATAGAATTAGCAGCCATTTGAACAGCGGTAACCGAACCAGCGTACAATCGTCCGCCATTAATATAAGTACGATCGTTGTTATAACACCAAGCGGCTATACCCATATCAACAGAATTTGCAAGGGTGTATGCGTCATTCCATGTACTCCATTGCGTATCACTAATACCGATTCGCCATAATTCACGACCATCAATCTTTGCAGTCTGCTTAGGATATCCGCCGGAAGCATCTCGCCATGGCACGCATGTTATTAAAAGACAGAAGTTTTCACCAGTTAGACCAATCGTATTTGCTAATTTCAACTCATTTACTGTGGTCATCGGGAAATTTTGTATATACCAAAGCGGCGTTTGATTTGTGCTTCTAGTGTCTTTGACGTCAAGTCCATCGCCTTTAGGACCTTGAGGCCCCGTAGCACCAGTGGCACCGGTCGGTCCCGTGGCACCAGTTGGTCCCTGAGGTCCGGTCGGCCCCTGGTTACCCTGGGGTCCTTGTGGTCCGATTGGGCCAGTGGCACCCATATCACCCTTTACTCCTTGTATTCCTTGGTTACCTTGGGGGCCTTGTGGTCCAGTCGCACCAGTATCACCTTTCACACCTTGTATTCCTTGGTTACCTTGAGGTCCCTGTGGACCAGTTGCGCCGGTATCACCCTTGGGTCCTTGCTCTCCAGTATCACCTTTCTCTCCTTTTTCACCTTGGGGTCCCTGTGGTCCAGCCGGTCCGGTAGCTCCACCAGCACCATCAACACCCATCCTGGTAGCGATATAGCCTACGGAGGTGGTTGCGTCTGAATATAAGGTGGTCTCTTTTGTCCAGAGATACTGTCCCTGTGGTACGTTAGGCATTGAAGTTAGCCATTCCCCTGTAGGAACATCTGTCATGCTAGTACCAACCTGGTAAGTGTATGTGGTTCCAACAATGGACTTAACGTTATTAACCTTAGTGTTGATCTCAGTAATTGCGCTCTCTACAGTCTTCTTACTCTTACCAAACAAAATATCGCCAGCACTAATTCTCAGGTGAAAGTTCCCGTCATCGCCTTTATAGAACTGAATATACTCATTCGTATCGCCAAATCCTACCTGGCCATCTGAGCCGAGATAGAATCCTCTGGTGGTATTGAGCGCAGAAGTCTTAGCTCCGGAATATATGCAGTCGTGTCCGATATGGTTTCCACCGATGTCAGCACCAAAAGCTACCAAGTCGGTCACCGCCACTTTATCTGCTGTGATACTCTTGGCCTGGATAACAGTACCGTTCAAACTGTTATAGTCAGTCTGCTCCGAAGTTACTCCTGATCCGTTGGTATTAAGCTTGTAGTAAAGGCCATCTTCCCCCTTAATGACCAGCTTATCTGCCTTGATGGTGTTACCCTCGATCAGATCACCTTTGATAGTTACACCGACCAATTCGCCAGTAATAGTCTGGTCGCCGACCACTACATTCTTAATCAAGCCAGATTCTGAATAGAATTTCTCCATAGCCGCTATGCCAATATTGGAGAAATCAATGCTTGCGTATTTCAAATCAGCGTCTGCGGCGTTAATCTTTTTTACATCCAGCTCATTGATTAACGCTTTGTTAGCCGCCAGTTCATCCGTAACGGTACTCTCAAATTCCGCGTATTTAGACTTAATGCTGGTAGTTTCTGCCTCAAGTGCTTTCAGACTTTCAATGGTGGCAAACTTAATATCAGCCTCTTCTGTCTTGATATAGTTTGACTCGATCTGTCCTACCGCCAGTTTCAGTTCTGATAAGCTCCCGTCCAGAGTATTGTACAACCCCTGCAGATTTCCCACCGCACTGCTGCCATATACACCCTCGTCAAAATGCAAAATATCCGATACATTGATAGTCCCCGTGTACCGTCCATCATCACTGATTACGGTGTTAATAATTTCCTGGGCGGCCTGGAGCTTCTCCCTGGCCTCTTCGAATGAGGGAAGCTTATTGGCCAGTTCGCACTCATCTTTGGTATGGTCCTGTGGATATTGTGTAAGCTTGATGATCCGCTGCTTTTCCCGGATCCCGGTGGCGGCATCGATCAGGGTGATTGTATCTCCCAGGGAAAAAGAAAAATCATCGTATCCAGCTCTTTGTTTGGCCAGATCAATAATATCAGCACTGTATGATACTTCCGGCTTTGACAGATCTTTCAGCTTCGCTTCTGCATCCTCTTTCATGGCTGCAGCATCTGTATAAGATTCGTCTTTCCAGATGTAGGTCTTCACCTTATTCGTGTACTGGTAATTTTCCAGGTAATTCTTCCCATCGTTCACGGACTCGATGGTAAGCCCGTCCTGGCCAATAGGGATAATTCTCGTATAATAGTCGTAGGTGCTGCCCTTCCTCTGTAACCGTTTCAGGTTAAGCCCTGTGAGGAAAAAGTTCCCTTTATCCTGGCCAACCTGATCGTAAAAGGATACTGTCTTTTTCTTGGTATCATAAACGACTTCACACATAAATGCAGTACACAGCTTCTGAATTACTCCAAGCGTATTTGTCTGCAATATCCCTGCATTTCTTTTCTTGGTTACGGTACATTCGCCAACCGTCCAGCCGGATCCAGCCAGAGCAAGCTTGGCCGCATCTTCTATTGTGGAATCCGTAATGCCAAAGGAGCTCCAGGGCTTCGCCTCCAGTTCTTCCAGGTTCAGTACCGCAACAAAGGAGAGGAATCCATCTGTGCTTACACTCTTTTCTTTTACTACATACTCAGCATCCTGAGTCTCAATATAATACTCTTCACAGATTTCATGATGTCTTGCCATGTATGTAAAAGAAAGAGTCTGATCGCCAGTTGTAACGTCTCTCGCAACCTTCAGATCCTTGTATTTGACAATATGCCCTATGGCATTGTGGTTCGTATCATATATCTTAAGCATAGGGCCGCCTCCGTTTAGTCTTCAATCATAAACATAAAAATGCCTAATTCCCAACTTCCAATATCAAGCCCATCAAATTCTTCCAGGGATACCTTATGCACCTCAAAATCCATTTCCAGTCCCAGAAGTTCCTGAATCTTTTGGTTGAGCTCTTTTACACTTTTTCCTTCTTTAAGAATGATATCCACATTTCCGGGGGCTCTCTTTTCCTGTTCAGCTCGCTTTTTTTCCTCTTCAATTGCCTTTTCCTCCTGTTCAAGATCCCGGTATTCTTCCATTAACTCCTTACGGGTATCTTCATAAGGTTTTAATGCGTTAAGCAATAAGTTCGTGTTTTTATTAATGGCATAGCTCAGTTTTATCTTTCCAGATAAAATTTTCTTTCCATCTTCTTTATAAATCTGTGCTTCTTTTTCCTGAAAAAGTTTTAATCCGTTATAAGCGTTTAACATTTCCTGGTTTGTCATGTTTTTTCCTCCTACATAAATCTTGGTCTATATTTCACAGTCATGTCTGTCCATGTGCTGTCTAAGGTAATCCTTGTTTCCCCTGGTAAAAGGATCGGCAGGCTCCAAATATCAACATCTGCTGCTTTGTTAGCCCCATTTTCTGTAATCTTCCCACTTTCTCCGTCTAAAATCACAGTACTGTTAGCAGTAAGGCTTCTTATTACCACCCGAAGGTTTTCTCCTGTATCTAGATTTCGGTTTATTCCAGTTATTGTCAGCTGTTCCATTCCCACCTTTGGCGTAATCTCTACCATACAAGGCGTCCGGATGTTCCCAGGATTTGTAACTACTGTCTCCAGCATCCCGGAAGCGGACTCCGAAAACGGTGAACCGTTTGGCTGTTCAGCAAACTCATAGCAGGAAAAATCAACGGTGAGCTTGCTCAGCCTGTTGGATGTCACCTTCAGACGGGCAAGCGGGTTTTCTGTAAAATCATGCTTGCTCATAAACCCGCAAAACTTGTGATCGAACTTATCCAGTTCCAAGGTGACCGACTCGGACATCATATGGGAAAGCAGGGTGCTGCAATTCTGCAAGATCTCATTTCGATCAGAGCCGTATACCAGGAAGGTGATCCGTATTGTCTTCCACCCGATTGATCCATTAATGAAAAACGGCAGTGGGCTTCCCCTCTGCCATTCGCTTTCATTTTCAATATCGGAAAATCCCGGAGTCACGTTCCACTGTTTGGCCTGTGCTCCGGATATGTCCCAGCCATTTATATTCATCTCAGACGCCCCCTTGTGTATCTTGTGGCTGCCATTTCATTTTTTATGTTCATGTCTTCCCTGAGTTCTCCGACCAGCTTATCTTTATCCATGAATACTTTTAAGTTCTTCATGGAGCTTGCCATGTTCTCCATCATGGACTCCATCGTACTCATCATGGAATCCATTTTGCTCAGTATTTCGGAGTTATCACTTCGATAGCTTCCTGATAACTTCGCCTGGTGCTCTGACTGCTGCTGAATCAAACGGTTAAGTTTCTCGACTCCAGCCGCTCCTACCTCCAGGGAAGATCTGGATTCCAGGAACTGATCCGGATTCATGGCAAAATTATAAAGGTTTTCTGCTCCCTGTGGGTTAATTACCTTGTCCCCGGTGAGCATGTTCTGCATGATCGCGCCATCGGACTTACGGAGAACATATTCCTGGGCGTTATTTTCAAATAACCACGCCAGCTGATCCTCTATGACGTTTTGAGTACCGGTCTTCAGGCCGTTCTTTTTCATAGCGGCCAGAATTGCTTTTTTCTGCGCTGATGTAGGCTTTTTGTCGGCTTCCACGCTAAGAGCATCCGCAATCTTTTTAACTGTGGAATCGTTGACGCTCCGGCCGTAGTTCTTAACAATGTACTGCCACAGATCCGAATGCTTCTTTTTCTCAGCATCTGATACTGATTTCTTATGGGCTTTACTTGCATTGATCAGCTTTTGTACTTCTGTAATTTCTGCCGGTTCTTCCGCTACACCTGCGGTCACGGCCTCCAGCTCTGCTTTTTGCGCGGGCGCAATTTCAGATGTTGTCCCAGAGGAAGCTGAGCTTGAAGAAGCAGTGCTGGATGTATCTGTTCCACCGGATCCAGAAGAGGCCGTGCCAGATGCAGTGCTGCCATTCGGAGTTACATTTACGTCAAGCAAAGTTCCACCTGTGCCAGCTTTCTGAATGCCAGCGATCAGGTTACCTACAATATCCTCACCAATCTGGCCAGCCTGTTCCACCAGGGACTGCAAGCCGGTAGATAGTCCCTCATTTAGTTTCGCAACAGCCGAAGCATTTTCAGCTGCCAGATCATCCAGCTGCTTCTTATAGTCTTTCTTGGTGTCACTTATCTGCTGGTCAATAGCATCCCGCGTAGCCTGTGTATCTTTTTTTGCCTGCCGGTCTGCTATCTCCTGCTTTTCTTCCCAAAGCTTGTTAAATTCATCCAGCTGCTCTGCAGTCATCTGATTCAGGCTGTAAATATTGGCGGTTGCTTCTGGTCCTGCGTCTTTCAGTTCCTGCAGCAGCCCCTCTGAAAGTCCCTTTCCGCTCAGTTCCTGCAACTGGGTTTCCCACAGTTTCAGTCCCTCAACCTGGGTATTCATATTGTAAATCAGACGATCTGCAGTATATCCGGAAGCATCCCAGGCATCATAGTTATTCATGGATGAAAGGATGTCTTTCTTCCGATCAGCTATGGCACTGTCCCTTTTTTCTTCCAGTTCCTGTATGGTCTCATTTAGTTCTTTTTCAAGCTTTTCCCGCTTATCATTGTAATCTTCATCAAGCTGCAGCTTTTCTTTTTCGTAATCTTCTTTGGCTTCCAGGTACTTTTTATCTGCTTCTATGCGCTCATCCATGCCGGCTGTGAACTGTTTTCTGGCAATATCCCAATATTCCATCTCTGCCCTGGCGGACATAGAATAATAGGTCTGGTAGGTCTCCAGAAGGGATTTCTGTACTGAAGCCTGGGTCTTTGCAGCTTCCTCTCTGGCTTTGGCTACCTCTTCCTGCTTCTCCTGCTTTTCCTCGTAGATCTGAGTGTCCAGTTCCTGGATCTTCTGTGTTGCTTCATACCAGGCATCAGTTCCGCTCTTTAAATTCTTTCGAACGGTGGTCCAGTAATTTTTCTCCTGGGCTAAAGAGGCAGCATGTAATGTCTTGTACTTTTCCAGCCGTTTTTCAGCAGCACTGAGGACTTCAGAATTATAAGTTTCTGCGTCCTTAGTAGTTTTCTTTTGATTATCTCCGGATCCGGTAACTTTTTCTTTGGATACGCCAAAATTGTTCTTTATACTGCTGCTCAGTGCCTTGCTGATCGTGGAACTGCTGTTAAGCTTATTAAGTTGAGAGGTTGCCTGTTTATAGGCTGTGGATCCTTTCACAGCTGTATCACGTATCTGCTGCCAGTACCATTTTTCATTGTCCAGAGAAACTTCATGGCTCTTATTGTATTGCTTAAGCCAGCTTGTGGCGTTTTTCAACACAGCCTTTGACATTTTTCCAGCGGCTGCAGTTGCTACCTTTGTGTTTTTAGTTATACCAGATGCAGTACCTGCAGGTAACTGATAGCCGACTTCTTTCTCAAATTTCTTTGATGGAGAATGGATCTCTGCTGCTGCCTTGGCTGCGGCAATACCTGCATTGATCATTCTTATTGAAGCGCTGATGACCTGGGACTGGCCTGCTGATATACCTTGTGCTACACCAGCAGCTGCGTTATATCCCGCAGTGTAAAAGCTATTCTGATAGGTCCTAACAGCAGATGCCGCCTGTCCTGCCATGGTTCCAGCTGCACTGATTGCACCACTTTTTCCAGAATTGATACCTGTCTGGTACTGCTGAGCAGCTACGCTTCCGGCTTTTTCATATTCGCCTTTTCTGAAATAACAAATTGAAAGATTATCTTTTATGTCCCTGTCATCACTGTTGTAATCATAAGCTTCTTCACAAAGTTTTGTTGTTTCGTCAAGGTCATCGTTCCTAAGTAATTTAAAATAGCCAAGCATACCGTAAATACTTGAATTTCTGTAACCTTCGTTCATCATTGACTGTGCATCCTCAATCGCCTCGTCAAGTCTGCCCTGCTTATAGTAAACCATACATCTTTGTTGCTTTGCCAAATTCTTTTTTTCCGGTGCAAGCCCTTTTACTCTTATAATCGGATCAAGAACTTTTTCCGCCTCGTCGGCATAACCTGTACGTAAAAGCACATATGCGTAAGACGATTTCAACTTTACATTTGCTCTGCCCGTTTCACACGCCTTTTTATA
>OHZD01001226.1_pt1 | contig 9526 bp, 10 predicted proteins | sample 1580391 | NCBI WGS metagenome assembly OHZD01 (sample SAMEA3882510, study PRJEB24775) | human gut metagenome | biome: human-associated habitat; feature: intestine environment; material: feces | place: Netherlands | collected 2009/2010 | reverse complement strand
TATCTGGTGTCTCTGGTAAATGATGTGCTGGGTATGAATAAACTACAGAGCGGAGATTTGAAGGATTCTGTCGAATATTATGGACAATGCCATAAAATTCAGTCAGGCGGGTAGTGTGCTCATGGTCGGGGTTAAGGAAGAGTTTCTGCCTTTAACTGTCACAAGATCAAAGTTTTTATGTGCCACGGATAATTCGGCAGCCAATTCGCTGAGCTTGTTATACAGCACAAAAGCATAATTCAAAACAATGCCGTTACAGGAAAGCATAACCGAAACTGCCTGATGCCCATAGTCCTGTTTGCCTTTCAAATGAGATTGATGAAAATACGCATCTTCAATCGGATGCAGAGCCCGTGACGAAGGCTTTGTCTTTGCAGCTATCGTATCGTCAACAATACAGAAAACAGGTTTTCCGGTGCGGGCTGCTTCTGAATAAATAATCTCAATGACAGACCGTTTTAATGTATCTGAAAGCAACGATTCATCCCACTTTCCAGAGTTGAGAAAATGGGCAATTGTAGTTCTATGGCAGGAACTGTTTTTAGCAAAATCCGTGGTTTTTCCATGGTATCCAGAAAGAAAGATGCTAATCAGGATACTCATAAGATGATTGATCATTCGATTAGAATACGATTTGCATAAATCTAATTTTTTAAACTGGTTGTATATGAATGCTGAATGATGTATAGTATTTGCAGGAGACACCTTCTTTCGTGAATGCTGTAAATGTTGGTTTGGTCACTTTCATTATACAACACAATCGAATTCAAGGTGTCTTTCTTTTATGCAAAATCACGAACTTGCTCATTTATAGTATAAAGATAAAATGCGTAGTAAGAATTCAAATAAAAATAAAAGGAGGCTATAACAATGAGTAAAACAGAATGGACGAAAAAAATAATAATCATTGTGATTGGTTCGATCATAGCAGCATATGGCATTACCCTTGCATTGTATGCGGGATTTGGAGGGGCAACCCTTGCTGTTTTGTGGCAGGGGATTTCAAGGACATTTCATATAAGTATAGGCATGGCATCTCTGATTGTAGCCATAATTATGATTGTGTTCTCATTTTTCTATGACAGATCACAGATACATATTGGTACGATTATTTATCAGCTTGTGTATAGCCTCTGTGTTGATTTGTTTGCAAATGCACATGTGTACAGTACGCATTTGTGGGTGAATGCACTGATTATGTTGCTGGGAGTCATGCTTTTTGCAGTCGGAACAGGAGTTTATGCGGCAGCTTCACTGGGACGTGGTTCTTACGAGGCATTAACCTTTTCTCTTGCGGAAAAGAACGGCTGGCAGGTAAAAGCAGTGCGGATGATACTGGATATTGTTATGGTACTTACCGGAGTTTTGCTGGGGGGAAAGTTTGGCATATGTACAATCGTAACGATCATTATCTCAGGACCGGTTATTCAGTTTACAGCATCAAAAACTAAAAAGTTATTAAAAAAATAAAGATGTGGATTTGGTGAAAATCGTCACCGGCGGGAGTATCCAGAAGCAGTCCGACGCCTGATCTATACGACCAACACCATCGAAGGATTTAACCGCCAGCTCCGAAAAGTCACAAAATCAAAAACTGTATTTCCATCGGATGACAGCCTGCTTGACATGCCTGGAAATTGCATTATAATACAAACAAGGACAGAGTCCCCAAAACGGGCTCCGTCCTCGATAACTAATGACATATCTTATATCAGTTTTTTCTGCTTACATAAAACTTGAAACCGTCTCAATTACCGCTCTGTAGATTACAGCACAATTAAAAACTTTGTTTTGCAACGGTGTACAAAGGGAACATAATAAAAAACTTAATAATGGACTGCCAATCTTACACAAAGTACCGCCCAAACGAGACTACGGGCGGTATTTTTGTATCATGGCGGAGAAAGGAGGAACTTCCCACGGGGGCTTGACTGAAAAGTTGAGCCTCTTTTTTCATGCCAAAAAACAGGAGGTAAATGCTTATGGCAGATGATAAAACCACAAAAACGCCGGAACAGCCGGTAACGGATAGCGGGCCGGGCAAGGAAACGCCTCCCGCTCCCCCAAAAGAGCCGGAGAAGGTTTCCGTTTCCCCGGAGCCGGAAAAAAAGACGGAACCGGAGGTAAAGAACCCGCAGGTTTCCGTCTATAACTTCGCTGAAATTATGAAGGAAAAGAAGGTCGAGGAACGGGCGGCAGCTCCCAGCGGGGAAAAGCCTGACCCGGCAAAAGCGGAGAAACCGGAAAAGCAGCCGGAGGCTCCGAAGAAAGCGGAGGAAAAACCCAAAGAGCCGGAACAGCCGAAGCGCCGGGGCCGTCCCCCGAAAGCAGATAAGGACAAGGCCGCAACCCCGAAGCCCAAAGCTCCCGCACAGAAACCGGAAAATGCGGTCAAAAAGGAACCGGAGAAAAAAACGGCGCCAACGGTACAGGCCGCTCCCGCTCCGAAGGAACCCGAAAAACCGAAGGATGCACCACGCCGGGGCAAGGAACAGATCGTCTATATCAAGCTGAACGAGCTTCACGCCTTCAAGAACCATCCCTTTGAGGTTCGGGATGATGAAGAAATGCGGGCTATGGTGTCCAGCGTCAAGGACAAGGGCGTGACCCAGCCCGCTATCGTCCGTCCCCGTGAGGATGGCGGCTATGAGATCGTGTCCGGCCACCGCCGCCAGAAGGCCAGCGAGCTTGCCGGATATGCGGATATGCCCTGTATTGTTCGCAATCTGACGGACGATGAAGCCATCACGCAGATGGTCGAGGACAATCTCAACCAGCGTGAAGAAATCCTCCCCAGTGAGCGGGCCAAAGCCTTGAAAATGCAGCTTGAGGCCATCAAGCACCAGGGCTCCCGCACTTCGGGCCAGATTGACCCGAAGGACGCAGGAAAACGCTCCAACGAAATTGTAGCCGAGCGCAATAAGATGGCGGTCAAGCAGGTGCAGCGGTATATCCGGCTCAATGAGCTGGTTCCCGACCTGATGAAGCTGATGGATGAAAAAAAGCTGGGCTTTACTACGGCGGTGGAGCTTTCCTATATCGGCAAGAAGAACCAGAACTATATCGCCGTCGCCATTGACAGCCAGCAGTCCTCGCCTTCACAGGCGCAGGCAAAGCGTATGCGTGAGTTGGACGAAAAGAAGCTGCTCAACGGGGATGTGATCGACGGCATTATGATGGAGGACAAAAAGGAGGTAGACAAAGTGATTTTGACAGGTGCGGAACTGAGCAAGTATTTCGGCAAGGAAACTACGCCGAGGGAAATGAAGGACCAGATCATCAAGCTGCTGGACGACTGGAAGGGTCAGCAGAAGGAACATGAAAAGCCGGAGAAGAAAACCGAACAGGAAAAGTAAGCCCAAACTTCGGGTCAGCATGGCCCGAGGATTGCGGGGCTCTGCCCCGCGCCCCGAAGCTCTGGAGATATAAATGATTCCCCGTCGCCAGTTATTCCGTAGCATAGCCGGGAAAATCAGTCAAGGGCAGCGCCGCCGCAGGCGGTGCCAGAGGCACCCTTGACGGATTTCTCCCGGTTATGCTTTTTCCCGGTCAAGCGACGGGGATATAAATTCTCCAGAGCCGTTCCCCTTCCCGGGGGAAGGGGCGGAGGGGTTGGGCGAACTCTTGCTTTTCCCTAAACCAAAACAGAAATGGAGGCTCAACCAATGAAACGACCTTTAGCATACCTGACCGCCGCATGGAGCGGCGAGCCGGATGTTGATATGGAGCTGGCGGCCCACTACTGCCGTCTTGCTTATGAGGCGGGCTTTTCCCCGATCTGCCCGCTCTTGTATCTGCCGCTGTTTTTGAATGACAGCGTTCCCGAGGAACACAAGGCCGGGATTGATATGCGCCGGGATATGCTGCGGCGCTCCCACACCCTGATTGTCTGCGGCAGCGCTGTGGACGAGGATGTAAAAAATGATATTGCGGTTGCCGGGCGGCTGGGCATTGCGGCGACCACACTGGAAGGGGTGCTTGCCGTGAAGGGACACGGCACCCCGGGCCATGCCGGACATTAAGCTGGGAAGCCTTTTCGACGGGATTGGCGTGTTCCCTCTGGCTGCTTCCCGGTGCGGTATCCGTCCGGTATGGGCCAGTGAGATTGAAAAAGCGCCCATCTCCATAACCAAAAGGCACTTTCCCGACATGGTGCATTTGGGGGATATTACGAAGGTGGACGGCGGGAAAATCCCACCTGTCCATATAATTACCTTCGGTTCCCCCTGTCAGAACCTTTCTCTGATCGGCAACCGCTCCGGCCTTGCCGGGGCAAAATCAAGCCTGTTCTATCAGGCGTTTCGTATCATACAGGAAATGAGGGATGCTACTGATAACCTATATCCAGCTATCGCTGTTTGGGAAAACGTCATGGGAGCGTTTTCTACAAATGACCGGATGGACTTTAGAGCCGTCCTATCCGCCTTCTCGGACACCGAAGTTCCAATGCCTCCTTCGGGAAGATGGGGAAACGCCGGAATGGTGCGAGGGGGAACGCCTGATGTGTGCTGGCGGCTCATGGACGCCCAGTATTGGGCAGGCTCCCGAAGGCTGGCACGAAGGCAGCGGATTTTCGTCGTGGCGGATTTTGGAGGCAGACGTGCCGCAGACATACTATTTAAGCCCCGTCCAATGCTCCCACTTCCTCCGCCTTGCGGAGAGGGCGGGCGGGCCGCCGCCGAAGGAGATCGAACAGCTTCTTTTGAAACAGGGCGGCAGATACCAGTCATCCACCCCTTTCAGTGCTTCCGTATGCGGGGAGCGGCAAAAAGGCAGGAAGAAACGGCCTTCCGAAACAGCTTCGGATTACCAACTGACCCTTTTCCCACTCTTTTAGCCAGTGATGTAACGCCCTTTGCCTTCTGGTATGAGGGCGACCCGAAGGGCGGCTGTATCCGTTTTCTGACGGAAACGGAAAGCGAACGGCTGATGGGGCTGCCAGAGGGCTGGACAAAGTACGGGGCGGACGGCGTGGAGATCCGGCCTCTGCAACGCTACAAGGCACTGGGAAACGCGATTGCCCTCCCTTGCGCCGATTACATTATGGCCGGGATTTATGAGGTGCTGGCTGACCGGGCCGGAAAGGAGGAATGAGCCCATGTTTGAAGCCTATATAACCAATACAGCCCTATACCCCTTAATGGGGATTGAGGTAGGGACAACGGTACATTTCCCCATGACGACACAGGAGTTGCAGGCCGCCCTTGCCAAAATCGGGATAGACGGGAAACGGTACAGCGAAGTGTTCTTTACCAGCTTTGACAGCGATGTGCTGGGGCTCTACGATCATCTCTACGAATGTGAGAACATCGACGAGCTGAACGAGCTGGGCCACGCCCTGCTGGAAGTACGGGATAAGGGCGGACTGGAAACCTTTGAAGCCGCTCTTGTCTTGGGAAACCACACAAGGAGCGTGAAGGATTTGATAAACCTGACGCAGAACCTTGACCTTTACCGCTTTTACCCGGATATTTCCGATGATGAAGGGCTGGGCCGTCTTTACGCCGACGAGCTTGGGACCATCGACATACCGGAGCACATTCAGAACTACTTCGATTATGAGGCATACGGGCGGGATGTGCGTATCAACGAGGGCGGCGTATTCGCTCCCGGTGGGTATGTGTCGGCAGTCCCGGAGGGCTTCAAGGAGTATTACCACGGGCCGCAGGACATTCCGCCGGAACACCGGATATTTGCCTATCCTGAAAAGGCCGAGCCTGTCCACTCCATTCTCGCTGCACTCAAACGGTTTCAAGAAGCCCCACCCGCTCCGAAAAAGGACAAGGCGGGGCCTTCCCATGAAGAACGGTAAGACTTCGGGCCAGCATGGCCCGAAGCATAAAGGAGGTGCATACCATCAACTATTACCCTATCAATGAAGGAGCCGCCCGCCGGGCAAAAGAAATGAACAGCTTTTCCGACTACAAGGAAGGGAGCGCAACGGCGGAATACCGGGCAATGGTGGACAAGGCCGCCGCCATAGCGGAAAAGCAGAAATCCCGGGTGGACCCCATGTACCATGAGAAGATCGACCATCTGTTAGACACCTACGCCCGCAAGCTGGCCGAAAACATGAACCAGGGCTTTGCCATTGACGCAAGGGTTCCCTCTGTGATGATCGCCGGACCTGCCAATTTCCCGGTGGGAAAGAAGGAAAAACAGAACCGGGCCCGGGACAGCAACATGGAGGAATGGCGGTATATTCAAGGGCTGCTGGATAAGATACGCAGTACCGGCATGGGCGGGATCAGCGCCGATGACCCGGCAGCGATTGAAAAGCTCCAGAAGAAGCTGGACGGGCTGGAACGCTCCCAGCTCATTATGAAGGAGGTCAACGCCTATTACCGCAAGCATGGCAAGCTGGATGGCTGTGCGCTGCTGTCGCCGGACCAGATCGAAAAGCTGAAAGCAAGCATGGCGGCAAACTGGCGGAGCGACCCGAGGCCCTTTGAAAGCTACCAGCTTACCAACAACAATGCGGAGATCCGCCGGGTAAAGACGCGTATCGAACAGCTCTCCAAACAGGCGCAGCGGGAGTTTTCCGGCTGGGAGTTCGACGGGGGCCGTGTGGAAATGAACCGGGAGGACAACCGCTTGCAGGTGTTCTTTGACGGAAAGCCTGACGCGGACACCCGGGCCGAGCTGAAAAGCAACGGTTTCCGCTGGGCTCCCAGCGTGGGCGCATGGCAGAGGCAGCTCACGGACAACGCCATCCGGGCGGCTGACCGTCTGGAATGTATCAAGCCGCTGTCCGGCGAAAAGCCCTCCCAGCTTCAAAAGAAGCCCTCTATCTTGCAGACCATGCGGGAACAGGGCGAAAAAGTCCAGACGGAGCCGGAAAAGAAAGCTCCGTCCGGCAGGGATGCCGAGCGGTAAGCCTCGGGCCACATTGGCCCGAGGCTTTCTGTTCCCCGAGATTGTACGGGGGCCTCCCGGATAGCGGGAACCCCGACGGAAAGGAGGTTTTATGCAGGAAGAAGTAAACCAAAAAACGGTTGCCCTTTCGATCAGGACAACGAAGCTCACAGGAAAAGTGCTGGCTGCCGCTCTTGGCAAGGTGGTTCGGGTGCTGCAAAAGCACCACCGGAAGGCGCTGACCCCGCAGGGACGCCAGAGTGTAAAAAAGCTGATGAACCACTATGGCGGCAAAAGCGCTATGCCCTATGTGGGAGCCCCAAAGGATTTTGACCGGATCGCGAAGGAGTTCCATGTGGACTACGCTTTCCATAAAGTGAGCCCCGGTCATTACCTGCTGTTTTTCAAAGCCAATCAGGCGGACGCTATCACGGCGGCCTTCCAGAAGTACAGCGCAAAGGTGCTGAACAAAGAGCAGGACAAGGCTTCCATCCTCGGCCAGCTTCGGAAATTCACGGAGCAGATCAGGACACAGGCAAAGGAAAAGCAGCGAACCAGAGAGGCGGTGAAGGACGGACGTTGAGTGACAAGATCAGAAAATATGTGCTCCCAAACCTGCCGTACCTCTTTGTGTTCTGGTTCTTCTCCAAAATCGGGACGGCCTACCGGATCGCCCCCGGCACAGACTTCGGGACAAAGCTCATGGGGATGCTCGATACCTTCCCCAAAGCCTTTGAAACCTACTGGCCGGGGCTGGGCGGTATTGACCTGCTGGTGGGCCTTGCCGGTGCGGCTGGGGTGTATCTGCTGATACAGTCAAAGATCAGGCAGGCGAAAAAATTCCGGCGGGATGCGGAGTACGGCACCGCCCGCTTTGGAACAAAGGAGGATATAAAGCCGTTTGTAGACCCTAAATTTCAGAACAATGTCATTCTGACCGGGACGGAGTTCCTGACCATGAACACCCGTCCGAAAATACCCGCCAATGCCCGGAACCTAAACGCCTGTGTCATCGGATCGTCCGGCTCGGGAAAGACAAGGTTCTGGCTGACCCCGCAGCTTCTTCAAGCTCATTCCTCGTATGTGGTGGTAGACCCGAAGGGCGGCACCCTCGATCAGTGCGGGCGGTTCCTGCAACGGGAGAAATACAGGGTGCGGGTGTTCAACAGTATCGACTTTTCAAAATCCATGCACTACAATCCGCTGGCCTATATCAAGACGGAAAGCGATGTTTTGAAATTCGTTACTGCTCTGATCGCCAACACCAAAGGCGACGGCAAGGAGGGCGACGAGTTCTGGACTAAAGCTGAAACCCTCTTGTACTGCGCCCTTGTGTCCTACATCGTCTTTGAGGGGCCGGAGGAAGAACGCAACATGAATACGCTGGTGGAAATGATAAACAGCATGGAAGTCCGGGAGGATGACGAGAGCTTCAAAAACGCTGTGGACTATATGTTTGACGGCCTTGCAAAGCGCAATCCCCAGCACTTCGCTGTGCGCCAATATGCCAAATACAAGCTGGCCAGCGGCAAAACCGCCAAAAGCATACTGATTTCCTGCGGCGCAAGGCTTGCCCCGTTTGATATAGCGGAGCTCCGGGAGATTATGAGCTATGACGAGTTGGAGCTTGATAAACTCGGGGACGAGAAAACGGCCCTGTTCTTCCTGATAAGCGATACGGACAGCACCTATAACTTTATCGTGGCCCTTGCATTTTCTCAGATGTTCAATCTTCTGTGCGAGAGGGCCGACAACAAATACGGTGGCCGTCTGCCCCACCATGTGCGTGTACTGTGGGACGAGGCGGCCAACACCGGGCAGGTGCCGGGGCTGGAGAAAATCGTGGCCGTTATTCGGTCAAGAGAAATCAGTCTGACCCTGTTCTATCAGGCTATGAGCCAGTGCAAAGCCCTTTATAAAGACCATGCCGAAACCATCATGGGCAATATGGACAGCATTGTGTTTCTGGGAGGCCGGGAGGCTTCCACGCTAAAGGACATTTCGGAAAACTGGCTGGGAAAAGCGACGATCTCCATGCAGACAGACAGCCGCACACGGGGCCAGTCCGAAAGCTATGGACTCAATACCCAGCGTCTGGGGCGGGAGCTTTTGACCACCAGCGAGATCACCACAATGCCCGGAAACAAGTGTTTGTTACAGCTTCGGGGCCTGCCCCCATTCTTTTCACCCAAGTATGATTTGAAGCAACACCCCAACTACCGCTACACAGCGGAACATGACAGTAAACGAAGCGCCTTCCATCTGGAACGCCTGACTTCCCGGCGATTGAGACTAAAGCCCGAGGAAGAATACACGGTGTATGAGGTGGATGCCTCCGACGAGGACGCTGACATTCTCAATTATGACGATTTGGACAGCGCAGACGATTTCGTTTAACTGATAGATGGACTTCGGGCCAAGTTGGCCCGAGGCCGGAGGCCGCCTGAAAGGGCGGCTTTTTTGATACTCACAATTCAATCTTTTATTAAATGGAGGAAATGTATATGGAATTTTTCGCTTCTGCTGTTGACACTCTGAAGGTTCTCGTTATGGCTATCGGCTGCGGCCTCGGCGCATGGGGTATCGTCAACCTCTTGGAAGGTTACGGAGCCGACAACCCTGCCTCCAATGCTCATGTACGGTAAAGAAGCAAGCAACCGAAAACAATAGA
>OHZD01001223.1_pt1 | contig 9542 bp, 8 predicted proteins | sample 1580391 | NCBI WGS metagenome assembly OHZD01 (sample SAMEA3882510, study PRJEB24775) | human gut metagenome | biome: human-associated habitat; feature: intestine environment; material: feces | place: Netherlands | collected 2009/2010 | reverse complement strand
CATGATGACCGGAAAGCAGAACCTCCGGCACCCGATGTCCGTCATAGTCCACCGGACGGGTATACTGCGGATATTCCAGCAAGCCGTTATAATGGCTCTCCTCTTCAAAACAGACTGCATCCGGCAACACGCCTTCACACATTCTTGCAACGGCATCTGTCAGAACCAAGGCTGGCAGCTCTCCGCCCGTCAGCACATAGTCCCCGATGGAAATCTCCTCGTCTATTATGGTATCCAAAATTCGCTGATCAATTCCTTCATAATGCCCGCAAAGCAAAAATAAATGCGGCAGCTGCGATAATGCAACCGCTTTCTGCTGCGTGAACACGCTGCCTTTCGGAGAAAGATAAATACAATGCGGTTTAGACTCCCGTTCTGCACAGACTGCCTCCCAGCAGCGATAAATCGGGTCTGCCTGCATGACCATGCCTCGTCCGCCGCCATATGGCACATCATCCACACGCTTGTGCTTGTTCAGCGTATAATCCCGAATGTTCCAGCACTGCACGGAAATCGCACCGCTTTTCTGTGCTCTGCCGAGAATGCTCTCCTGTAAAACCGCATCACACATTTCCGGAAACAGGGTTGCAATGTCAATTTGCATCCAGCAAGCCCTCCAATGGTCGAATTTTCATGCAGTGTTCTTCTATGTTTGTTTCTACAATGACATCCGGAATGGCTGGAATCAGAAGTTCCTTTCCACCCTCTGCCTGTACGACATAGACATCATTCGCTCCGGTTTGCAGGACATCTTTCAGTGTTCCGTAAGCCGTTCCATTGTCTGCATCTATAACATCCAGACCAATCAAGTCCTGAATGAAATACGTTCCCTCTTCCAGTTCAACATCTTCCCGATTCAGGTATAAAATCTGATTGCGGAGGGTTTCTGCCTGCTCTGGGGTGTCATAACCTTCCAAATGCAGCAGCACCATGTTTTTTTGTGGGCGAGCGTGGGATACTTCCACTTCTTTCTTCTCTTTTCCCAAGTATAACACCGGAAATTCACATAGAAATTCCGCATCATCACACCAAGGCTGTACCTTTACATCGCCACGCAGCCCATGCAGGGTGACGATTTTTCCAATCTCTAAATACGATTTCATCTGCGTTTCTCTCTCCTTACTGCCGTTCATAATATGCCATGCCGGCGGACGGTTCAAAATAGGTTCGCAGGTAACCGTCCACGGAAACCACCACAAATTCATTGGTATCGGCTAAATAATACACGTCGTCGCCGTCCTCTGATTCATACTTGTGCAGAACTTCCGGATTCGCAATGACAGCATTCGCTGCTGCTTCATAGGCGGCTGCACTGTCAAATCCCATTTCAATTCCATGCTTTTCATAATGGCTTTCCAATAATGCATCTGTTCGGAATGTATAATAGGATGCCCCTTTTGCATCCGAAACCAGCGTCATTGCCGGAGCAGATTCCGTCTGTGCTGGTGCTGTTGTCTGCATGGAAACCGTCGTGGTTTCGGTCGCTGCGGTGGTCTGATAGGTTTCGGTTGCGGCAGCCGTGGTTTCCGAACCGGAATCAGTCAGAGCATCAGACGAAGATGATTCTTCCGGCGAATCCTGCAAATACTGCACGCCGGTAATGCCGCCAATCAGGACGAACAAGGCTGAGGCGATGGTAATTCCAATCTTTTTCGGATTCATAAGGGAATCGCTCCTTTCAAAAAGTTCTGCTTATAAAAACAGACGTGCCGTTTCCGGTACGCCTGTTCTGCGGTGATTCAATCAATTTCAACTGCAATTTTCTGATTGCTCTTTGCAGCACCAGAACGCATGATGATCCGAATCGCACGGGCAATTCTGCCCTGCTTGCCGATGACACGACCCATATCGTCTGCCGCAACGTGCAGATGATATACAATCACGCCTTCTTCATTCGGTGCGTCTTCGGTAATTGCAATTGCAGACGGGTCTTCTACCAGACCAGCTACAATTGTCCGTAATAATTCCTGCATGATGCTCCTCCTTCTCTCAGAAAGGGAAAACGGATGTCAGCACTGACGATTCCGTTCCGGCTCATCCATTCTTCTTAGAGAATGCCTTCCTTCTTCAGGATGCACTTTACAGAATCGGTCGGCTGTGCACCGTTACCCAGCCACTGCTTTACCTTGTCAGCGTCAACAACAACTGCTGCCGGATTCTTGGTCGGGTCATAAGAACCGATTTCTTCGATGAATCTGCCATCTCTCGGGTACCGTTCATCTGCTACTACGATACGATAAAAAGGAGCCTTCTTTGCACCCATTCTTCTCAGTCTGATTTTTACTGCCATTTTGGTTTCCTCCATGTTACTCTTGTAATTTTTTATTGGCACACGCTCCGAAAGCGTGCAATCTATCTCCAGCAGTTAACCTGCGGGAATGCATATTATTTTTTCGGCATCAGCCCCGGCGGAACGCCTGGAATGTTACCCGGAATACTGTTCTGGAGCTGTTCCAGATTCATGCCGGCAAGCTGCTTTCTGGCACGCCGACCCAGTTTTCCATTTTTGCTGCCGAACTGCCTCATCATCTTTTGCATCTGCTCGAACTGCTTTAACAGCCGATTGATTTCTTCCACCTTTGTACCGCTGCCGGCTGCAATTCGCCGCTTGCGGGATGGATTGATGATAGAGGGCTTTGCCCGTTCTGCCTTGGTCATTGAAGTGATCATTGCTTCGATTCGGACAAACTGTCTGTCATCCAGATCGACATCTTTCATTTTATCGCCGATACCCGGCAGCATTCCAATAATCGACTTGAGTGAACCCATTTTTTGAATCTGCCGCAGCTGATCCAGCAGGTCATTCATATCGAACTTGTTTTCTTCCAGTTTCTGTGCCAGTTTTCTGGCATCTTTTTCATTGACGGTGCTTTCTGCCTTTTCAATCAGCGTCAGCACATCGCCCATCCCCAGAATACGGGATGCCATTCGTTCCGGATGGAACGGTTCAAAATCATCCAGCTTTTCGCCCATGCCGACGTATTTAATCGGCTTACCGGTTACTGCCAGAACGGACAAAGCTGCACCGCCACGGGTGTCAGAATCCAGCTTCGACATCAAAACGCTGTCGATTCCCAACGCATCATCAAATGCCTTTGCAACATTGACAGCATCCTGACCGGTCATCGCATCGACAACCAACATGATTTCATCTGGATGGGTGAGTTCTTTCAGCTGCTTCAATTCTTCCATCAGCTCTAAATCGATGTGCAAGCGTCCGGCAGTATCCAGAATGACAACGTCATGCCCGTGGTCTTTTGCAAACTTCATCGCTTCTTTTGCAATAATCATCGGGGAAATCTGTCCCATTTCAAATACTTTTACGCCAGCCCGTTCGCCAACGACCTGCAACTGATGAATCGCAGCCGGACGATAAATATCGCACGCAACGAGGAGCGGATAATGTCCCTCTTTTTTCAGCATCTTTGCCAGCTTTGCTGCATGGGTCGTTTTACCAGAACCCTGCAAACCGCAGAACATAATCACACACGGCGGCTTTGACGGGAAATTGATGCGTGCATTGTTGTTGCCCATCAGGGCACACAATTCTTCGTTTACAATCTTGACAACCTGCTGTGCCGGAGTCAGGCTGTTTAACACTTCTTCTCCGACCGCACGGGCAGAAACCTTTGCTACAAAATCCTTTACGACTTTATAGCTGACATCGGCTTCGAGCAGTGCCATCCGGACTTCCCGCATGGCTTCCTTTACGTCTGCTTCTGTGAGCTTTCCGTGCGAACGCAGTTTTTTGAACACGTTTCCAAGCTTATCTGACAATCCTTCAAACGCCATGGTGAAACCCTCCCTGCTGTCGTTTTTCGTTTAGAGCAGCTCTAAGCCCGCTTTCACACAGCTGCAAATCGCAGCACAGGCATACTGTACCGCAGGTTCGGCACGATTGGCTGCCAGTGTTTCCGCTGTCTGGGCAATTGCCGCATAATTTTGCCGCAGTGCACAGAGTTTTTCTGCAAACTGCAGCTTTTCTTCCATATCATTTAGTACTTGTTCGCTGCGTTTTACGCTATCCCGCACAGCCTGCCGGGTTGTCCCCGTCAGGGCGGCGATTTCGCCAAGCGACAAGTCTTCGCTGTAATAATGCGTCATCATTTCTTGCTGTCGGGGGGTCAAGAATGCCCCATAGCAATCCAATAAGAGAATGATTCGCAAATCTTTTGCCATGTCCAGCCCTCCGTTATCTGTAAAGGTAGACTGCTTTACAAGTATAACGGATTTTTCGGGATTTGTCAAGGGGGTTTTACAATTTTTTTCAGAGATTCAACTTTCTGCACACTTTTTGCGGGTTCTGTCGCTTTTTCTGTAATTATGCACAAAAGCAGGGTTCTTTTTTCGACACAAGATAAATGTTTCCACGTTTTTTTCACGGTTTATCTGCATTTACATTGACTTTCGCCCAGAATTCTGCTATACTATAAACAATATGCAGAAGAATTTCCAACCGGGAAATCAAACCTGCAAACCGACAAGCGACACCGCAAAAAAAGAGCGTTGTCATGCAGAAAGGACGATTTTTTATGACGTTTTTTGAAATGTTTGACGCTGCAAAAGCTGGACTTAAAAATGCCGATGTCAGCGGTCTGAATGGTCATGTTGCCATTCAGATTGAAGTAACGGAGGATGGCTGCGGCATCTTCTATGCAGAAGTAACCGATGGGGTATTGAATGTACAGCCGTATAACTATTACGACCACACCGCCGCAGTTACTCTGCCACACAGCACCTTGTTTGCACTACTGCGGAGAGAAACCACACTGCCGGAAGCTGTTGCACAGGAAAAGGCATTTGTACAGGGCTGCATGGAATCTGCTGCAAAGCTGTTTGCTGCTGTACCAGCTCCGAAAAAGGAAGCTGCTCCGGCAGAAGAAAAGAAGCCGGCTTGCTGCAAGGCAACTGCTGCTGAAACCAAGAAAGAAACCGCTTGCAAGGCCACTGCAACCCCAGTGGTAGAAGCAAAGGCTGAAACCACTTGCAAGGCTGCTGCTCCGGTTGTTGAAGAAAAGAAGGAAGCTGCAACCACTCCTGCAAAGGCTACCGCTCCGGTCGTAGAAGAAAAGAAAAAAGCTGCTGCAACTCCTGCAAAGGCTACCGCTCCGGTCGTAGAAAAAAAGAAAGAAGCTGCTGCAACTCCTGCAAAGGCTGCTGCTCCGGTTGTTGAAGAAAAGAAAGAAGCTGCTACCGCTACCACAACTGCAACAACAACCACACCGAAAACCGCTGCTGCAACAAGCACCAAAAAGCCAGCTGCAAAGCGGAGAAGAAGATAAGCGATTTTCTGAAACATGAAACAAATAGAATTCCCAGCACGGTTGATTTTCCACAAACTGTGCTGGGAATTTTTGTTTTCCAATTGTTTTTCCCATTTTACAGAATTTCTCTGAAAAATAAAAACCGCTTTCAACGGATTTTCCACATTGCCTGCGACTGTTTCGTTTTGAGAAATCCAGCATTTCTGCCGATTTTTGCTTTGGTTTTATTTCAAATAAGCAAAAGAAAAAAGACCTTTGCCGCCGATTCGTTCCGGCTGCACAGGTCTTTTTTTCGTCATTTTTGTAAGAGAGCTTGCATTAATAAATCGGCAGTGCTGTGTAATGACCAATCAGGTGCTGTAAAATAACAGCAACGTCTGCTTCGTCCAATACGCCATCTGCAACACAATCGGCATTTGCCATTTGTTCATGGGATAAAAATACCATACCATTGATGTGCTTTTGCAGAAGAACGGCATCAATTGCAGTCACTTCGCCGTCACCATCGACATCCCCATACAGGGTTGCAGCAACGCCATGATTCTTGTTGTCATCAATTGCAGCTGCGGTGGTCGTTGTAACGGTTTCTTCGGTTGCAGAAGTTTCGGTTTCTGTTACTTCTGCGTCCGTTTCTACAGTTGTCGTTTCTTCCATTGTGATTGCTTCTGTAGTTGTGGTTGTTTCTTCTGTTGTAGTGATTTCTTCAGAAATGGTTGTCATTTCTTCCGTTGTGGTTGTGGTTTCAGTAGTAGTGGTGGTTGTTTCTTCTTCCGGAACGGTTGTCACATCCGGCATTACCGTCAGGTAATCCATGGAGCAATAACCGTTCTTGCCCTCATACGTTACGGCTGCCCAGCTTCCATTTGCCATTGTTACAGTAACCACTGCATTTCTCGGCAGGGTTGCAACAACAGAAGCAGAAGTGGACGGATTACTTCTCAAGTTCAGAGCAGAAGCAGTGACAACATAAGTGCCTGCATAGCTGTCCGAAAATTCAGAAGTAACCACAGTAGTTGTTTCCTGTGTCGGTTCGTCGGTTGGGTCGGTAACTGGAGCGGTGGTTTCCGTATCTCCGTCACCAATGTTCATACTCAGAAGGCTCTGATAAACCATGTTGGTACGCTGTACAAATGCAGCGTCCGAATTGTAACTGTCATTCATTGCGGCACGATACATATCATCCAGAGAAACTGCACCGTAAGAACCAGCATAGCCGGCTGCACGGGAAGCAATTCTGGAAGCGATGCCGCTGCCAAAGTTGTAAATATCGGCATACATGACCAATGCACCTTCGCTCACCAGTCCCTTATTCTGACCGGAAACGATGTAACCCTGTACATCGGAATAAGCGAGTGCGTCCTGTGCTGCAACACCAGCATCCGTTGTCAGCAGTGTTGCAACGGCACTTCCCTCAGAAACTGTGAATGTTCTGTAATTCCAGTTTGGAGAAGACAGGATCTCATTGTAAAGGGTGCTGCCCAGAGTGGACTGGGACAAGTCCGGAGCATTATAGCAAATGCTCTGGAGTAAGCCCAGTGCCCGACCAGCGTGCCATTGCAGCTTTCCGATGCTAACGGCACCGCAGTCGTTGCGGTTGACTGAGCCATAAGAACCTTCATGGGACATGATACAGGAGATTGCAGTAGATGTCATCTCGTCAAGGGTTGCTGCCGCAGTATGTACTGCACCGCCAATCAGAGATAACAGCAGCAGAAGAACCGTGATACAGGAACAAGCGACTGCTGAAAGTTTTTTGAACATAACGTATACTCCTTTTGTTGATTCACTTCAGGTGCGTATACAGCAGTCTATGGCTGCATCGCTTGTACGGCAGCCGAAACACGCCGTCCGGTCTGTCGGCAATGCAGTTGTTCGATGCAGGGAAAAACGTGGAAGCAGACTTGCCCGGATTCGTTGCAACAGGGTGCATTGTCCTGCAAAACCTACCGTTGTCGGAAACAGCCTGTCGAGCTTCTGGGTTTCTCTCTGTCCCGATCGCCTGCATTGCAAAAGAAAACGGCATTGTTTTTGATAAAAACTTGCCGTCCCCCACGGCAGAAAAGATGGTTCATTTCTGTACCGTACTGCCCTTATTATAGCACACTTGTAACCGTTTTGCAAGACTTTTTCATCGGTTTTTTCCGTTCTTTATCGAGAAAGTACAGTTGGAAATCCAAAAAATTCGACAATTTTGTGCAAGAAATACAAAAATTCATGCTGATTTCACACGAGAATCGCCGTTTTCCCAACAATTCCCGGTTCTATCCGGGTCTTCTTTTTTCCAGAATTCCCCACTGATCTTGGAAATCCGCATGAGAATTTACAGAATTTTACTTGTACCCGAAACAATTCCATGCTACAATAAAAAAAGCATTTGCGGGGATAATAAACCAACACTTTTATTTTATGTGTTGGCTTTTTATCCGTTTTCTTTGATGCCTGCTGTATTTTCTGCCCTTCCTGTCGGAAAAGTTTGGCGAAAACAGCAATTGCAAATGCACCAAAAACAGAGTATAATATAAATATAATTAGTGGTATCAACGATGCAGGTGCCGCTTCCCCTGCCGGCAATTCTCGCACGGCAATACTAGGATTCATTTTTTCATGCATCGAGGAACGGAGAAAAAATTTATGGAGAAAAAACAACTCACGCAAAAAGAGGAACTGAAACAGCAGTTCATCGACCGTTTGCAGCTGGATTGCAGCGTTTCCCCGGATGAAGCTTCCGACAGCCAGATTTATCAGGTTCTGTCTGCAATGATGGTACAGCGTCTGAAGCATATGCGGCAGCACTTCGTCAACAAGACCAATTCCATTGGCGGAAAGAAAGTTTATTATCTTTCCATGGAATTCCTGATGGGTCGTTCCCTCAAGACAACTTTATACAACCTCGAACTGGTAGACGATGTGACTTCCATTCTGAATGACTATCACATCAACATCAACCAGATTTATGAACAGGAACCGGATGCTGGTCTGGGTAACGGCGGTCTGGGCAGACTGGCTGCTTGCTATCTGGATGCAATGGCAACACAGGGTATTCCTGCAACCGGTCATTCCATCTGCTATGAATACGGTATCTTCCGTCAGGAACTTCAGGACGGCTGGCAGACGGAATTCCCGGACAACTGGCTGCCGGGCGGTTCTGTATGGCTCGACCCGAAGCCGGATGAAGCCATTGAAGTGCACTTTGAAGGCGAAATTCAGGAATACTGGCAGGATTCCTATCACTACCTCTCTCACCACAACTACAACACCGTACTGGCAATTCCGTACGACCTGTATGTTTCTGGTTACGGCAGTGAAGGCGTTTCTGCACTGCGTCTGTGGCAGGCAAAAGCTCCAAGCTTTGATATGAAGTCCTTCAACGAAGGGAACTATGCAAGTGCATTGAGCCAGAACTCCATGGCAAATGCAATTTCTAAGGTTCTGTATCCGAACGACAACCACCTCGAAGGCAAGTCCCTGCGTCTGCGTCAGCAGTACTTCCTGAGTGCTGCTGCCATCGGTGACATCGTAAACCACCACATGAGCGTATACGGTACACTGGATAACCTGCACGAAAAGGTTGCCATCCACATCAACGATACGCACCCGACCCTCGCCATTCCGGAACTGATGCGGGTTCTGTTGGATGACTGCGGTTATACTTGGGATCACGCTTGGCACATCGTTACCAATACCTTTGCTTACACCAACCACACCGTTATGGCAGAAGCACTGGAAAAGTGGGATGTGAACCTTGTAAAGCAGATTATTCCGAGAATCTTCCAGATCATCGTAGAAATCAACAACCGTTACTGTGCAAGCCTGATGGAACGCAACGGCGGCGACAGTGCAAAGACCACCAGAATGTCCATCATCAAGGACAATCAGATTCACATGGCAACGCTGTGTGTAATGGCTTCTCACAGCGTCAACGGCGTTTCTAAGCTGCACTCCGAAATCATCAAGGAATCTGTTTTCCATGATGAATATCTGGATACCCCGAACAAGTTCAAGAATGTTACCAATGGTATTGCTTACAGAAGATGGCTGTATCAGTCCAATCCGGGTCTGACCAAGCTGCTGCGGGAAAAGATTGGCAACAAGTTCTTGGTAGACGGCAGCGAACTGAAGAAGCTCGATGTCTTTGAAAATGACAAGGCTGTTCTGGAACAGCTGCGGAAAATCAAGAAGGAAAACAAGGAACGCTTCGCAAAGTATGTTAAACAGAAGAGCGGTGTTCTTCTGAACACAGACAGCATCTTCGACGTACAGGTAAAGCATCTGCACGAA
>OHZD01001214.1_pt1 | contig 9591 bp, 9 predicted proteins | sample 1580391 | NCBI WGS metagenome assembly OHZD01 (sample SAMEA3882510, study PRJEB24775) | human gut metagenome | biome: human-associated habitat; feature: intestine environment; material: feces | place: Netherlands | collected 2009/2010 | reverse complement strand
CCCGCAACACGCTGTATTTGACCTGCAAGGGCAAATCCCGCGCCTACGCGAAGAGGAAAACCGTGCTGCCGATTCTCACCGGCGCGGCCCGCTATGCGCTGACCAAGGCGCTGGGTCGCAAAAAAGGCCGCAGTTATGGCGCCTACCGTGGTGCCGTGGACTTTTGGAACGGCAAGATGGGGCGGATGGAACCGCCCAAAACGAAGGAGAATTGATTTTGGCACAGACGCTGTCGATCATTCTGGCACAGTATTACCCGGATAAAATGCAGCTGCGCCACACGCTGGACTCGCTGCTGATACAGGACACCTACGATTTTGAGCTCATCATCGCCGATGATGGCTCGCCGGAGGATTACTGGGATGACACCCGCGCCTACCTGGCGGCCCACGGCTTTACCAACGTAAAACTGTCCAAAAACAAGGTCAACCAGGGCACGGTCACTAATATGCTCCACGCGGTGGAGCTGGCCAGCGGGCAGTGGATTGCCGGTATCTCGCCGGGCGACTATGTGTACGATGCCTCCACCATCCGCTGGGTGCTGGAGATGCTGCGAAAGGATGCCCCGCAGGTGGCCTTTGGAAAGTCCGCCTATTACCGGCAGGAAAGCGACGGCACGCTGGTGCAGCTGCCCGGGGAGACGCCGTTTGACCGCACCCCCTACGATGCGGCCCACTACGATAACAAGGCTATCCGCCGCAATGTGCTGTTGTACGATGACGGCATCAGCGGCATTGAAACAATGTACGAGCGCGGAATTTTCCTGGATGCGCTGCAAAAGATGAATGGCCGTGTCCGCTTTGCCGAGGACTTTGCCACCCGGTTGTTTGCCGTGCAGGGGGTTCCGATCCGCTGCTATGATCGGATTCTGCGCTGGTACGAGTACGGTACCGGTGTTTCCACCAACGAGAAGGCCCGCGCCAGGATGGAAGCTGATTGGCGCGCCATGCTGACGCTGATGCGGGAATTGTATCCCCAAGACCGTCTGGTGCGTCTGGCGTGGGAGTATTACCACAACGACCGCCACAAATCCCGCCTGCTGCGCGGGCTGATCGGCCGTCTGGTTGTGCCGCAGAACTGTGCGTTCAAAAAGGCGCAGCACAGCTGGCAGCCGCCGATTAACGGCGATATGGCTGAGTTGAAGAAAATCTACGCCTATGCCGAGGAGGACACACACGCATGACAACTTTGCAGAGCAGGGAAGATGCCCTGCTGCGCCGGGTAAAAGCCGTTGACTGGGCCCGGCTAAAGTTTTGCTTTGCCGCCACGGCGCTGTGCATGCTGCTGGCCCACGGCTTTGCGTGGTTCAACCTGTTCCCCAGCCATGACGCGACCATCCTGTTTTTTGATGCCGATGTTGTTATGCTGCAGCTAGGTCGCTGGGTGCAGCTGCCGTATTACCGCTTTCTGCGCGGCAAAATCAACATGCCCTGGCTTACCGGTATGTTCAGCGTGCTGTGGGTGTCGCTTTCGGTGTATCTGATCAGCAGTTTGCTGCAGCTGCGCAAAAAATCCATGGCCGCTGTGGCGGCGCTGTTTGGCACAGCCATCAGCGTTACGCTGCTGAATGCTACTTATAACGATAAAGCAGATCTTTTCACCTGCGCCATGCTGTTGGCGCTCTTGGGAGTCTGCGCCGTGCGTCGCTGCCGCCGCCCTTGGTTGGGCGTGCTGCTCTGCGGCGGGTGTCTCTGCCTCTCGATGGGATTGTATCAGGGCTACATTGAGTTCGCTATCGGCATGCTTTTGCTGTGCATGCTGCGGGATTGTCTGACGACGGATCTGCCTTGGAAAGACTATCTGCGCCAAGGCATCACCGCCATTGCGGGCCTGCTGTTGGGCGGCGTACTGTATGCTGTATCGATGAAAGCGGTGCTGGCTTATAAGCACCTGGAACTGATCGACAGTTCCAACGGCCTGCAGCAGATGAGCCGTGCCGGGGTGGCGGATTACCTGGCCCGCCTGCCAGGCGCGTACAAACAGGTATTTACCACCCTGCTGGGGTATGATGTCTGGAACAACCGTGGCATGCGGTTGGCAACGGCTGTTTGCCTGCTGCTGGGTCTTGCCTGCCTGGTACTGGCCCTGCGTAAAAAGCCCTTGCGCGCCGCTGTGCAGGTGGTTATCCTGTTAGTGCTGCTGCCGCTGGGGCTGAATGTGGTGTATCTGCTGTCGGAAAAGCACCCCACGCTGTTGATGCTGTACCCGGTGTATCTGGTGTATGCGTTGGTGCTGCTGCTGACTGGACTGGAGCCGGACACCATCCCCCGCAGCGCCGCCTGGCTGGCTTGCCTGCTGTGCGCCTTTATTACCGTGCAAAATGTGATTTATGCCAACGGCGCTTACACCTACCGCAAACTGGTCTACGAGAACACACGCGCCCAGGTGTATACCATTATGGCCAAGGTGGAGGACCTGCCCGGCTATGTGGAAGGAGAGACCCCGGTGGTTTTCTCCGGTGACTTTACGGATTCCAACTTCACCTACCACAACGACCTGATCCGCCTGTATGAGGAAGGGGAGACCGGCCTTTCCGGCTCCGCCATTACCTATGATGGCACCATCAAGTGGTGGTTCGGCAATATCATGGGCAGCAGCGCCAAAGTGGTCAACACACAGGCGGAGCTGGATGCCTGGGCCGAAAATCCTGCTGTGCAGGCCATGCCCAGTTACCCCGCCAGCGGCTGCATTGCCATGGTGGATGGTGCGGCTGTAATTAAACTGTCCGATTAACATGCCAGAAGAAAGGCAGATACAACGATGATTATTCAAACGATCCGCATGAAAAGCGTCACCGCCGAGGGTATGGGCACCCTCTCGGTCTTTGAGGCCGAGCACGATGTGCCCTTTGCCATCAAGCGCATCTACTACATCCACAATGTCCCGGCGGGCGTCCAGCGCGGCGGCCACGCCCACAAAAAGCTGCGCCAAGTCCTGTGGTGTCCCTATGGCAAGATTTTGATCAAGCTGGATGACGGCTTCGAGAAAGCGGAAGTCCTGCTGGACAGCCCCGACAAAGGCCTGATCGTGGAAAGCAACATGTGGCGCGACATGCTGTGGCAGCAGGAAAATTCCGTCCTCTGCGTCGCGGCAGATTCCTTCTATGATGCGGACGATTACATCCGCGATTACGAGGTGTTCCTGCGTCATGTGGGCGCAGAGGACCCCGCAAAGGAGTAAAGCCATGGATTGGGCAGGAATCGATGAATGGATTTACCGCCGCCTGACGGAACTGGTGGATGTGCTGCCAATGCGCTTTGTCAAACTGGTAGCACACAATTATACCGATGCCCGCGTGCGCAAGCTGTATTGGCGCCGCCTGGGGCTGGAAATGGGAGAGGGCACCTATGCAAATCTGGGCCTGACGCTGCTTTCTGATGATTATACACCGCGGGTGCATATCGGGAACCACGTTTCCATCGCAGCCAATGTGACCTTTGTGCCGATGGCCTCAGCCAATAATGGGCAGGAGATCAACACCTACCCGTATGTGAGGGACCACCTGACAAAGGCAGCTGACATAGTTGTAGAGGATGAAGTCTGGATCGGCGCAGATGTGACGATCCTGCCCGGCGTGCATATCGGCCGCTGTGCGGTCATCGGCGCTGGCAGCGTTGTCACCGGGGATGTGGAGGCTTACCACATTTATGCCGGTGTGCCTGCCCGCAAAATCCGGGATATTCGCACCGGCGAACGGGTGCAGTAAAACAAGCAGGGGAGAAGTATGGAATTTACAGTACAGCCTTATACTGCGGATCAGGAAGCCGCCTGGGACCGCTTTGTGATGCAGGAAAGCGGCAACGGTACTTTTTTGCAGACCCGCAACTTTTTAAACTATCACCCGGCGGGCCGGTTTGAGGATGCCTCGCTGATAGTCACCAACGAGCACGATGCCATCGTGGCCGTCGTGCCTGCTGCCGTGCAGCAGCGAGATGGAAAGCGCACCTTTGTTTCGCATCCGGGCAGTACCTACGGCGGCCCGGTCTTGCGGGAGGCGTACAATACGGCTGCGCGGGCGATTGGCATTCTGCAGGCCATTGATGCGTATGTAGCTGCCCACTACGAGGCCGCTATTTTCCGCCCGACCGTGGGTCTGCTGGAAAAGGAAGAAAACCAGACCCTGCTCTACGCCTTTACCTATTTGGGCTATACCCAGTTTACCGAGCTGAACACCTGGGTCCCGCTGGCGGGTAAATCGGCAGAGGATATTCTGGCGTCATTCCGGCAGGATAAGCGCCAGAATGTCCGCAAGGCGATGAAGCATGACCTGACGTTCCGTGGGCTGGAGACCCAAAAAGAAATCGAGACGTTCCACGGTCTGCTGGCCCAAAACCTGGAGAAGTACGGTGTCCAGCCGGTGCATACCGCTGCCGAATTATGGGAGTTCAAGTCCAGCCGCCTGCCTGAAATTGCCGAGTTTTACGGCGTGTTTGAGGGGGAACGCATGGTGGCCGGCGGTATGACTTTCTACTTCGAGCAGGCTAATGTCGTTCATACCCAGTACCTTTCGGCGGACCTGAGCATCCGCAAGTACAGCCCGGCGGCGTATCTGTATTATCAGGTGCTTTGCGCTGCTGCAGCAAAAGGCTGTAAGGCACTGTCCTTCGGCATTTCGACCGAAGATAACGGCAAAGTGCTGAACTTTGGCCTGGTGGAAAGCAAAGAGGGGTACGGCAGCTGCCATGCCCTGAATTTGAGTTTTGCAAAGGATTTTTAAACAGGAGGAAACCGCATGGCACAGCCCAAGGTCAGCATCCTGATCTCTTTTTATAATCTGGCGCTGTATGTGGATGAAACGCTGCAAAGTGTACTGAATCAGAAGACAGACTTTCCCATTGAGGTTCTGTGCGCTGATGATGGCTCTGCAGATAATACGGTCGAAAAGCTGCGCCAGTGGGAGAAACGGTATCCAGAAACTGTGCGTGTATTTGTGATGGATTTTATACCCGGAGAAAAGCGACCACCGGATGTCCGTATTAAACGACTCAATGCGATCCGCAGCCGCCTTTTCCGTGAGGCCCAGGGAACATATATCTGCTATCTGGACGGCGACGATTTTTATACCAATCCGTATAAGCTGCAGAAGCAAGCGGATATTTTGGATGCAGATACCGAGAAAAAGTATGTTGCCTGCGGCCATAACGGCTGTTTCTATTGGCAAAGTACAGGAAAAACGCGACCCATTGAAAAGCCCATCCGGGAATGCAGCCTGACGGCTAAGGAGTATTGGAGCTTTTTGTATATCCATACGAATGCCTTGATGTTCCGCAATCTGCGCTTGCAGGAAATCGACCCATTTGCCAGCGGTGTTACCATTGACGATAACCTGTTGACAGCGCAGTTTTTGCCCTATGGCGGAATCTACTATCTGCCAGATTGTATGTTTAACTATCGCCAGACCGAGAACAGCACGTTTCATCTGCGTAGCCAGTACCAGAATTTTATGCTGAACTGCTTTATGATTTATGAGCTGCAGCGTGTAGATAAAAGCCTGTTCCCAAGCAGCCTGGTACGTATGATCTACGAATATACAGAACTTTACAAGGCCCGCAAAGACCCGCAGCTGGCGGAAGAAGCGCAGATTTTTATGCCGCGTTTCCGCAGTTATCATGCTGGCCGTCTCTGCCGCCTGGTCAACTACAGCTGCGAAGCCCTGCCGGCGCGGCTTTGGTGCGAGGTGGAAAATAAATTCTGGTTTTTTATGACCAAGGTGTTCCGCCATTTTATCTGGAAACCCAAAGTGCGTGCCCTGCTGGAGGAAGCCCGCATCAAGCTGGAACAGCAGCCTGCTGCTCAATAATTACCTCTCTCCCAAAAAGAAAGGATTGCCATGCCAACGATCAGCGTAATCATCCCGGTTTATAAAGTGGAGCGCTACCTGGACGCTTGCGTGGCCAGCGTGGTGGGGCAGACCTATCCCGATTTGGAGATCATTCTGGTTGATGACGGCAGCCCTGACAACTGCCCGGCCCTGTGCGATGCCTGGGCGGCGAAAGACACCCGCATCCGGGTCATCCACCGGTCGAATGGCGGTTTATCTGCGGCTCGCAACAGCGGGTTGGACATCTGTACTGGTGAATATATAGCCTTCGTGGACAGCGATGACCGCCTTGAGCCGGAAACGCTGGAATGTGCCTTGCGTGCCCAGCAAAGGTCCGGTGCAGATTTAGTCCTTTTCCACTACCTCTGCACTGATGAAAACGACCAACCCCTGCCGGACCGCACTCCGGCGGATCGTGAGGAAGAAGCGTTGACGCCGCCGCAATTCTGGGAAAAATTCTTTGCCAGCGGTGATGCTTGTACCTATTATGTGGTGGCATGGAACAAACTGTACAGAGCTGAGCTGTTCCATACGCTGCGCTATGCCGAGGGCAAGCGGTATGAGGATATGTTCCTTTTGCCGAATTTGATTGGGCAGTGCAGGAAAATCCTCTGTCTGAATTTCCGCGGTTACCGCTATGCCCAGCGCACCGGCAGCATCATGTCCCAGGGTGACCCGCGCAACTACCTGGACCGCAGCGAATACCTGCTGGAGTGGACAACCTGCTTCGCAACTAAGGGAGATTACCTCCGGGCCGAGGGGCTATTGAACGACGCAATTGAAAATCTGGCCGAGAAAGACCGCTTTGATCTTTCCACCCCCGCCCAACAGCAGCGCTACCGCACAGCCTGCCGTGCCTGCGCCGATGCCTACCGCGACCTTGCCCAGCGCACCGGCCGGCGCAGTATGCTGTTGCGTGCCGCATTGCTGCGGTTGGGCCTGCCGGTTTACCAGGCTTTCCTCAAACACAAAGCGTAAGGAGCTTTACTCATGGAGCAAACACAACCCAAAAAGCAGTACCATGTGCATTACGGCCCTGCAGGGGGCCGCACCCGTGTGGATTTTGATGAACTGTGGCGGTATAAGGATCTGATCTGGCTGTTTGTCAAGCGCGATTTTACCGTGCTGTACAAGCAGACGGTGCTGGGTCCGGCGTGGATTTTAATTAACCCGCTGCTGTCCATGGCTATGTACACGGTCATGTTCGGCACGATCGCCAACCTGTCCACAGGCGGCGTGCCGCAGCCGCTGTTCTACCTGGCAGGCACGGCCGTGTGGACCTTCTTCTCCTCCTGCATCAACAAGGTGTCGGGCACATTTACCACCAACTCCAACATCTTCAGCAAAGTGTATTTTCCGCGGCTGGCCATGCCCATTTCCACAATGCTGTCCGGGTTCATCAACTTCCTGGTGCAGTTCGTGATGTTCTTCTGCCTGCTGCTGTTTTACGTGGTGTGCGGCGAGGTGGCCCCCAACTGGGCGGCTATGCCGCTGCTGCTTCCCATCGTGCTGCAGGTGGGCCTGCTGGGCCTGGGCTGCGGCATCATCGTGTCCAGCGTCACTACCCGCTACCGCGACCTGATGGTCGTTGTCACTTTCGGTGTGCAGCTGTGGATGTACGGTACGCCGGTGGTCTACCCGCTGTCGATGATCTCCAACCCGCTGCTGCGCGCCGTGATGATCGCCAACCCGATGACCGCCCCGATGGAGAGCTTCCGCGCGGTCTGCTTCAGTTCGGGCGAAGTCTCGGTGCTGATGTGGGTCATCTCGCTGGCGTGGACGGTCGTGCTGCTGGGCGTAGGCATTTCGCTCTTCGGCAAGGTCGAAAAGACCTTTGTCGATACGGTTTGACGGGAGGTACGGCATGGAAAATCAGGAATTGATGATCCGCGTGCAGGACGTCAAAAAACAGTACCGCCTGGGCCAGATCGGCGGCGGTACGCTGCGCGGCGACCTGCAAAGCTGGTGGGCCCGCAAGCGCGGCAAAGAGGACCCCAACACCCAGATCGGCACCGACCAGCGCTTGGTGGGCACCACCTTTATGGCGCTGAACGGTGTCAGTTTTACGGTCAACAAGGGCGAAGCCGTGGGCATCATCGGCTCCAACGGCGCGGGCAAGTCCACGCTGCTGAAGCTGCTGACCCACGTGACGGCTCCTACCTCCGGCGATATTGACCTGTACGGCCGCGTGGCCTCGATGCTGGAAGTCGGCACCGGTTTCCACCCCGAGATGACGGGCCGCGAGAATGTCTACCTCAATGGCGCCATTCTGGGCATGACCCGCGCCGAGATCGACGCTAAGATGGACCAGATCATCGAGTTTTCCGAGGTCGGAGATTTCATTGATACCCCGGTCAAGCGCTACTCCAGCGGCATGTACGTCAAGCTGGCGTTCAGCGTGGCGGCCCACCTGGACAGCGAAATTATGATTATGGACGAGGTTTTGGCCGTCGGCGACATGAAGTTCCAGAAAAAATGTCTGACCAAGATGCGCCAGGCCGCCAAGCAGGACGGCCGCACGGTGCTGTACGTCAGCCACAACATGGCCACCATCCGCGACCTCTGCGACCGTTGCATCGTGCTGGACAAAGGCAAGGTCGTCTTTGACGGCGACGTGGACACCGGCATTGCCATCTACATGTCCAACAACTACAGCAGTGAGCGCTTTTTAGACTTTACCGATTTCCGCCGCCCCAGCTGGATCGAGCGCAAAAGCATCCGCATGCGCAGCGTCGAGTTCCATGTGGATACGCTGGAAGCCGTCGAGCGAAGCCAGCCCGTGGAGGTGGAGTACATCTACGATTCCACCGAGGACCGCGACCAGATCGGCATCTTCTTTGAAGTGCACGACGAGTTCGACGTGCCGGTGGCCACGGCCTGCCTGTACGGCATGCACATCCGTAAGGGCCGTAACCGCGTGACGGCCAAGTACGATTTCAGTATGCTGGCCGCAGGCACCTACAGCAACGTGTTCACCACCTTTACGCTGGGCGATGGCGGCAGCTTCAACACCGAGGACCGCACCCAGGGCGTACAGTTCAAGCTGGTAAATACCCTTAAACAGGGCGAGGCTGTGTGGCAGACCGTCTACTTTGGCTCCACCCATCTGCCGGATGCCCAGCTTTGCAAGGAAGAACTGATTTAAGCAAGAAAAAACCACCTTTTCCAAAGAAACGGAAAAGGTGGTTTTTTATGTACAATCGTGAAATTACCGATAATCGATCCCCAGCGTGGGCAGGCCGTTCAGGGTCCAATCGGCCAGGTTGCCGTCCTGGTACTCGTAGTAGCCTTGGGCGGCGATCATGGCGCCGTTGTCGCCGCAGTATTTCAGCTCCGGCAAAAAGACACGGGCACCCAGTTTTTGGGCACCGTCGTTCACCAGCTGGCGCAGGCGGCCGTTGGCGGCGACGCCGCCGGCCAGCACGACCTGCTTGGCACCGGTGTCGGCGGCTGCGGAGAGCAGCTTCTTGGCCAGGATCTGGTCGATGCGCTCCTGGAAGCTGGCGGCCATGTCGGCCACATTGACCGACTGGCCTTTCTGCTCAGCGTTGTGCACCTCGTTGATGACGGCGGTCTTCAGGCCGCTGAAGCTGACGTTGTACTTGCCCTCTACATGGGGCACGGGCAGCTTGTAGGCGTGGGGGTCGCCGTCGCGGGCGGCGGCGGCCACACTGGGACCGCCTGGGTAGGGCAGGCCCAGCGTGCGGGCTACTTTATCGTAGGCTTCGCCGGCGGCGTCGTCCACCGTGTGGCCGAGGATGTGGTAGTGG
>OHZD01001211.1_pt1 | contig 9602 bp, 10 predicted proteins | sample 1580391 | NCBI WGS metagenome assembly OHZD01 (sample SAMEA3882510, study PRJEB24775) | human gut metagenome | biome: human-associated habitat; feature: intestine environment; material: feces | place: Netherlands | collected 2009/2010 | reverse complement strand
GGGCATGGAAACGCCTCCTTTCGTTTGGATATAACATCATCATAGCAAATCAAAACGGAAAAAACAATGGCTTTTACTGGCTTATTTCGCTGCGTCTAAAATTTTTTGTGCCGCCTGTAAGGCTCTGCCGTGCATCCGATAGACCCATCGCACATGCATGGACATCGCCTCGGCAATCTCCTCCCACTTGCTGCCGGAGAGATACCGCAACTCCAACAGCGTGCGGTATTCCGGAACGGACAGGGAATCAATCAGGGTTTGGAGTTGGCGTTGCAGGGCGGCGTATGCCTGCACCTCTGCGGTGATATCGGCGGCTAAGTCTGAGAGGGTCTTGCTGGCTTCTGGCAGGGCAGCGAGCGGCTCTTGCAGAGTACGCACGGCTTGCAGCTGTTTCGTCTTGGCTTGGATTTGCACGGGCAGAGAACGGGCTTGTGCGAAGTAGACTTTTGCATTCATGGGCGACCTCCAAGTTCTGCTTTGACGGCTTGCATCAAAGCGGTCTGGGTTTGTTCCTTCCGGGTCAGGGCTTTCAGGATACGTTCATCAATCGTCCCTTTTGTGATGAGATGTTGAATGACAACCGTTTCGGATTGCTGCCCCTGCCGCCACAGTCTGGCGTTGGTCTGTTGGTAGAGTTCCAGACTCCAGGTCAGTCCAAACCAAATCAGGTGAGAACCGCCTGCCTGCAAATTCAAGCCATGACCAGCAGCGGCAGGATGCAGCAGACCAACTTGCAGCCTTCCGGCGTTCCAGTTCCGGATACTGTCAGAGGACTGGATTTCCTGATAAGAAACATTCAGCTTTCGCAGTCGCTCTTGAATCCGCTCTAAATCATGCTTGAACCAATACGCCACCAGAACGGGCTTGCCGTTGGCTGCCTCTATCAAATCTTCCAGTGCATCCAGCTTTCGGCTGTGAATGGGAATCACCGCTCCGGTGTCGTCATACACTGCACCATTTGCCAGCTGGGAAAGTTTGTTGGATAGACTTGCAGCGTTGGCGGCGGTAATCTCCGTGTCCTGCATCTCCAGAATCAATTCAGACTTGAACCGTTTGTAGGTTTCTTGCTCCGTGTCGGACAGCTGCACGGGATATTCGTTGGAAAGTAATTCCGGCATGTGCAGATGGTCAACTGCTTTCATCGAAACGGTGATGTCAGCGATTTTCTCATAAATCTGCTGCTCTGCATCGGGCAAGGGCTTGTAGGAATACACGAGATAGCCGTTTTGCTTGTCTGGCTTGAAGTAGGCATTCCGGTACTGCCCGATGAATCTGCCGAGCCGCTGCCCCATATCCATCAGACGGAATTCCGCCCATAAATCCATCAACCCGTTGCTGGCAGGCGTTCCTGTCAAACCTACGATTCTTTTCACACTCGGTCGAACTTTCATCAGGGCTTTGAAGCGTTTGCTCTGGTGGCTCTTGAAACTGGAAAGCTCATCAATCACCACCATGTCATAATCGAACTTCGTGTTGTTGACGAGCCAGTCAATGTTCTCCCGGTTGATGATGTAGAGGTCTGCAGGGACTTTCAGGGCAGAAAGGCGTTCCTCGACCGTGCCGACAACAACGCTGTATCGCAGCGGTTTCAAGTGCTCCCATTTTTCGATTTCAGCAGACCATGTATCACGGGCAACTCGCAACGGTGCAATCACCAAAACCTTTCTGACCGCAAACAAATCAAACATCAAATTGTGGATTGCAGTCAGGGTTGTAATCGTCTTACCAAGTCCCATATCCAGAAAGAGTGCTGCGATTGGATGTTCCTCAATGAATTGAACAGCATATTTCTGATAATCATGCAGTTCCATCGCTTTTCACCTCCAAGATGATTTTTTCGATGTCCTCACAAGCATCCAAGACGTAAACCAGAAAACCCAATCGCCTCAGAAGTTTATGCCGGGAAAGTTGAAGCGGTCTGGGTTTCTCTCCGGGTGCTTTCACTTCCACAAATGCAATTCTACCGCCGGGCATCAATACGATGCGGTCTGGAACGCCTGCCGTTCCGGGAGACGTGAATTTCCAACACACACCGCCATTTTGCTTTACTGCCTTTGTGAGTTTTTCTTCAATTATTTTTTCTCGCATGGATTCTCCCTGTTTTTCGAGAAAATGGAGGTCATAGGAAGTCAAATACAAACCTTATATATAGAGAAAAATTTTACTTTTTTTCTCGCCTGCGTAAAGTCTGTATATGAGTTCCTATGACTTCCACTTTCCCTATATTTCGGTGTTTTTTGACCTTAAAAGTGGAAGTCGATTTTATAAAGTGGAAGTCAAAAACATACTTTTAGTCAAGAAAATCGAATTTGATGCAAAGTCCCATAATCACATTACACTGTGTTGTTCTCTTACGTTTGTACCCAGCCTGTTCCAAAGCAGAATAGAAATCTGATGTGCTGCGAACAAACTCACCATTTTCAAGACAGTATTCACGATAGTGCCGATATAGTTCTCCGGACTTTTCCTGATAGCTTTTATCCACTTCACAACACTCATTGATGAAATTGCCAAGCCAGTCATTGCCTTCCCGATAGGCTCCAATTGCATCAAGAACACACTGCGGTCTGTTGATCTGATAGTTTGCCGCAATGACCTTTCTTGCACCTTCAATCAGCCAGGAAAGCACCGCACCGCCAGCGTGATCGACCAAGTGCTGTGTGTAGTTTTTGATGTCCTTAGAACCCTGAATCTTGGCGTGAAATGGAATGACAATCAATCTCCGCCATGTGCCGTCATCCGATGCACCGACTTTTGGCAGGTGATTCGTATACAGCACCAACGTGTGAGAGGGTTCAAAGTGGAATGGTGCTTTGAATTTCTTTTCGGCAAAAATCGGGTCTGTCGAACAAAGCTGCTTCACCACGCTGGTATTCAGCCGCATGCCCTCTTGCAATTCTGCTGCAATAATCATTCGTTTTCCTTTGAGTTCCGCCATCTCCGGCTTCACGTTTCTCTTGCAATTGACAGTCAGTGCATCTGCTGAAATGTTTCCGCTGTAACTTCCCAGAACCTTGTAAATGACATTCCAGAACGTACTCTTGCCGTTACGTCCGTCACCGTAGGCAATAATCATCGCCTCCAAATACACCTTGCCCACAATACAAAGTCCGCAAATCATCTGCACATAATCAATCAAACTCTGGTCGCCGCAGAAGAACAGCTGTAAGGCATTCTCCCACAAATCCTTACCAGCATCACTTGGAACAACCGCCGTCACTTTCGTTAAGAGGTCGGCAGGGTCTGTAGGTTTCCAGCCATTCAATCCTTCGGGCAGATAATACGTGCCTCCGGGGGTATTTAAGAGCATTGGATTGCTGTCAAGGGCTTCTGGATTGTGGAGTACAATTGGCTTTGCAGCGTCCAGTGCATTGGTCATGTTTCGAACATTGCGGTACTTCATCACGAACGCCTGAAACGTGCTGTAATACTGATACTGTTGGTATGCGGCGGTCTGTGCCTCATCCAGATTATCCCGAAACTTTTTGCCGCCCGTTTTCGCTGCCTCTCTGGGAATCCCGAGGTGTTCGAGGTTCTGCAAGGCAGCTTCCACCTGCTTTTCGGCTTCTGCAAGCTGTACGTCTGTATGTTCCATCATGGCAAGGGTGACAGCGTGTTCGGATTCCTCCCAGTACGTGCCGTTGTATCTTAAATAATCAGTCGCAACGGTAAATGCCACTTCATCGGCGTACTGTTCCACGAACGTGCGAGCCTCTCCAACATCCGAAAAATCATCGGGAATCAGGGATTGTTTGCCATATGCCTCCGGATCAACATAACCCTCTTGTTTGGCAACTTTTTTCCCGAATTTGCAGGCACTGTTCCAGATGGTTTCCAGTTCTTCATCCGGCAGCGGCGGTTCGCATTCTGCGGCTTTTTCCAGAAACTTCTGATAACTTTCCTCAGTCACACCAAAACGCTTGACCAGTTTTGCAGCCATGCGAGATAAGGTGCTGTTTCGCTGTCCTTGCGGAATGCTGCGATTTGACTTCATCAGCGTAAGCCAATCCTCAATGGATAAACTGCCTTCATGCCAGAACACATCACTCGGACAGCCAAACAGAAATCGTGCTGCATCCAGAGCATTCCCATCAAAAAACGGCAGTTCCTTATGAATTTTCTGCTTTATTGCCTTATGGGAATTTGCATCCTTGCAGGGTGCTGTCGGGAAAAATACATGGAAACGGGGACGGGCAGATTTGCTGCCTTTTGTCAACAGATGATGACGGCTGTAGGTCACTGCAAATGCAACATCTCCTAAGCTGTTTATCAGCATTTCAGGCGTGATCCAGTCTTTCGGGTCATCTGAATGGTCGTTGTCACAATCCATGGGTACTACATCAGACAACAGGAAATTGGCATCACTGCGTGCAAAATTCTCATACTGAGCACAGACATGATCGTAGACAACGGCTTTTTTCAAATCCGCTTCTGAAGTAATGACCTTTTGGTTGGGATAAAGGATATTCTTTTCATTGCCGGTACAGTTTGCTGTATAGAGCGTAAATTTCATTCTATTTCCTCCAGTTCTTCTGTAAAATGCCGAATGGTCATATGCCGCCGCTTTGCCCATTTGATTTCCTGCTGCATCCCCTCCGACCGCACAGAACCAAATACCCACAGCTGGGCACACTTTGACAGCAGTACCAAATTCATGAACATCGCTGTCTGACGATCTTCACCCAGACTGTCATCCATGAACTGCGGAAACAGCAAGTGGGGAGCGATAGGGACATAGTGGGTATCTACTGCAAAGCGGCTGTATCGTCTGGCGTTTTCGATATTGTCATTGATGCAGCCGTGGGAATAGGGAGAACAAATGTATACCAGCGGTCGATAAGCGGCAGCCTTTTTCGCCCTGCGTTCCTCTCGTTCAATACGGCTCAGTGCCTCATAAGCAGTGAGGTCGATGTATCCCTCAGCGTTATACAGATTCATGCAATACTCCTTTCAGCCGTTTCTGTGTGCAGGCATCACAGTAAATAGCACTGCTGAAAATGTCAAAGTTTTCTGCTGTCCAGAAGATACTCAGATCAACCGGCACTTCTGCACCGCACTGCGGGCAATGGCAGTATACGTTTTCGTTGTTGATCTCCACGGAGATACTGGTGGTGTCATTCAAGTTTTCTTTGATGTAAAACATATGGAATCCTCCTAATCTTTCTTGTAAAAGCTGCATTCATATCCGTCTGCCCGAAGCAGCAGTCCCTTTGCCCAGTCTGGTGTTCTCGCCATCTGCTGACAGATCTCATCCAGCTTTGTATCTTTCGGGCACTCGATGATCATTTCATCGTGAATATGACCGACAATGAAGTATTGTGATAGTGTCTGCATGGAATACATCAGCAGATCTCTTGCAATTCCTTGGACGCAGTTCTCTACAAATTTCGGCCCATAGCTTTCAAGCCTGTCCCATTTTTTCTGAGCATTAATGCCCATATATGTAACAGATTCACCGCCGAATTTATTCTTACCGATGTAGGGTTTAGCATAAGCAAGACGTCTTCCGCTTGGCAGCCTTATGAACAGAAACCCTGCCTCATAGGAAAATAGCAGTCCGTGTGTTTTCGTTGCTGTTTTTTCTTTGACTGCCTTTTTTACAGCTCTATCTACCGCCCACCAGAATTCTGTAATATGCGGTGAAGCCTCACGCCAGTCGGTTACGATCTGTTTCAGTTCCGTATCGGATAAGCCAAGAGAATCTGCTCCCATCGCTTTCATGGCTCCAACCGATCCGCCGAAACTACAAGCCAATTCGGATATCTTTCCTTTCTGCCTTAAATGCCCGTTTTCACCATGCTTTACAACTGGCACACCGAACATCTTTGATGCTGATGCACAGTAAATGTCCTCACCGTTTGCAAAAGCCTTCATTCGCCATTCTTCACCTGCAAGCCATGCGATCACTCTTGCTTCAATGGCAGAGAAGTCTGCAACAATAAACTTCATACCCTGTCTTGGGATAAAAGCGGTACGGATAAGCTGTGACAGTGTATCAGGAACATCATCATACAGCATCTGAATATCTTCAAAAGAACCGTACTTTACAAGTTCTCTTGCCTCTGTCAAATCCGGCAAATGATTCTGCGGAAGATTCTGCAATTGCACATTTCTGCCAGCCCAACGCCCCGTTCTTGATGCACCATAAAAGCTAAACATCCCTCTTGCACGATTATCGCTGCAAGCTGTATTTTTCATAGCGGTATATTTTTTCACCGAAGATTTAGACAACTGCAAACGCATCTGAAGCACGGATTTCACAGGCTCTTTTGCAGTTTTAATGAGTTCCTGCACCTGTGCTTTTCCAAGTGAATCCGACTTGTACCCCTGTGTTTCAAGCCAATCCAGCAACTGGTATACAGAATTCGGATTTTCTACGCCTGTCAGCCTTTTCATTTCAGCTGTCAGTTCTTCTTTTGCCTCTGCATCAAGGTTAATTGCCTTATCTGCAAGCTGCATATCAACCAGAATGCCTCTGTCGTTGATTTCCTGGTCAAGATAAAATTCCTTCCACAGAAAATCAGGCACAGGGAAACGTGACAGTCTTCTGTCAATTTCCAATTCAGCCTCAACATCTCGCTTGTTGTATGCTTTAAAAATCTCCCATTTATCGGGATAATCAGTGGGGGAGTGAAACTGCGGTACACCGTCAATCGTGTCATATGGCACACAAAAGAATTTAATGAGAGCCTTGCCCTCTGTCATTTTTTGCTGTTCAATACCCAGAACCTTTCCGACCTCTGCAAGTGAGGACGGCAGTCCGAGCGTTCTTGCATGAATCATAGAACAATGCCAGCTTTCAGGATTTAAGAAATCTCCGACAGTATCTTCGTCAATGCTGTAACTCTGAAAATATTGAGGATAATTCTTACGAAGATATTTTGAAAGACAAACTCTCTCAAAATTTACATTAAATGCCCTTTTTATCACGTTTTCATCAACAAGAGCAGCGAGAACATTTTCGGGAATTTCTTCACCGTTTGCCGTATCCACTACCTGAACAGGCTGTCCGTCTATGGAATAGGCAAACAGCAAAATATCAAAATATGGGGTATCTGTATAAGCATAAATGCCGCATTTTGATATGTCCTTATCGGATTTTGTTTCAATATCGATTGTAATCATGTTTATCTCAATTACCCACCCAAGCATAACGCCTAGCTGTCCGCCCAGCTATCTTAGTTCAGAAAATCCTCGTCTTCTACGGTTGCGAAATCGTCCTCTGCACGGCTGTGACCGCCCAGCGGCTCACCATCCCGAATCTTCTGGATGTTCTGCAGTCCGCAGGCAATGCCACGAGATGTCTTGGTGTTGAACGCATAGAAGGTGATGCTGGCTCTGCCATAGACACCGCTGTAAATCTCGCTGTGGTCTAAAATCTGCTGGCAGGCAGCGTCCACGATGCCCGGGGCAGTGATGGAATTGGCATTGACGAAATAGCTGTTGGCATACGCTTCATCGTCTGGTCGCTCCAAATCCCCATCCCGAAGCGGAGTCTTGATCGATGTCAGTGCCGGAACGGACTTGCTGTTGCCCTTCAACTTGCCCTGACCCTCCTCGTAGGCAGCCTGAATGGCGGCACGAATCTTTTCGATGGTTTTCGTGTCCGACTTCGGAATGATGAGGGAAACGCTGTACTTCGGCTTGCTGTTCTCGTCCATCGCCTTTGCTTCCCAGAGGTTGGCGTAGCTAAATCTGCATACACCGGTTACTACTTTTGCAGGATTGATATACTTTGCCATAATAAAAACTCCTTTATTCTTTGAAATCTACCTGTGCAGTATTCCACGCAGGTCGTTTGTCTGATAGCGGAACAAGTGTTGGTTTGCCCTGTGGTTTCACAAGCAAATTTTCCAACAATTCTTCGAATTTTTTCTTGCCCAGCATTCTGGTCATTGCGGTAATACCCAGTACCTTATGTTCATATGGGTTGAACCCAGCAGCTTGTACTGCCTCCGCTGCTGCAGTTTCACTGCAATATGCTCGTCTGGCTCTGCCTTCAACCAGCTTCCAATTCTTCCACGCCTTTCCCTGTAAGGACTGCTGCAAAGCGTATTCCTTGACATCGGAAGCCCATGCAGCCAGTTGGTCGGCAGTTTCCAGAATTGCTTCGATTTCGGTATCGGTCAGCTTGTCCGGCATTGCAAAATCATACTTCGCCAATTGCAGATTGTACTCCGCCCGTTTCCGGCAGGTTGCTTTCACTTTGCAGAACCGACAATGTTCACCAGCACAAAAATCACCATCGCCTCTGGCGGCAAGTGCAGCTTTAGGTTTCAGTTCGGTTTCCGCCCAGTGCAACAGCTCCGACAGCGGCAGGGTGCATTCGCTGAGGTTCTGGATTCTTGGCTGAAAAATCACCATCCGGATTTTTGCAATGTCATAGAGGGCATCGAACAGTTCCAACGCCCCCAGAGCGTACAGCATCATCTGCGAGTTGTGGTCGGCAGACACCGCCACGCCCTTGCCATACTTGAAGTCGATAACGGTTAGAACGGAATCTGCAACAATCACGCAATCTCCCGTGCCGAAGCCGTCCGGAACGTATCGACTGAAATCCAACCGCTGTTCTACTAAAACCATTGGTTCTTGCAGATTTGCCAGCAGTTCGGCGATGTACTGGGCGTAGCTGTCCGTGCAGTCTTCCATTTCCGTGTCGTAGAAATCTAAGTTTTCCACTGGATTGGAAGCCGGATTCCCAAGCAGTTTTTGTACCTTATATTCTGCCAATTCGTGGGCACACGTGCCTTCCAGGGCGTAGTCTGTCACGGTATCCGGCAGGGCAGCACAAAGCTGTGCAGAGGGCGGACACGCCAGCCATCGGGCACTGGAGGAAGCAGAGAGCATGGCGTGTTTATTCGGCATGGGCTGCCTCCTGTGCATCTGCAAATAGTGCAGCGTACCGTTCCGGCGGAACTTCAGACAATCGACTGCCGCCGTACTTTTGCAGCAGTTTCAGCACCGTTTCCTTTTGTCCGCTGCGGGACAGATTTGCCAGAACACTGCGGACTTCTTCCAACGTAATTGCCTTTTCCACTGCTTTTTTGACCGTTTCTTCTTTTTGCGGACAAATCTGCGTAAACGTCTCCACTTCTGCTTTGGAAGCACTTTCTGCCCACTCTGATGCGATCTTTACGAAATCGCTGAGTGCAGCAAGGACATCTATGAGGGTTTTCATTTGGTTTCACTCCTTCGTTTTCCAAACTGAACAATATGTATTCGTTCCATAGGCAGAAATGATCTGTTGTACAACCTTCTTTTGCTGTTCATCCGCATAAGAACTTAATTCCCGCAGCGTTCGAATTTGCTCTTGTGACAGAATATTTCGATGTGGATGATACCAATCTGCAAGACGAATTCCGCCGCCGTTTCCATGAATACTTTCAAGAGGGTATTGCAATACAAGTGTCTGAACGTCTCTCTGAATGGTTCTTTTTGAAACACCAAGTTCCTGTGCTAAATCAGACAGATAGCATTTTCGTCTTCCAACCAAAATCCGCATAATTTCAGCACGGCGTTCAGATGCACTCATATTCTCCCCCCTTTCTTAATTGTTCGACTGTATTCTACTGCTCAAACACGACACCTTTTGTCGTGTTTGA
>OHZD01001201.1_pt1 | contig 9677 bp, 10 predicted proteins | sample 1580391 | NCBI WGS metagenome assembly OHZD01 (sample SAMEA3882510, study PRJEB24775) | human gut metagenome | biome: human-associated habitat; feature: intestine environment; material: feces | place: Netherlands | collected 2009/2010 | reverse complement strand
GCACAGGGGGAAAGCCGCCTGCAGGACAGGGTGTTTGAAAATCGTTTTGCCTGTGCCGAGGGCTTTGCGGCGCTGGGTGCGAACGTCCGGGTGGCAGAGCGCACGTTGTATGTGCAGCCGGGCGGGACGCTGCGCGGGGCAAAGCTGACTGCACCGGACCTGCGGGGCGGGGCGGCGCTGGCGCTTGCGGCGCTGGCTGCCCGGGGCAGCAGCCGCCTTGGCGGGGTGGAGTTTGTCCGGCGCGGCTATGCAGACCTTGACCGGCTTTTGGCGGGGCTGGGCGCACAGATTTGGCAGGAAATACCCGCCCGGAGTGGGGTTGTGAAAAAAACACCCATGAAAAAGCAATTTTGTCTTGCAATCGGAATGAAAAAATGATACGATACTGTTATATAAGTATCGTATGATAATATCTGTGCGGCTTTTGCGCAGTTCCACATAAAAATCCGATGGAGGACAAAGTTATGGCATTGATGCTCGATGAAGAAATGGACGAAAATGTTACGACGATCAAGGTGATCGGTGTTGGCGGCGGCGGCGGCAACGCCGTGAACCGCATGGTGAGCGATGGCCTGCAGGGCGTGGAGTTCATCGCAATGAATACTGACCAGCAGGCACTGGCTAAGAACCATGCCTCGGTCAAGGTGCAGCTGGGTTCCAAGCTGACCAAGGGCCGCGGTGCCGGTGCAGACCCCGAGATCGGCCAGCGCGCCGCTGAAGAGAGCAAGGACGAGATCGCAAATGCGCTCAAGGGTTCCCAGATGGTGTTTATCACTGCCGGTATGGGCGGCGGCACCGGCACCGGTGCAGCACCCGTTGTGGCCGAGGTGGCACACGATCTGGGCATCCTGACCGTTGGCATCGTCACCAAGCCCTTCTCCTTTGAGGGCAAGCGCAAGATGGGTCTGGCCGAGCAGGGCATTGCCAACCTGCTGATGCACGTTGACAGCCTGATCGTCATCCCCAACGAGCGCCTGAAGATGATCAGTCAGGAAAAGATCACCCTGATGAATGCCTTCCAGGCTGCCGACAACGTGCTGCGTCAGGGCGTTGAGTCCATCTCTGCCCTGATCAATGTGCCCGCCTTCATCAACCTGGACTTCGCCGACGTGCGCTCTATCATGAAGGATGCTGGCTACGCCCACATGGGCGTGGGCAGCGCCAAGGGTGCCGGCAAGGCCGAGAACGCCGCCAAGGCTGCTATCTCCAGCCCGCTGCTGGAGACCAGCATCGCCGGTGCGCACGGTGTTATCATCAACATCACTTCCAGCCCGGACATCGGCCTGGAGGATGTCGAGACCGCTGCCTCCATGATCACCCAGTCCGCACATCCCGATGCCAACATCATCTGGGGTACTGCGTTCGACGAGCGCCTGAGCGACGAGATGAGCATCACCGTCGTTGCCACCGGCTTCGAGAGCACCCCCGAGGTCGACGAGCCCATCCAGGCCCATGTCGATGCCAAGCGCGGTGTTGCCCCTGCCCCCGCCGTCCAGCCTGTTGAGGCTCCGGCTCAGGCCGAGGTTGCCCAGCCCGCACAGCGCACCGCTGCCCCGCAGCAGGACATCAATCCCGTCATGCCCAACCCCATTTTCACCCAGTCCTTTGACGCCCAGCCCGCCGCCAAGCAGGCCCCGGCCGAGGAAGAGGATGACGGCGATTACTTCGACGATCTGCTCAGCATCCTGAACAAGCGCAGCTGATCGCCCCTGACTTTAAATTTTCCGCGAGAGGATGTAAAACGCCATGCCATCTGATTCCATGAACATACAGGAGCAGGGGTTCCGCTCCCGTATGTTTGGCGGCTTCGATAAAAATGATGTCCTGGCGTACATGAACACGCTCGCCAACGAAGCCCAGCAGCACGAACTGGAATACCAGGAAAAGCTGCGCCAGCTTCAAGCCCAGCTGGATGATCTGCGCAGCCAGCGCAGTGATGCCGAAGCCCGCATCGAGGCCCTGAAAGCCGAGTTAGCCGCCGCCAACCAGCGGGCTGACCTGGCCGAGAGCAAACGCCACGAAAGCGACGAGCAGCTGCAAAAAGCACAATCCGTCGCTGAAAGTGTGCAGAGTGAGCACCGGGAGATCCAGAAAAATGCCAACATCTGGCAGCTGAAATGCCACGACCTGCAGCAACAGAACGAAACGCTGACGCAGCAGTTGGCTGCAGCCCGCCAGTTGAACGCAGCCCCGGCCCCCACGCCCGATGTAGTGCGGGAAGCCAAGCTGGAAGCCCAGAAAATTCTGGCCGATGCCAAGCTGTATGCCGAGAGCGCCGAAAAGGAGCTGAAGCAGCAGGCCGACACCCAGAAGTCCCGCATGGCCGAAAATGCCCGGGGCATTGCCTCCGGCGTAATGCTGGTGCGCGACCGCCTGGCACGGGTGTATCAGCGTTTGAGCGCTGCCACTTTGGACCTCGATAACCTGACTCTGGCCATCTACCAGGCGTTGGATGAGACCGAGGCCGAGTTGAAGGAGCTGGGCGTGGAAATGCGCGATTATGCCCAGGGCACCCCGGAGACGGATATTCCCGTGGAGCCGTTGCCCACGGAAAGTGCGCCCGCCGCACCGGTTGTGCCGCAGCCTGTACCCCAGCCTGCGCAGCAGCCTCAGCCCCAGGCCGCACCGCCCAAGCCGGAGAAGTTCCGGGTCAAGGCAACGCCGCACTGTGCGCCCGCCAAGCCGGTACGCCGCCTGCGCAGCGTGAACCGCCCAGTATCCCAGCTATTGCAGGATCAGATCGACCGCATGGGCGATAACCAATAATTTGTACATAAACTCCCCGATGAAGATCGGGGAGTTTTTTGTTGCCTCACGCTCCACTTCTGTAGGGGACGATGCTCGTCATCGGCCCGAAACTTTTCCCCATTTTCCTGTAAGATTTTCTCCGTCCCGCTTGTCTATAAGAGTGAAAGGCGCCAAAACAAAAGGAGTTGAAGCTCATGCAAACAAACACCACGCCCACGCTGTTGCAGGCCATCCGGCAGGACCCGGATACCGGGCTGCGGTGGGCCATGCGGGACTACGCCGCGCTGGTGCGGGGCATTGCCCGCCGCATCCTGCCCGGGCACGACCGGGATATAGAGGAATGTACCGCCGATGTATTTGTGGCGCTGTGGCGCAATGCCGCCCGGCTGGAAGCCACCGGCACACCGGTGCGGGCCTGGCTCATCGTCACAGCACGGAATACCGCCATCAACCGTTACCGCGCCTTACAGCGGCGCGACACTCTGCCGCTGACCGATGAATTGGCCGCCACCATTGCTGACCTGCCCGCCGACCCGGCCGGGGATGCCGCCGACGAGCTGGCCGTCCTGGTGGCAGCGCTGGAGCCGCCCGACCGTGAGATATTTCTGCGCAAATACTACCTGATGCAATCCAGCAGGGAGATCGCCGCCGCGCTGGATCTGCGGGTATCCACCGTAAACACCCGGCTGAGCCGCGGGCGCGACCGCCTGCGCCGCCAATTACAGGAAAGGGGTTATACACATGGCTGATCTGCATACATTTTGGAACGAGCTTGACGCCCTGCCCACCGAGGAAACACCGCTGACCGCCGCCGAAAGCGACCGCCTGGCCGATGCTGTACTGGCAAAAGTACACGTCGAATCCGGCGAAGCACCGCGCAAAAAATCTGTACACCGTGCAAAATCCGCCAAGCGCCGCCGCGTTCCTGTCTGGGGCAGGGCACTGGCCGGAGTCGCCGCCTGCATGGCCGTACTGTGCGGGGTCAATACAGTGAATCCTGCGCTGGCCGAGGGTCTGCCCTTTGTGGGGGATGTGTTCAGTTTCCTCAATCAGCATGACAGCAAAAACCAACTGAAAAGCGACCGGCTTTCCGGCTATGCCCAGCAGGCCGCAGTGCCTGCCGTACCGGAAAGCCAGAGCGAGACAGGGGAGAGCAGCACCGCCAGCCCCTACACCCTGACGCTGAACCAGGTCTACTGCGACGGCCTCTACCTGCGCATCGGCCTGACGCTGACCGCCCCGGACGGGAATGGCAGTCTGGCGGGTTACGACTGGCTGGCCCAGAATCCGGGCGGCGAAGGCTGGATCGAGATCTGCCAGGCGCAGGCCGACGGCACCCTGCTAGCGAACGGGCAGGCCCTTTACCCCCAGAACGGTTTTGTGTTTGAAAAAGTGGACGGCCACACCTACGCCGCCGCCATGGACTATGACCTGGCGGACTACAACGGCGACACCGCTGCCATCGACTGCCAGCTGACCGTGGCGGGCTTGACCGGCGTGCAGAATGCCTATGATGCCAACGGCAGCTATCTGCGCACCAGGCTGGATGGCCGCTGGAAGCTGAACTTTACCGCCTCGTCCGGCGATACGGCCAACCGTATCGGTACGGTTTCCGAACCGGAAGTCAACGGCTATACGCTGTCCAGTGTGATCGCTGCCCCCGGCGAGACCCGTGTAACGGTACAGCTATCGGCAGATGCCCCCGAAGGCGCCACGCTGCAGCTGTTCTCCGCGGATGGCCAAAAGCTGCAATGCGCCAGCAGCCGCCCCAGTGCAGACAGCAGCACCGTCAGCTACGACTTTGACGCTGCCCCCGCCGATGCCGCCGGTCTGACCGTAAAACTGGTGGATAAAAACACCGATCCGCTGGTCGAGCTGGCCCAGTGGGACGTCAGCCTGCCGACGGAATAAGCCCTGCCATGAGGCCCACAAAATTTCCTCTTGCACCCGCCTGCGCTCTGTGCTATGATTAGAAAAAACGGATGTATGCGTCTGAATTTTGTGCAAGATGCAAGATTTTGGCAGCATCCAAAGTAAGCAGGAGGTTTTTACAATGCTTGGATTTACCTATTACACCCCGACCAAAGTCGCGTTCGGCAAAGGTTCGGTCGAAAAAGTCGGCGAGCTGATGAAGCAGTTTGGCGGCACCCGCGTGCTGATCCACTACGGCGGCCAGAGCGCTGTGCGTTCCGGCGTGCTGGACCGCGTCAAGAAGTCGCTGGATGAGGCGGGCATCTTCCACGTGGAACTGGGCGGCGTTGTGCCTAACCCGCATCTGGCCAAGGTGCGCGAGGGCATTGAGCTGTCCAAGGCCAACGGCGTAGACTTCCTGTTGGCTGTCGGCGGCGGTTCGGTCATCGACTCCTGCAAGGCCATCGCTTACGGCCTGGCTGAGCCGGAGCATGATGTCTGGGAGCTGTACGCGGGCCAGCGCAAGGCCAAAGCCTGCTTCCCGGTTGCATCCGTGCTGACCATCGCCGCCGCTGGCTCTGAGATGAGCAACAGCTGCGTCATCACCAACACCGACACCGAGGAAAAGCGCGCCTACAACGACGACCTGGCCCGCCCGAAGTTTGCCATCATGGACCCCGAACTGACCATGACCCTGCCGGACTACCAGACCGAGGCCGGCTGTGCCGATATCATGATGCACACGATGGAGCGTTATTTTGTCAACAGCGGCACGATGGAACTGACCGACGCGCTGGCCGAAGGCCTGCTGCGCACCGTCATGCACAACGCTGAAGTGCTGCACACCGACCCGCGCAACTACGATGCCCGCGCCGAGGTGATGTGGGCGTCCTCTCTGGCACACAACGGCCTGACCGGCTGCGGCAGCGACGGCGGCGACTGGATGCCCCACCTGCTGGAGCATGAGATGGGCGGCATGTTCAACGTCACCCACGGTGCAGGCCTGGCCGCAGTCTGGCCCAGCTGGGCGCGCTATGTCTACAAGGACTGCCTGCCCCGCTTTGTGAAGTACGCCGTCAACGTCATGGGCGTGACCCCCGGTGCCACCGATGAGGAGACCGCGCTGGCCGGTATCGCCGCGATGGAGGAGTTCTATCATCGTATCGGCATGCCCGTCAACTTCAAGGAGCTGGGCATCGACCCCACCGACGAGCAGATGGCCGAGATGGCCGCCAGCTGCGCCCGCGCCTGCGGCGGTGCCAAGGGCTCCGCCAAGGTGCTGCACCAGAGCGATATGGAAGCTATTTATAAGATGTTGAAGTAATTGATTGTTTTTGTAGAAAAAGCAGGTCCCGTCATATGGCAGGGCCCCCGTAAAACAGTATTTTGACCCGATAACAAGAAACCCAGAACTGTTGGCTGAATCAGCTGTGCAGTTCTGGGTTTTCTATTGTTTATGAGAGCACGAATCGTTCCGTGACCATAAATTTTAAATTTCTGCCCCGCGGACAGTTTCTTGTTGGGGCGTACCTGCCCCAACCCCTGCCGGGAACGAGTACGGTAAACTTGAAGTTGTTTAGTTCTTGCTATGGTGTTTTAAAATACTTTTTTGAGTGTTTTTAACATCTGCTTTTAGACGTTCTACATTATCATAATCCAATCCAAATTCAAAAATCTTTTTACCTTTTTCATCATAGAAAACAGTCACTTTATCATAACTGTAGACAGGTACAATATCTTCAAGATATAATCCTGTATTATATGTTTCGGTTTGAGTCTTTGATGTTCTAATATCAGACATACGATATTCTTTATTTGTAAATCCAATATGATAAACTACTTTCCCTTTATATATTTCAACTCGTTTCGTAGCTGCGACAATACCTAAGATTCCGAAAATGAAAAAGATTAATGGTATAAGTAATGTTCCTAAAAATGTGTAAAAACCGAATTCTTGTTCTAAAACATAGAAAATAACAGTTAGAATTATAAAAATGCTACTTATAAGTATCATTGTGCATCCTGCAATTATAATGAAAATTTTTCGACCTTTTTTCATAGCAATACAGTATCTATATGCACTTAAATTTTCCATATGGTTTCCTCCTCAAATTTCGATTTACCGTACTAAACTGAGTATACCATATTCGCTAATGGAAGAGAACCTCTATATGGAAGAACCTGGCCGTTTTACTGCGTGCGCATATACGCAGCGATTTGCCCGAAACGCACCCTATGCAGCCGTTTTCCCACCCGGCGGAAGAAGCCCACTAAAAAAGGGCGTTGCCACATGGTGGCAACGCCCGCTAGGTGCGATATGAAATCATTTGTTTTTGGGATGCCCGTTTTCTACAGCGCTGGTGCCCTGCTCCATCAGGTAAGTTGCCGTCAGGTCGGCGATGTGGAGCTTTACAGCGAGGGGATAGCTGTTGTAGGCATCGCTCACGGCAAAGCTGCCGCCGCGGACGGCATCATCAAACCCGCCCATATGCCAGCGGATAGCAATAGCCTCGGCGGTTTTCAAGCGCATGAAATGCTCGATGAGATACACGCTCTTTTCGCCGTGGCCGTAGGGCAGCTGGTCAGCCACCTGGTAAAACGGCACTTTCTCCCATTGGCCGGTGGCGTCGTTTTTCACGTTGCGGGTGCTGACTTTGTAAAAATTAGCCTTGCACAAGTCGTGCAGCAGGGCACAGATGGCGTAGCTTTCGGCGTTTTCGCCCTCGGTGTAAAAATGCTGCATCATCGCGTCGTAGACGTTCAGGCTGTGCATGACCAGGCCGCACTCGCAGGCGCCGTGGTAGCGGGTGGAGGCAGGGGCCGTGAAAAAGTCCGTGGTCTCCAGCCAGCTCAGCAGGCGGTCCGCGCCGGGGCTCGTGATGTTTTTATTGTAGATCTCCACAAACCGGGCGCGGTAGTCTTCCATGCGAACCTCACAGTTCCATATCGTTCAGGATGTCTTTCAGGGTCTTGAGCTCTTCCTCAGTCAGGCTGATGCCCTTGGCCATGCGGCTGCCGTCCGGAGACCAATCGCGGATGTCATACTTCGGCGGGTTGCCGTTCCAGCTGACCATGTTCAGCTGGCGCTCCCAGCCGCGGGCGTTGGTAGAAAGCACAGCGATGCGCTCGGTAACTTCATAGGTAAATTCTGCCATAGTTTGTACAGGCTCCTTTTTTGACTAAAATAGTTCATGCACCATCATAGACGATTCTTTTATAAAATGCAAGTGCAAAATCAGTTTTCGCCGCACCGCACTGCCAGCAGGGCAAAGCGGGTCTTAGCGGCGGGCGAGGAGGTACCGCAGGTGGAAAGCACCAGTAATTGCTGGCCATATGCCGGCGTCACGCCGGTATCATAGAGGGACAGCGCTGTGATGGCGTCCACGCGCTGCTGCCACTCCAGCTTGGTATCCGCATCAAAAAAGGTGTAGTAGGGCAGTTCATCCGCGCCCAGGGTCGTATCCAGCGCGGCCACTACCTGCCAGGCTGCCGTCTCGTAGATCGTGTTAAAGGTAAAGGTGGTGTGTGCTTTGTAAAAATCCTCGCTGCGGTAGCGGGTCAGTTGGCCGAACATCGAACCGTCCACCATGTTATGGCCGTAGATCAGCCAGTTGGCGGTGGAGGCGTCGGGATCGATGGAGCAGTGCTCGTCCATGAACAGCGTGCCGCCGGTGGCGTAAAGCCGGTCAAAGCCGCGGCGCAGGTAGTACTCGTTGTTGCCGGGGGTCTGCACCACGGGCAGGTCGATGTCAGTGCCGTCGATGGTCAGCCATCCGATGAGGTCGGGGTTCTGCTCGTAGAGGTCGCGGTAGGCAGGCAGTACCTCCTGGATGTGGGCAGCCGGGGCTGCCGGAGCCGGGGTGGCGTGAGCGGCATCGTCGGCATCCAGTGTGGCGGCCAGGGCGTCGCGGGTGGCAGCCACCGGCTGCACCGTGATGCTGCTGCCGCGGGCGTTTTCTGCCGTTTCCACCAGCGCAGGGGAGGGGACAGGCTGCACCGGAGCTTCCGGCTGGCCGCCGCGGCCTACAGTCTGGCGCAGAAGCAAAGCAGCAGCCGCCCCCAGCAGCACCGTACCAGCGATGCGCAGGGCGCGGACCTCCCGCCGCTGGCGGGCCCGCATGCCGGTGCGCGCCGCAAAGGGATAATAGGCCGAGTTGCCTCGCAGTTTGCGGTAATGCCGCGGCATAGCTTTGCCTCCTCTCCGTTTAAAATCCATCGTCCTCGGCGGACATACGCCGACGATACTTACGCTTAAGTATAACAAAAAAACGCCCCGCAGGGCGTTGTCCGCTTATATTTTACGAAGCATTAAAAGTCCGGCCGAACAGATCAGGATCAGCCCGATCACACCTGCCAGATACATCACCGGGAAATCCCCGGTCGCGGGGGTCTGGGCGGGGGCTGCGGTAGCCGTGGGGGCTGTCGCGGCCTGCTCACCGACCACATCCACCTTGGCGGGGTTTTCCTTCACCTGCACCGGCTCACTTTTCTGGGTGCGGGAGGTAGAACTGGTGGGGGTCGCCGTGGCGGCACTGGCCGCGGTGCTGCTGTTCAGCGCGCCGCAGGCAGCAAATAAAACGACAAGCGCCATAAAAAATGCAGCGCATAAAAAGCGTTTCAACGCGAAAACGCCTCCTTAAATTCAAAGTACAAAGGCCGAGGATCGGCTATAAAAATGCGCAGAGATACGCGCCATTAACATTTACGTTTTGTACATTGTACCACACAGCGCCCTTTACGTCAAGCAATCGTCACAAAAAGGTAACAAATTGGCAACAAAATCCAGCCGCCGAGCGCAGTTTCCGGCAAGATTTGCCCCTTGCGCCCGGGGCGTAAATGCGTTATAATAACTCTACTATTGTGTGAGATTATGCCCCAGGGGGACCTGCCCCCGTGGGATGGGCGGCGCACACGGAATATAAAATAAGGAGTTGTAACGATGAAAGGTATTATCCTTGCCGGCGGCGCCGGCACCCGACTTTACCCGCTGACGATGGTCACCTCCAAGCAGCTGCTGC
>OHZD01001189.1_pt1 | contig 9732 bp, 8 predicted proteins | sample 1580391 | NCBI WGS metagenome assembly OHZD01 (sample SAMEA3882510, study PRJEB24775) | human gut metagenome | biome: human-associated habitat; feature: intestine environment; material: feces | place: Netherlands | collected 2009/2010 | reverse complement strand
CATCTTGTCCTCGATTTCCTTCATGACTCCTTCCTTCAGGAAATCGGTCGGCCAGGTATCGGTCCATCTTACCGTTGCAATTTTGTAGGTTGGGCGGTCACTGGTATCTGCTGTATCGCCGACAGAAGATTCTGTCTTTGCAGAACTTGCTGCAGTACTTCCACTCATACTTTCCGTTCCTCCATTACTTCCACATCCTGCAAGCAGTCCAGCTGCCATTGCGGCCGAAAGAGCAACGCTCCAGGCCATTTTTGTTTTCTTTCGCATCATCATCTCTCCTTTATGATTTTTTATTTGCAATACTTCTCTCCTGTCCGCAGGATCAGCCTTTTAGTGATCCGAGCATAACACCCTGATTGAAGTATTTCTGCACTAACGGGTACATACACATGATCGGCGCGGAGGAAACCACGATGATCGCGTATTTGATGAGGTCGGCCATCTGCTTTGCCTCAACGGCTGCAGCGCCGGTACTCATGGCACTCATGGTCTGATTGCCGACCAGAATGCTTCGAAGGACAATCTGCAGCGGCTGCAGACTTTCGCTTCGAATATAAATCAATGCATTAAAGTAGGAGTTCCACTGTCCTACTGCTGCCCACAGAGCAATAACAGCGATAACAGCTTTGGAAAGCGGAAGCACAATCTTGAAGAAGAATCCAAGGTATCCACATCCATCGAGCTGCGCCGCCTCCCAGAGATCCTCCGGGATACTGTTGTTGAAGAACGTTCGTCCTACGATGATGTAATACGTTACAACGGAGAACGGAACAACCATAACCCAGAAGGTGTCCAGCAGATGAAATCTCTGTACTGCCAGGTAGGTTGGGATCAGACCGCCGGTGAAGAACATCGGGATCAGGTAAAATGCTGTGAAAAATCTTCTTCCATATAAATGCTTTCTGGAAAGCGCGTAGGAAGCCGGAATATTGACAACGAGTGTCACAAGCGTTCCCATAATTACGTAAGCAATCGTATTCCGGTAGCCGGTCCACAGCTTTGCGTAGCTCGCCAGCTGCTTATACCCTTTGAAGTTAACTCCTTTTGGAAAGAACATAATCTGTCCGTTGGATACGGCTGCCGGATCACTGAACGATGCAATGACGATGAAGTACATCGGATACAGGGTAATGATGATCAGAAGCACGCCGATCGTATACAGGATGATATCGAAAATCCAGTCTTCTCTGGATTTCTTTACTTTATTTGTTGATACTGCTTTTGCTTTACTCATATTTTTGCTCTCCATTCCTATGTAGGCTCAAAATTCTGTCAGATCAGTGAGGTATCACTCATTTTACTGGAAAGGAAGTTGACTGCCAGAAGAAGAACCAGGTTGATAATGTTGTTAAACAGGCCAATTGCAGCGGAAAGGCTGTACTGGCTGCTCACAAGACCCATCTTATACACATAGGTGGAAATGATCTCACTTGAGGTACTGTTCAGTGTATTCTGCAGCAGGTAAACCTTCTCAAATCCAACGCTCATGACGCTTCCCATTCTCATGATAAACATGATGGTTGCCGTCGGCAGCAGAGCCGGAACATCGATGTGGATCATTTTATGCCATTTGTTGGCGCCGTCCATCGTTGCCGCTTCATACAGGGTCGGGTCTACAGAGGAAAGTGTTGCGATATAGAGGATACTGTCCCATCCTACATGCTGCCATGCCTCAGACCATACATAAATGTGTGGGAATGCTTTTGCGCTTCCCATCAGGTTCGGGAGCTTGAATCCAAGCAGCCCGACCAGCTTTGCGATAATACCTGTACTCGGGGAGAGGAACAGGATCAGCATTCCGGCCATAACAACGGTAGAGATGAAGTGCGGCAGGTAGGTTGATACCTGGAAGAACTTTTTAAATTTCTGTGCCTTCATCTGGTTAACCAGCAGTCCCATGATAACAGGGAGCGGGAATGTTACCGCGATGGTATAAAGACTGATGATGATTGTGTTTTTGATGGTCAGACCGAACTGATAGGAGTTAAAGTACTGTTTGAAGTATTTCAGTCCAGCCCAGCTGCTTCCCATAATTCCATCCGCAGGTGTAAAGTTTTTAAATGCAATCACAATTCCGTACATTGGATAGTACGTAAACAGTGCAAAAATGATGATGGAAGGAATCATCAGTAAGTATAATGGCCTGCTTCTTCTCACTCCCTCTACAAATCCTATGGAACTCTTCTTTTTGGTTTTACTATGGTTGGCGCTCACATATCATCCCTTCTTTCCTTTAAATTTTTCGTAACTGTTCAGAGTCCCATCGCGATTTTTCTTCCATTTCAAATGGCTCTGAATCGTTACAATTTTTCTTTTTCATGCTCTCGTTTCAACCAATGAACATATTATACAAAAAAGGGGGCGTTTTTCTATCATTTTCCGGCAGTCTGTATATTAAAAAAGAGATGTCTTTTCACATCTCTTTTTTAATCAGAACGTTTTTTTGTTATTGACATCGTTTTTTTGTTATTTTTGTCTGCTCCGGTACTCATTTGGTGTACATCCGACCAGCTCTCGGAACGTTTTACTGAAATAAGAAAAATTTCCATAGCCGACTTCCATCGCAATTTTGCTAATCGGAAGCGATGAACTGCGCAAATACTCCTTTGCCCGCTCAATGCGCCGCTCAGCAATATAATTCGGAAGCGACATTCCCGTTGTTTTCATAAAAATTTTGGAAACGTAGTCCTCTGAGAGGAACACTTTTCCTGCAAGCACGGATCTTGAAAGATCCTCGTTCAGATTCTGTTCGATATAGTCTTTTAGCTGCTCCACCACATTGTCACTGCGGGATTCGTTCTTTTTCTGACCTTCCAGCACATCAAACAGATAATCGATGAACGCATGGGCACCTACCACAGAGAGAACCGCCTCTCTCCGTTTCGTTTCATACTCTTCACTGTCAAAAATCTGTCCGAAAACGATATTGCTTTCTTTTAAATAAACATATATATTCTGTATCATTTCTTCAAAAAAACGACTTGTGAAATCTTTTCGCAGACCGCCGCTTTTCTCACGCTTTCTCAGATATTCCTGCAGCTTTTCCCGCACAGCCGCAAGGGAATCGGATCGCTCCATCTCAGCCAGATACGTTTTCCACGGCACTTCCTGATAATCGCGCTCTACGAAAGACCAGCGTGTCTCATACAGAATCCCTGTTTCATCCGGCACTACATACTTTTCCATCTCTTCGAGCTGATCGCGGCTCTTTGAAATCTCATCCAATACCGCCGGTTTTCCCATGTACATGCAGAATCTTGCCGGAAACGCGCCCGCCAGACAGGTCCGCAGTCCTGCCAGTTCCTTCTGCGTTCCCATCGCACTTCCGTGATTTCGCAACACAACTGCCCATTCCAGATCACTGACATGTACCACGGTTTCCAGTTGCATTTCTGTTGTTTCCACATATTCCGTCAGAACATTTGTAATCACAAAATTATATAAACTGATCTCTTTTTTATAATGTTCCTTATCCGGAATTTCCAGTACCCGCAGCAGAATCAGACGGAAGGTCTCATCCGGAGTACAATATCCGCTCTTTTTTGCCCTTTCAATCCAATACTCCTCCTGCAGACACTGAACCAGAAGATCCTCCCAGAATTGCTTTTCATTCTCTCCTTTTTTCTCCTGTTTCTTCTGTTTCTGCTGTTTTTCCTGCACAATCCCGACAATTCTGCGCAGCGCTGTTTCCAGATCCGCATTGGAAATCGGTTTTAACAGATATTCCCTTGATGACAGCTTCAGCGCCATCTGCGCATACGCGAAATTTGCATAGCTGCTCAGAAAGGTACATTCGATATCCAGCTTTTTGTACCGGATCCATTCCAGAAGCTCCAGCCCGTTCCCCTGCGGCATATCAATGTCACACAGCAGCATTTCAATCGGATACTCTTCCAGCAGCTTTTGCGCCTGACGGATGTTGTTTGCCGTAAATACCATATCAATTCCAATTCCGCTCCAGTTGACGGTTTCTTCCAGCTTTTCCACCAGAAGCTTATCATCATCTACAATCAGAATACTAATTCCCATAGGTAAGCCTCCAATATATTTTTCTTCTTTTTCCTACAGAAAAAAGCCAGCCGACAGACTCTTATTTTTCTGTCAGCTGGCCTGTTTAAAAACCATTATAACCTGTTTATTCTTTTCCGTCAAAGCAATAGGTACACATTTTGCATTTCGGCAGTCCGATCGACTCTACCAGATCGTCCAGACGGTGATACCTGAGGCTGGTGAAATTCTGACGGCGGCAGATTTCCTGGCACATGGACTCGTAGCGGTCACTCTTCGGATCTGCATACTCTTCCAGTACTTTCTCTGCGTTTTCTCCCTCTTTTTCCAGAATAATCCGTCTTGTGATCAGATCCAGCTCCGATTTGGACCGGGAGAAATTCAGGAATTTGCAGCCATACAACAGCGGCGGGCACGCCGGGCGGACATGAACTTCTTTTGCACCGCTCTGATATAAAAATTCCGTTGTCTCACGGAGCTGCGTACCGCGCACGATGGAGTCGTCGATCAGCAGCAGTTTTTTCTGATCGATCAGTGCCTGCACCGGGATCAGCTTCATTCGGGCAATCAGATTTCTCTGTTCCTGATTTGTCGGCATAAAGGAGCGTGGCCAGGTCGGGGTATATTTGATGAATGGTCTTGCAAACGGAACCTTGGACTCATTCGCATAGCCGATTGCATGGGCAATTCCGGAATCCGGCACGCCTGCAATGAGATCCGGGTGGACATTGCTTCCCGCATCACGTTTGGCAAGCATGGCACCGCAGTGATACCTCATCTCCTCTACATTGATCCCCTCATAGGACGCAGTCGGGTAACCATAGTAAACCCACAGGAAGGAACAGATCTTCATCTCCTCCTGCGGCGGCACGAGCATCTCGACGCTCTCCGGCGTAATAAAGTCAATCTCACCCGGTCCGAGTTCATGGTAATCCGTGTAACCCAGGTTCAGATATGCAAAATTTTCAAAGGATGCGCAGTACGCTCCCTCTTTCTTTCCAATAACAAGCGGGGTGCGGCCTTTTTTATCGCGCGCAGCGTAGATGCCGTCTTTTGTCAGCAGCAACAGCGTCATGGAACCGTCAACAACATCCTGCAGATGGCGGATGCCCTCCGGAATCGTCTTTTCACTGCAGATCAGAGATGCCGCAAGTTCGGTCGCATTGATCTGACCGGTGCTCATCTCCTGGAAATGGGTGCGGCCGTTGCCGTAAACCTCTTTTAAAAGCTGATCCATGTTGTTGATTTTTCCAACCGTGGTAATCGCAAAGCTTCCAAGGTGTGACTGGATCAAAAGCGGCTGCGGTTCATAGTCGGAAATGCAGCCAATGCCGAGGTTTCCCTCCATTTCTTCCACATCACGCTCAAATTTTGTACGGAACGGTGAATTTTCAATGTTGTGGATAGCACGTGAAAAGCCATTTGCTCCGTATGTCGCCATACCGCCTCTTCTTGTTCCGAGATGTGAGTGATAGTCTACTCCATAAAACAGTTCCAGTGTACAGTCTTTTCTTGATGCAACTCCAAAAAAGCCTCCCATTTGTCGTTTACCTCTCTTTTGTATTTTTTCTCCCTTATCATACGAAACGCATATGCAATTCGGGCGGTTGCCCTGTTTCCACAGTTTTTCTTTACACATACGCTCTGTCCTGTTATAGTGTAACACGATTTTTCCCGGATTGTAAAGTTTTTCTAATAAATTAGATTACAAAAATAACTTACATTAATAAATCATTTTCTGGCTGTTTTCACAAATTTTCCCGGATATGATCGATAAACTTCGTCGCAGCAAGGCTGAATGGCTGTTCCCTTTTCCAGGTAAACACACTGCGGCAGATGATCGGCGGATCTAAGAATCGTCCGACAATCTCTTCTTCCTTCCATAGCTCGGAAACGCCCTGCACCGTAATCAGATAACCGAGTCCCTTCCGAACCATTTTTGCTCCATTTGTCGGCATATTACAGGTAAATCGGATGTTCAGCTTCTGATAATATGCTCCGAACCAGTTGGTAATTTCATTTTGCACATCCTGTCTTCTTGGCAGAATCAGCGGAAGATCTTTTAAATCTTCCGGATGTACGACTTCTTTTTGTGCCAGCGGATCATCCGGACGCATCAGCACCTGCTGCCGCTCCCCTTCTTTCAGACGCACAAACTCATATTTTCCCACATCAACCGGCTCCAGAAGCAGTGCAACATCCATCAGACCACGATCCATCTGCTCCTTCAATACATCTGCGGTTCCCGTCACCAGATCGAACGTCACGTTCGGATATTTTTGGCTGAAAGTTTCGATCAGATCTGCCAGAACATTCACAGACCTTGTCTCTCCGCATCCGATTGTCACACGTCCGTCGATCAGTGCTTCCTGCTCTGCCAGTTCTTTTTCTGTCTTATCAATCAGCCCGATAATTTCTTCTGCCCTGCGGCGCAGCAGGACCCCCGCATCTGTCAGCCGGATTCTCCTAGTTCCCCGTTCAAACAGGATTACCCCCAGTTCTTCTTCCATCTGGGACAGCTGACGGCTTAGGGTTGGCTGCGTGATATGCAGGACCTCTGCCGCACGGCTGATGTTTTCTTCCCGTGCTATGGCAAGAAAATAGCGAAGTACTCTTGTTTCCATATGCCTCCCTCTCGTTTTATTTGTTTCGTTTTTTATTTCTTTCCTGAAGCATATTTGAAAAAGGCTTTTTGCAAACTGCAGAAATGTTTTTCAAACACGCTTTGCTTTTGGGAAAGAATTTTCTTTCTTCTACTATATCGCTTTTTTTGTTTTCTGAAAAGAAAGTATTGATTCTTTTTTTCAAGTATGATACCTTGAAATTATTGCGTACAGAGGTTCTGCGTTAAACTTAACGAAAATTTTCTGTACCTGCTTGCTATCTGCAGAAATCCGAAATAAGCATATCTTTTCTTTTTTCTGATTTCTTACGATGATTTTTTTATTAGGAGGGTTTTACTATGGTTTCACTTTTGCTGCCTGTCATTTATCTGGCATTCATCAGTCTTGGACTGCCGGATTCCCTGCTTGGCTCTGCGTGGCCGGTCATGTACCAGGAACTTGGAACTTCCGTTTCCGCAGCCGGTATCATTTCCATGATTATCTCTGCCGGAACAATTGTTTCCAGTCTGAACAGTGACCGGCTGAACACACGGTTTGGCACCGGAAAGGTCACCGCTGTCAGTGTTCTGACAACCGCTGTGTTTTTCCATCAGCCATTCTTTCTGGGCCCTGTGCCTCTGGGGAATTCCCTACGGTCTCGGCGCCGGAAGCGTCGATGCCGCTTTGAATAACTACGTTGCGCTTCATTATAAGGCGCGCCATATGAGCTGGCTGCACTGCATGTGGGGTGTTGGCTGCAGTACCGGCCCTGTTGTGATGAGCTGGGCAATCAGTCACCTGAACTGGAACAAAGGATATCTCATCATTTCCATTTTCCAGATTGTGCTGACATTGGTTTTGTTCTTAAGCCTTCCTCTTTGGCAGAAACCTGCCGGAGCTGCCGAAGAGGATACCTCTGTTCCGGCGGAGCGGAGTTTTTCCAGTCTGATCCGTGTTCCTGGTGTCAAAGAGGTGCTGATCTGCTTTTTCTGTTACTGTGCAGTGGAATCTACTGCTGGCATGTGGGCTGCAAGTTATTGTACGCTGTTCCGCGGTATTGATGCACAGCGTGCCGCAAGCTGGGCCAGCCTGTTTTACATTGGTATTACCATCGGACGTTTTATCTGCGGTTTCGTTACCATGAAGCTGAACGATCAGAATATGATTCGTCTGGGACAGTTTTTCATCGCCGTTGGTGCGATTCTGATGCTGCTGCCGCTTGGCGATTCCCTTCTTTTTATCGGCCTGATCCTGATCGGACTTGGCTGTGCGCCGATTTATCCTTCCATCATTCACGAGACACCGGCAAACTTCGGTGCCGACTTAAGCCAGGGAATCATCGGCATCCAGATGGCCTTGGCTTACGTCGGAACCTGCCTGATGCCGCCGGTTTTCGGTGTTCTCGGCCAGCATATTTCCTTCGGACTGTATCCGGTATTCCTGATGGCCATTTTGATTCTGATGGTTGTAATGGCAGAGCGGATGCACCGCGTAACGGCGGAAAAGAGAAATTCTTATAAAGCCAACTATTAATCCAATTATTCTGCAGCAGAATGGTCCCCTTGGATCAAACTCTGATATACTGCGTACAAAAAAGTACATCTGATCAGGTTACTCCCTGATCAGATGTACTTTTTGTAAATTTCGGAAATTTTTTCAAGCACGCTCCGCTTCAAACTCTTTCACCACATCCTCCAGCAGGTTTCTGATCTGCAGGTGCTGCAGACATACTTTCTCACATTTTCCGCATTTCACGCAGTCTGATGCCTTTCTGCCCGGTGCAGTATATACAAGATTGTGATAAGAAATACTGATACATCACGCCAATTTTCCTGTTTCATTCCTCAATCATGCCAAAGACATCTTCAATCTCGCCCATATACAGATAATGGAGATCGCCATCTTTATATAAAGTATCGCGCGTAAATTCCGGCAGATCTTCTTTCTCCATTCTGACCGCATAGATTTTTTTGCAGACAAAGGTCAGCTCTGCCTCTTCAAATCCAACCGCATTTCCCAGCATCTTCGGTGTCAGACTGGTCAGACTGATCTTATCCGGCACATCATTTCCCGATTTTGATCCCAGGATTCCAAGATCCTTCCGATATTTCTCTGGAAAAAAGCAGACCGTAAACTCGTCTTCCTTCTGCAGAATCTGATGCGTCCGGCGGCTTTCCCGGATAAATACGGTAATGATCTGCTTTCCTTTCTTTGGCGGTCCCCAGATCGTCCCCATCGTACCCCATCCGATCGTCATCGTATTATACTCCCTTGGCGTACCCGCAGTACACAAACCCCAGCGGTCATCAAAAATAGAAAACACATCATACTTTGCGGTTTTAAAATTCTCCATCGTAATGTTCATACTACATTCCCCTTTCGCTGATTTGCTTTGTTATCCTTAGCATACCGTACGGTAGTAACTACCGGGCAAGAACTTTTTTTTCGAAGCCTTGAATTTTTATAAAAACAGGGAATTTTTTTATTTTAGAAATAAGAATTGTATGTTATACCAATGAACGTTGCCACTCCCAGACAGGCAGAGAAGGGAGGGTTGACAGTGCAAGAACTATTCATTTCATTTTTTCTTTCCGTTATGGCAAGTATAGTAGCCTACTATATCTGCAAATGGCTGGACGGTAAGAAATAACTGGCAGCCAGCCTAAGGTTTAAGCCGCCTTGCCCAAAAGGCACAGAAAGCCCCACGAGTTGCAGCTCGTGGGGCTTTTGTTGACTTTGCAAGCCATTCATTTCATTGCCTATCGGCATTATAGCATATGAAAATTTAAAATGCAATATTCTTAAGTTTTAAAAATAAGATTTCTTTTTCATCTATTTTTCCACAACGCAAAAACCGGAATGCTTACACATTCCGGTTTCCAGTAGAGCGCGAGACGGGATTCGAACCCGCGACCCCAACCTTGGCAAGGTTGTACTCCACCCCTGAGCCACTCGCGCATTTATTAATTTTTATCTTGCTAAGTGCTCGCTGCACCTTACAAATGATACTATACAGGAACTCCCCTCATTTGTCAATACCTATTTTCAATTTTTTTCAAAAAAAATCAAAAGTATCTACGATTCCCTCAATTTTCGCTCTCCATCAGACACCCGCACAGCC
>OHZD01001182.1_pt1 | contig 9800 bp, 10 predicted proteins | sample 1580391 | NCBI WGS metagenome assembly OHZD01 (sample SAMEA3882510, study PRJEB24775) | human gut metagenome | biome: human-associated habitat; feature: intestine environment; material: feces | place: Netherlands | collected 2009/2010 | reverse complement strand
GCGCAAGCAGCCGCCGTTTGTGGGCTATATGATCCGCGAGCTGTACTATGACCGCACGCCGGAGTTCCACTCCGACGGCAACCAGCGCCGCGACTACATTTATGTGGACGACCTCATCGCCCTGGCCCTGCGCGTGGTCGAGCGCCCGCAGCCCGGCTTTGATGCGGTGAACGTTTCCAGCAACCAGAGCTACTCGGTGCGGGAACTGTACGCCATCGCCAACAAGATCATGGGCAAAAACATCGAGGCCAAGTACTGCCCCAGCAGCCATTATTGGGCCAAGTACCCCGAACTGTACGGCGGCGCCTACGGCATCAAACCGGAGATCCTGGACCACGAGGTCAACAAGTTCAGCCTGTGTGACAACGCCCACGCCCGGGAGGCTTACGGCTGGGTGCCCCGGGTGGATATTGAAACAGGCCTTTCCCGCGTGGTGGAAGCCGAATGTAAAATGCTGGCCGCACTTTAATAGCGAATGGCGGCTGCCGTTCCGCGCCGCCCCGTGCAATTTGGCAAAAATCCGCAAAACAAAAGGAGTCCAAACTATGCCTAAACTCCACCTCATCCTCCCCATGGCAGGCCGGGGCAGCCGGTTCTTCGAGAACGGCTTCGTCTGCCCCAAGCCGCTGATCGAAATTGCCGGTAAGCCCTTCTTCTATTGGGCCGCCCGCAGCATCGAGAAGTACGTCGACTGCGCCGACCTCACCTTTGTGGTGCTGGAAGAGCACATCCGCGACTTCGCCATCGACGCCAAAATCAAGGCATACTGGCCCGATGCCCGTATTATTGCGCTGCCTGCCGTTACCGAGGGCGCAGCCATCACCGCCCTGCGCGGAGCCGAGGGTCTGCCCGACGGTGAGCCGCTGCTCTTCAACGACTGCGACCACCTTTTCCTCTGCCGCAGCTTCAACGACTTCTGCAACAAGGGCGATTTCGCCCACGGCCCGGACGGTGCGCTGCTCACTTTCACAAGCGACTCGCCCGCCTACAGCTACCTGCAGTACGGCCCGGACGGCAATGTCTGCCATACGGTGGAAAAGCAGGTGGTCAGCCACGACGCCATCTGCGGCGCATACTACTTCAAGGACAAGCAGACCTACGCCGACGCCTGCGCCGCCTACCTGAAAAACTGCGAATACAAGGAGTTTTTCGTCTCCGGCATCTACAACGTGCTGGCTGACCGCGGCGCGAAAGTGGCAGGCTTCGCCACCGATCTGCACCTGCCCTTCGGCACCCCGGCCGAGTACCGCGCCGCCGAGGCCCCGGAAAACAAATCCGCTTTTGAGGAACTGTTGTAAATGACTTTTTACCTCGTATTATCGCTGTTTCTTGTGCTGGTGGGGCATGCGTTCCGCCTGCTGCGGTGGGAGCAGTTCATCCGAATTTACGAGCGCCCGCTGCGGGGCCAGATGCTGCGGGGCATGGCCGGCGGCTATGCCCTCAACTTTGTGCTGCCCTTCCACCTGGGCGATGTGTTCCGCGCGGTGTTCACCGGCCGCCGCATGAAAAGCGGCATCGGCTTCGCGCTGGCTACCGTCATCATGGACCGCTTCCTGGATGTCTGGTTCGTGGCGCTGGGCTTCGGGGCCTTTTGGGCGCTGGGCTTGGGCGGCGGTGCCGTGCTGGGCGCGGCGCAGTATTACCTGGTGTTCTCGCTGGTGCTGGCGCTGGGCCTTGTGCTGGTGGTGGCCCTGCGGGACCTGCTCAAAAAAGGTTGCCTTGCCTTCTGCGGGCTGTTCAATGATACGCTGAAATTGGACGGCATGATGTTCTTTTGGAGCCTCATCAACACCTTCAAGGACCTGGGCCGCATCAAGATTGGACGTCTTGTCGTTAATACGGTGCTCATGTGGGCGGCCTACCTCGGCTCCTACACGGCGCTGGCAGCGGCCCTCACCGCGGCCGGTCAGCCCATGGCGCTGGTGGATGTGTTCGACCTGCTTTTTGGCCGCAACGCCGCCGACCTCAGCGCTTTGCTGCCCGGCGGGGCAATGGGCGCGGCTGCCCCCGCCGCCCGCATCCTGCTGCTGTGCTGGTTTGCACTGCCGCTGCTGGCCATGTGGCTGGTCACGCTGCTGCCGGAAAAAGTGCGCGGTGCCGTCAATCAGGCCACCCAGGCCGCCCCGGCAGGGGAGAGCTACCTCAACCTGCTGCCCCAGGCCGACCCGCAGGACCGTGCGGCGTTTTTAAGCCAGTATTTCGGCCTGCAAAACAAAGAGTGGGTCAAGGGCTTCCTAAAAATGAACCAGGGCATCACCATTTTGCAGGACTATTCCGCCGGTTCCAACGCCACCACCATGCTCTGCATGGACGCAGAAAAGACGTTCTACCGTAAATATGCCTTTGGTGTGGACGGCGACAAGCTGGCCGAACAGCTGGCCTGGCTGCGCACCCAGCAAGACCGCCTGCCCCTGTGCGACATCCTGCAAAGCAGCACCGCGGACGGCTGCTGCTGGTACGACATGGTCTACGACCCGCAGGCTGTCGGCCTGTTCCGCTACCTGCACTCCAACCCTGTGGAGAAAAGCACCGCCATCCTGCGGGAGGTGCTGGACACGCTGGAAGAAAAGCTCTACCGTCCCACCGCCCGCCCGGCGGATATGGAAAAAATCGAGCAGTACATCGATAAAAAGGTGGACGCCAACCTGCAAAAACTGCGGGACGCCCGCTCCCTGCGGGAGCTGATGGCCGCCGACACCATCTGGGTCAACGGCGTCGAGTACAAAAACCTGCACCAGCTGGCCTGGCTTTTCGACCGCGAACGGTTGAAAACTTTGTTCGCTGCTGACCCCGTGGGCACCATCCACGGCGACCTGACCATTGAAAACATCATCTGCCGCCTGAACCCGGGCGCGAACGGCGGCTGGTATCTCATCGACCCCAACACCGGCAATCTGCACGAAAGTCCCTTCCTGGATTACGGCAAGCTGCTGCAAAGCCTGCACGGCAGCTACGAGTTCATGATGAAGACCCCGCGGGTCACCGTGCAGGGCAGCCGCATCGACTTCGCGCTGACCCGCTCGGCCGCCTATGATGCGCTGTATCGTGCTTTAATGGCCGACCTGCAGAGCCGTTACCCCGCCGCCCAGGTGGAAAGCATCCTCATGCACGAGGTCATCCACTGGCTGCGGCTGATGCCCTACAAACTGGCCAAAGACCGCAAGCGCGCGCCGATGTTCTACGCCGGGCTGGTCATGGTGGCCAACGATGTTGCCAACTTTGCAAAAGGAGAGAACGTATGCTGATCTGCGTCGACCTGGACGGCACACTGCTGGACACCATCCCCGCCAACGCCGCGTCCTACCGCGCTGCGCTGGAGGAGCAGGGCTTTACCGTCACCGATGAATACTACGCCCAATACTGCAACGGCGGCTATTATAAGCAGTTTTTACGCCCGCTGATGGGCGGCGACCCCGCCCCCAAAGCCGTGGAGCGGGTGCACGACCGCAAAAAGGAGCTGTACAGCAGCTGCCTGCCCATGGTGCGCCCCAACACCAGCTTACTGGCGATTTTGCAGGCGATGAAAGCCGCTGGCCACGACCTGGCCTGTGTGACCACCGGCAGCCGCAAAAACGCCACCGAGGTGCTGGAGTATTTCCACTGCGCAGATTGGTTCGGCGTCTTTATCACCGGCGAGGATGTTGTCCGCAGCAAGCCCGACCCCGAGGGCTACCTGAAAGCCATGGCGCATTTCGGCGTTACCCCGGCGGAAACGATGATCTTCGAGGATTCCGGCCCCGGCCTTGAAGCCGCCCGTGCCAGCGGCGCGACCGTATATAAGGTGGAAGCCTTTTAAAGAAATAGTTGATATTTTTTAAACAGGGCGTATTCTGTTGATTTTCTTTTGGTAATGCCTTACAATATAGAATGACAGAAAATTGGGAATTTAGCTTTAATCCCCGATAAAAACAGGAGGCAACCCATGGAACATGCCAACCCGATCCTGCTTGGCAATAATAGTCCGCAGAAATTTATTACCATTGGCGAAGTCATGCTGCGCCTGACCCCGCCGAATTATGAAAAGATCCGTATGGCATCCAGCTTCGAGGCCAGCTACGGCGGCAGCGAGGCCAACATTGCCCTGGCCCTGGCCAACCTGGGCGTGGACTCCACCTTCTTCAGTGTGGTGCCCAACAACTCCCTGGGTAAAAGCGCCATCCGCTGGCTGCGCTGCAACGACGTGCACTGTACGCCGATGATCCTTTCCACCAAGGAGGAGACCCCCAGCTGCCGCTTGGGCACCTATTACCTCGAGACCGGCTACGGCATCCGCCCCAGCAAGGTCATCTATGACCGCATGCACAGCGCCCTGACCGAGTACGACCTGACCAAGGTCAATCTGCAGGAGCTGTTTGAGGGCTTTGACTGGCTGCACCTGTCCGGCATCACCCCGGCGCTGAACAAGAACTGCGCCGATTTCATCCTGCGCTGCCTGCGCGAGGCCAAGGAGATGGGCCTGACCGTCAGCTTCGACGGCAACTTCCGCTCCAGCCTGTGGACCTGGGAGGAAGCCCGCGACTACTGCACCCAGTGCCTGCCCTACGTGGACGTGCTGTTCGGCATCGAGCCGTATCACCTGTGGAAAGACGAGGAAAACCACGCCAAGGGCGACTGGAAGGACGGCGTGCCCCTGCAGCCCAGCTACGAGCAGCAGGACGAGATTTTCCAGCATTTCATCGACCGTTACCCCAACATGAAGTGCATTGCCCGCCACGTGCGGTACGTACATTCCGGCAGCGAGAACAGCCTGAAAGCCTTCATGTGGTATGAGGGTCACACCTTCGAGTCCAAGCTCTACACCTTCAACATCCTGGACCGCGTCGGCGGCGGCGATGCCTTTGCCAGCGGCCTGATCTACGCTATGATGCACGACTACAAACCCATGGACATGGTGAACTTCGCGGTCGCTTCCAGCGCCATCAAGCACACCATCCACGGCGATGCCAACATCACCGACGATGTAGAGAGCATCCGTAATTTGATGAATATGAATTACGATATCAAGCGTTGATTTTATTGACAAACTGCCCCAATTGTGGTTGAATGATAGTACCACACGAAACAACCAACCACCGCCCCAGCGCGAATCTTCGTGCGCGGGCGGTGCTTTGTTTTGATAGGAGATATGTAACGATGGCAGAAGAAAAACGTAAACGCATCCTTTCGGGCATCCAGCCCACCGGCACGCCCACCCTGGGCAACTATATCGGCGCGGTGCGCAACTGGGCCCTGCTGCAGTCGGACTACGACTGCCTGTATATGGTCGCTGACCTCCACTCGCTGACCGTCCGCCAGAACCCCGCTGAGCTGCGCCGCCGCACCCGCGAGCTGTCCGCCCTGCTGCTGGCCGTCGGCATCGATCCCAAGGAGCATGTCCTCTTCGTCCAGAGCCACGTGCCTGCCCACACCCAGCTGTCCTGGGTGCTGGCCTGCAACACCCAGTTCGGTGAGCTGTCCCGCATGACCCAGTTCAAGGATAAGAGCGCCAAACACCCCGATAACGTCAACGGAGGCTTGTTCACCTACCCCGTCCTGATGGCAGCCGACATTCTGATCTATAACGCCGACCTCGTCCCCGTGGGCCAGGACCAGACCCAGCATCTGGAGATCGCCCGCGACATCGCCGGCCGCTTCAACGGCATCTACGGCGATACCTTCATCCTGCCCGAGGGCTACGTCCCGGCCTCCGGCGCCAAGATCATGTCCCTGGCCGAGCCGACCAAGAAGATGAGCAAGTCCGACACCAACGTCAACGCCTTCATTCTGATGACTGACGACAAGGACGCCATCGTGCGCAAATGCAAGCGCGCCGTCACCGATTCCGACGGCTGCGTCCGCTTCGACCGCGAAAATAAGCCCGGCGTTTCCAACCTCATGACCATCTACGGCACCTTCACCGGCAAGAGCATGGACGAGATCGCCGCCGAGTTTGAGGGCAAGGGCTACGGCGACTTCAAGATGGCTGTCGCCGAGGTCACCGCCGACGCGCTGGCCCCCGTCCAGGCCGAGTACGGCAAGATTCTTGCCGATAAAGCGTATGTTGATGAGGTGCTCAAGTCCGGTGCCGAGCGTGCCTCCCGCCTGGCAAACCGCACCGTCAACAAAGTCTACCGCAAGGTGGGCCTGCTGCAGCTGGATAAATAAGCTAAAACTGCCTCGTATCCGGCAAAATGCACTTGACAAAACGGCGCTGAACCGTTTATAATATTACAGTTAGTGCGGCTCGTATTGGGCCGCACAACTTTTACTATTTACACGTTAGGAGAAACTACCATGGCGAAAGAAGTCGTTGTTACCCGTGAGGGCTATGATAAACTGGTCCATGACCTGGACGAACTGCGCACCGTTAAACGTAAAGAGGTTGCTGATAAGATCAAGGTTGCACGTGGCTACGGCGACTTGAGCGAGAACGCCGAGTACGACGCCGCTAAGGAAGAGCAGGCCGTTGTCGAGGCCCGCATCGCTGACCTGGAGGCTACCCTGAAAGTTGCCCGCGTCATCGACGACAGCGAGCTGTCCGGCGATACCGTTTCCATCGGTATGAACGTCACCATCCAGGAGGAGGGCGAGGAGCCGGAATCCTACGACATCACCGGTTCCACCGAGGCTGACATGAACCTGAACCGCATCAGCGACGAGAGCCCCGTCGGCGCCGCCCTGATCGGCCATAAGCCCGGCGACGAAGTCGACGTCACCCTGCCCAACGGCAGCATCGTCACCTACAAGCTGCTGACCGTCACCCGCTCCAAGTAAGCGGAAACCGCCGCATATTCATGATTTAAAAACACGAAAGGACGATCTCACATGGAGCAGAATAAGCCCCAGACCGAACAGGACATCAGCCAGCAGGCAGCCGTTCGCCGCCAGAAGCTGGCCGACCTGCGCGCCGCCGGCAGCGACCCCTTTGTCATCACCAAATATCCGCAGGATTCTTACTCCGCTGATTTGAAAGCCGAGTTTGCCGACCTGCCCGCCGAAGCCGAGACCGGCAAGATCGTCTCGCTGGCTGGTCGTATGATGTCCAAACGCATCATGGGCAAGGCCAGCTTTGCCCACCTGCGCGACCAGAAGGGCGATATCCAGATCTTCGTCAAGCGTGACCTGCTGGGCGATGAGCCTTACGCCGCCTTCAAAAAGCTGGACATCGGCGACATCATCGGTGTCAAGGGCGAAGTGTTCCGCACCAAAATGGGCGAGATCTCCGTCCGCATCTCCGAGCTGACGCTGCTCTCCAAGAGCCTGCTGCCCCTGCCCGAGAAGTTCCACGGCCTGACCGACCGCGAGGCCCGCTATCGTCAGCGCTATGTTGACCTCATCGTCAACCCCGAGGTCAAAGACACCTTCGTCAAGCGCAGCCAGATCTTGAAGGAGATCCGCGCTTACCTGGACGAGAAGGGTTTCCTGGAGGTCGACACCCCCATCCTGACCCCCTTTGAGATCGGCGCCTCCGCCCGCCCGTTCTATACCCACCACAACACGCTGGATATGGACATGGTGCTGCGCATCGAGACCGAGCTGTATCTGAAGCGCCTGATCGTCGGCGGTATGGACCGCGTGTACGAGGTCGGCCGTATCTTCCGCAACGAGGGCATGGACCCCAAGCATAACCCTGAGTTCACCACCATCGAGCTGTACCAGGCTTTCACCGATTTCCACGGCATGATGGACCTGGTCGAGGAGATGTACAAGCGCCTGGCCCTGAAGGTCTGTGGCAGCCTGGAAATCACCTACCAGGGCAAGCAAATCGACATGGGCCACTGGGAGCGTCTGACCATGATCGAGGCCGTCAAGAAGTATTCCGGCGTTGACTTCAACGATTGGAAGACCGACGAGGATGCCATCGCTGCTGCCAAGGAGCACCACGTCGAGCTGCCCGAGGTCCCCACCAAGGGTGCCATCCTGGCCGAGTTCTTCGACGCTTTTGTCGAGGATAAGCTCATCCAGCCCACCTTCATCTATGATTACCCCGTCGAGATCAGCCCGCTGGCCAAGCGCAAGCCCGATGATCCGGCTTTCACCGAGCGCTTCGAGTATTTCATCGACTGCACCGAGTACGGCAATGCCTTCAGCGAGCTGAACGACCCCATCGATCAGAAGGCCCGCTTTGAGCGCCAGGTCGCCGAGCGCAAGGCCATCGAGCCCAACTGCAAGGCCCAGGTCGACTACGACTACGTCACCGCCCTGGAGTACGGCCTGCCCCCCACGGGCGGCCTCGGCTTCGGTGTCGACCGCCTGGTCATGCTCCTCACCGACAGCGCCTCCATCCGCGACGTCCTCCTCTTCCCCACGATGAAGCCCATCGACTAAAAAGCATTGATTCTACGCCTTTTATCAACTGCGTTTGGATGATTTGACACCACATTGACACCAAACTTGTGCAGAAAAGGCTTTACAAGAAAGCAGAGAGTTATCCGCTTACGGATGACTCTCTGCTTTTTTTGTTTATGTAGTTGTGCATTTCTGCGCGGAAGTAATGAGTTGATAGCCGATGCGAAGGAGCAGGGCCGCAAAGGTCTTGTCCTGACCAGCAAGAACCGACTTGTTCACTACTATGCCAAGTTCGGATTTGTGGACGAGGGTGTGACCGACAAGTCCACGCACGGCAATGTTGCGTGGCATCAGATGCGATTGACATTCTGATGCGAAACGCATGCCGCTTGCAATTCTAGCTTTCGATTTTCCTTATACCCCTGTAACAGAAATGAGCCCCCGGATTTCTCCGAGGGCTCTTGCATTTTAGTGTGTATTGGCTTTGTTTGTGAACTGCTTTGTGTTTGCTTTATGAGCGGTCAAGGCAAATCATAGCCTTCAACACCAAGGTTGTTATAAACAATAAGTGGAACCCACTGCGATTGATATGGGTCATTCGAATCTGCGTTTTTTTCGCAGACGATTTTCCCGATATAGTCTGAATACCATCTTTCATATCCTGTAAGCTCTTTTTCACTATAAGCACTCACTGAACCGTTTGCTTGACAGTAGACACCGTAATATCCTTTTCCGTCTTTGTAAACTACCCACTTAAGTTGGCAATTATAATTTGTAACCGCAAAAAATGAGCCAGTGCCTTTTGCGAGGCTAGGGACTTCCGAAAGCTTTACTATGGCATTATATCGGTCTGCAAGATTCTTCAGCTTTTGCTCATGCTCGGTTACCGGTATTCCATTTTTCGCTGCAGCTGTGAAAGTATTCGTGATTGCATTTAATTGAGTCGCGTACTCATCTGACCCATACAGTGTAGACATCTCCGTCTGCACAGCCTGCGTCAGCATCCGCGTTTCTGCCACAACCTGACTCTTTCTTGCTTTGTCAATGTACCCGGTAAGTGCCGGAATCAGCAGTGCTGCAAGAATAGCCAGAATCACCAGTACAACAATGAGCTCGACCAGCGTAAACCCGCGTTTCGATTTTTTCTTCGCCATAGAATCGACATCCTTTCGGTGCATTTGATGTATTATAACATATCTTTGCAAAAAAGTCTATTCTTCTTTTTGAGGTTGTAAATACAAAACAGCCTCTACGGGAGTAACCGACATTAGTAAACATCATACTCCTATATGAATGACAACACATGGCACTATGCGGTCTCGGACACAGAGGTCCTGCAGCCGACCCAAATCGAGGAGATGGCGGTCAAAACGTCCGAAAACAACTGGGACCTGACATTGTTTACCTGTACCACGACCGGCCAGGCACGGTATGCGCTGCGCTGTGTCCGCACAGACGAGTAAGCATTATTCATAGTCATCGCTTCCAAAACACAAAAGTATTTCCGCTACACAATCCATAGATACACAACA
>OHZD01001169.1_pt1 | contig 9901 bp, 10 predicted proteins | sample 1580391 | NCBI WGS metagenome assembly OHZD01 (sample SAMEA3882510, study PRJEB24775) | human gut metagenome | biome: human-associated habitat; feature: intestine environment; material: feces | place: Netherlands | collected 2009/2010 | reverse complement strand
TCGGTCCTCGGCGTGGCCTTCGCCCTGCAGGAGCATGACATCAAGCGCCTGCTGGCCTATCACTCCGTCGAGAACATCGGCATCATTCTGCTCGGCGTCGGCGCCTCCATGGCCGAAGGCAGCCACATGTACATGGGAACCTGTGCGGACTTGGCCCAGGCCGCAAACAGCACGAGCAAAAGGACGATAGCCTTGAGCTTGGCGTCGAGGCCGGCAATCGCGGTAATGGCGAAGGTACCGGTATGGGCAAACACGATGGCGGCGCCCAGATACAGGCCGAGCGCACCGATATGCGTAATGATCAGGGCCTTCATGCCGGCCTTCTTGGCCGTAGGCGTCATGTAGTAGCTAATGAGGCCCCAAGAGCACGCACCCGTGATCTCAAAGAACACGAGCTGGCCCAAAAGGGTCGAGCTGTACACGAGGCCGGCCATGGCGCCAATGAAGGTCGCGAGGTACGCGTAGAAGCGACGACGCGGTGCGTCGGGATGCTCACGGTTATTCTCGCTCATATAGGGAATCGAATAAATCACGACAAGCAGGCCGATACCCACAAAGGCGGGCGCGAGCAGCGTGCTCATGCGATCGAAGGTGAATCCCATGACGAGGGTCTGCCCAAACGAGATCAGGGGGACCTGCGTGTCGGGCATGCCGGCGCCGGCGAAATTCGCGGCGAGGGCGATGGTGCAGACCGTCGAGACGGCGGCACCCAAAACGCTGAACCACTTGGCGTACGGACGGGGGAACAGGGCGACGAGCACCGAGGCCACCATCGGGGCCGCGATAGCGACCAAGCCGAGAAGGGACAGACTGACTGCAAATGACATTGTTTCTCCCTTCTCCTACACGCCGACGACCACGAAGACAAACGCCAGAACGGCGATGCCCACGACGGCCCAGGTCTGATTGCCAAGCACCTTAAAACGCGAACGCGAGCAGGAGTTCTCGATCACGCCGCACACGACAAAGTCAATCAGGCACTTCACTAGGAAGATGACGGCGCCCAGAACAGCGGCGGCGCCCACGGTCGCGGGCTCGCCCCAGGGGACAAAAATCGCGCAGAACCAGGCGACGACCAGGACCTGCTTCATGGACATGGCGAGCTTGGCCATGGCGAGCGACGGGCCGGAAAGCTCGGCGAGCGGACCCTCCTGGAGCTCCTGCTCGGCCTCGGCCTGGTCAAACGGCAGCTTGCCGAGCTCCATGTAGCAGGCGATCGCAAAGGCGATGCCGGCGAGGATCACGGCGACCGGTGCGTCGATGGCACCCGTCATGATGTGCTGACCCATGGTGGCGATGTCGGTGGAACCGCACACCAGGGCAGCGGCAAACAGCGCCAGCAGCATGGACGGCTCGATGAGCACGCTCATGAGCAGCTCGCGGACGCCGCCGATACCGGCGTAGGCGTTGGACGAATCCACACCGCAGAGGGCGAAGAAGAAGCGGGCGAGCGCCAGGCTGTACATGATGGTGATGGCGTCACCAAAGACCGGGATGGGGCTTTGCGCCGTAAAGAGCGGCAGGCCCATCGCGAGCATAAAGGCGACGGCGAAGAACAGCGGCGGCATAATGCGCAGCGCAAAGCTCGCGTCCTCGCTCTGGGACTCGGGGCGCGCAAAGAGCTTGGCCAGGTCGCGGTAGTCCTGCATGATGCTGGGGCCGCGGCGGTTGTGCATCTTGGCGCGGATCACGCGGCCGAGACCGGAGAAGAACGGCGCGACGGCCATAACGACCACGCCCTGCAGAACGGCAAGTACGATGTTGTTCATGCTCTCCCCTCCTTAACCCATTTGCACGGCGAGCACGAGGAACACCACGAGTGCCGCGACGATGTAGCAGATATAGATGCTGTAGTTGCCGCCCTCGAGCTTAGTCGCGAGGTCGGCGAGCTTCTCGACACCCTTATGCGGGGCATCGACGAGAACCTTGTCGGGTACGGGCTCCACAGCCTCGGCCACACCGGTGAGCTTCTGGAAGAAGTGCGCGATGGACCAGCAGACGGCCGTGCAGCGGTCACGCAGCGTGTAGAGCGGCTGCATAAACCAGGACACCTCGGAGGCAAAGGTCGTGGCCACGACGGGCATATGCTCGTTGGGAGCATAGCCGCATGCCCACGGCTGGGACTTCTGCACCTTGCCGACGGTCTTGAGCTTGCGATAACCGCAGGCAAGGCCGACAAGTACCACGAGCGCAATGGCGATCGCGGGCGTGGAGGTGGCAGCGCCTGAGTACTGGTTCATGAGCTCCATGCCCTCGGCGGCAAACACGCCACCGTAAGGATGCAGCACGGACGCGGCGACATCGACCAGCACGGGCGCGATCACGGGAGCGCCAATGCCCAGCACGACGCAGATGGCCGCGAGCAGGCCCTGCGCAAACACCATGGGGGCGGGAACCTCCTTGGCATTGGCCGCGGCCTCGGAGCGAGGCGCGGAGGCAAAGGAGACGCCATAGGCCTTGACGAAGCACGTGACGGCCAGAGCGCCGGTAATGGCAAGCGCAACGGCAGCGAACACGGCCACGATCATGACGGCCTTGTCGCCCTGCATGGCGGCGTTGAACAGCGACTGGTAGGTAAACCACTCGGACACAAAGCCGTTGAAGGGCGGGATGGCCGAGATGGCAAGGGCACCGATGAGGAAGCAGACGGCCGTGACCGGCATGCGGCGGAACAGGCCGCCCATCTTCTCCATGTTGCGCGTACCCGTGGCATAGAGCAGGGAGCCCGCGCCGAGGAACAGCTCGCCCTTGAACATGGCGTGGTTGAGCGTGTGGTAGAGGGCGGCCATGAGCGCGATCGTCGCGATGACGTCGTTGCCCAGGGCGTGCGCCGTCATGGACGCGCCGACACCGAGCAAGATGATGCCGATGTTCTCGACGGAGTGGTAGGCCAGCAGGCGCTTAATGTCGTGCTCGTGGAGGGCGTAGACGACGCCCAGGACCGACGAGATGGATCCGAAGACCAGGACCATGAGGCCCCACCAGAGCTGGACGCCCGAACCCGCGAGCAGGTCGAGACCGACCTTGAGGATTCCCAGGATGCCGATCTTGATCATGCCGCCGGACATGAGGGCGGACACGTTGGACGGCGCCTCGGGGTGCGCCTGGGGCAGCCAGGAGTGCAGCGGGATGATACCGGCCTTTGCGCCGAATCCGAAGAACGCGAGGACGAAGCACGCGGAGGAGACGGCGGGTCCAAAGTCATGCGTACGGAAATCACTGAAGCTGAAGGAACCGCCCACGCCGTTGGTCATGAGCAGGAAGCTCGCCATGATAAGGACAAAGCCCACGTGCGCGATGACGAAGTAGAGCCAACCGCCCCTAATGGAGTTCTTGTTCTCCTCGATAACGACAAGGAAGTAGCTCGTAAGGGACATGAGCTCAAAGGCGACCAGGAACCAGAACACGTTGTCGGCGGTGATGACGAGCATCATCGAGGCGACGAAGGTGTTCATGAAGAAACCGGCGCGCCCGACCTTGCCCGGGTACTCATCGAAGTAGGACAGACCGTAGATGAAGCCCGCAAAGGCGAGGATTGAGATGAGGACCACGATCAGGCCCGCAAGGCCGTTGAGCAAGAGCTCGAGACGGGCGAACGGGAAAAAGAAGACCGTGTTGAGGGACGAAACGTCGCCAAGCACGGCCTCGAGGCCCGCGATGAACGACAGCACGGCCGCGACGGCGCCGATCAGGCAGCCGGCGGTCTTGGCGGCGTTATCGGCCTTGATCAGCAGAACCGAGGCGAGCGCACCGATGCACGAGACGGCAAGCGATGCGATAAACAGCGTCATGCTATCCATTGTTTACGCTCCCTTCTGCTTTCTCGGACAGGCCCTGGGCCACAGCGGTAACGTCGACGACTGGACCGTTTTCGATCGAGCGCAGGCGCTTGGCCTCGTCGAACTCGCGATCGGCCGCGCCGCCCATGACGGTCAGCGCCTTGGTGGGGCACGCCGCCACACAATGCGGGCCGTCCGGATCGAAGGCACACAGGTCGCACTTGACGGCGCAGGTGTACTGGCCAGGAGCCCACGTAAGCAGGCTGCTCAGGGACTTAGGATACGAAGGCGTCGGGTCGCACATGCCTGCGACACCGGCGATAGACGTGCCATCGGGATGGATGGCTCCGAAGGGGCACGCGATGGCGCACAGCCTGCACCCGATGCACTCCTGCTCCTTGACGTGGATGCGATCGCCATCGTGCTCGATGGCATTCACCGGGCAAACCTCGGCGCAGGGAGCACCCTCGCAATGGTGGCAGGCAAGGGCGGCCGAAATACCGCCGGTCTTCACGAGCGCCAGGCGCGGCGTATCCTGAAGACCCTGCATCCGGTGGGCGTCGGCACAGGCGGACTGGCATGTTCCGCAGCCGATGCACCTCTCCGGGTTGATGTCGATGAAGCGGTTCATCCCCACTTCCTTTCAAAATAACGGGCCGGGCTCCCGAACGTACGGGACGCCCGGCCCAAAAAGCCAACGAGAACGGGACTACACGATTTGATTCACGTGCGTCTCGTCGTCGAACTTGGCGGCGCCAGGCTCAACGTCCTGGGGAGCGGCGGCGTCCACCAGAGCCTGCTTGAGCTCGGTGTACTGACGCTCCACCTCGCCCTCTGCCCAGACCTGGTCGGCGATAGCGTCGACCTGGCAGGCGGAGAACTTGTCCTCGGGCGTATGCGAGACCGGGTCGACCTTGTGCATGGTCAGCTCGTTGCACTTGCCGATCCACCACTGGTAGGTCATGTAGACCGTGCCCTTGTTGATGCGATCGCTCACGTCGGCGCGGCTGTATACCTGGCCGCGGCGGCTGTGGATCGAGACGATGTCGCCGTTCTTGATACCGCGCGCCTGGGCGTCCGCGGGATTCATGCGAACAAAGCCGGGCTCGTCGGCAAGCAGCGCCAGCGTCTTGCAGTTGCCGGTCATCGAGCGACAGCTGTAGTGGCCGACCTCGCGGACGGTGCACAGGATGAGCGGGTACTCATCGTCGGGAAGCTCGGAGGGCGCCTCCCAATCGTGTGCCATCAGGTTGGCGCGGCCGTCCTTGGTGGTGAACTTGCCACCAGCGAACATGTCGGCCGTACCGTGGTCGTTCACATCGGTGCTCTTGACGGGCCACTGGGCGTAGCCGCCCTCGGGAGCCATCTTCTCGTAGGTCGCGCCCACAAAGTTGGGGCACAGGCTAATGCACTCGTTCCAGATCTGCTCGGTGTTGTCGTAGTGCATGGGGTAGCCCATACGCGTAGACAGGTCCGCGAAGATCTCCCAGTCGTGACGGCACTCGCCCTTGGGCGGAACGGCCGCGTCAAAGTGCTGGAAGCTACGGTCGGATGCGGTAAAGACACCCTCGTGCTCGCCCCAAGAGGTGGCAGGTAGGATGACGTCGGCGAGCATGGTCGTCTGCGTCATAAAGATGTCCTGGCAAATGAACAGATCCAGCTCGGAGAGCGTCTTGCGCATACCGGCCGAATCGGGCTCGGTCTGCACCGGGTCCTCGCCGTAGTTGTAGAAGCAGTGCACCTTGCCCTCGTCGACCAGGTGGCCCAGGTCGGTGAGCTTGTAGCCCTCCTCGAGCGGGAGCTTTTCCTCGGGCACGCCCCAAGCCTTTGCAAACTTGGCGCGTACGGCGGGGTCGGTGACCTTTTGGTAGCCAGGGTACAGGTTAGGCAGCATGCCCATATCGCAGGAGCCCTGGACGTTGTTCTGACCGCGCACGGGCGCGAGGCCGGAATTGGGTTTGCCGATCTGGCCGGCAACGCAGGCGATGGAGGCGATGGTGTGCACCGTCTTCAGGTTCTGCTTCTGCTGGCATACGCCCATGCCCCAGCCAATGATGGCAGAAGGCTTCGCCGTGGCATACATCTCGGCAGCTTGGTGGATCAACGCGGGCTCGACACCCGTGATGTCCTGTACGGATTCGGGAGTGTAGTTCTTGATGGTCTCCCACCACTCGTCAAAGCCGTTCGTGTGCTCGGCGACGAATTCCTTGTCGTAGAGGCCATCGTTGACCAGACAGTTGGCAAAGGCGTTGAGGAACGCAACGTTGCAACCGTTCTTGATCGGAAGGTAAAGATCGGCGATACGCGCGGTTTCGATATGGCGCGGGTCGGCGACGATGATCTTGCAACCCTTTTCTTTGGCTCGCACGATACGCCTTGCGACGATGGGGTGCGAATCGGCAGGGTTATAGCCGAAGAGGAAAATGCAGCCCGCATCCTCCATACCGGGGATGGAGCATGACATGCAACCTGAACCAACCGTGTCCATCAGACCGAGGACAGTAGGGCCGTGTCAAGTACGGGCGCAGTTGTCCACGCTGTGGGTGCCGATGCACGCACGCGTAAACTTCTGCATGACGTAGTTCGCCTCATTGCCGCCGCCTCGCGAAGAGCCGGTAGTCATGACAGCGTTAGGACCATATTCGTCAATTATGGCCTGCATCTTAGATGCGGTGAAATCCAGTGCCTCGTCCCAGCTTACGCGCTCAAGATCCGCGCCCTTGGTGCGGCGGATCATCGGGTGCAGTACGCGAGGAGTCAAGATCTTGGTGTCGTTGATGAAGTCGTAGCCGCTCATGCCCTTAAGGCACAGCTCGCCCTGATTGGTGATGCCGTTGAGCGGTTCGGTACCCACAACCTGGCCGTTTTGGACCAAGAGGTTAAACTGGCAACCGGCGCCGCAGTACGGGCAGATCACTTTATGCTTCTCCATGACACCCTCCTTCCTTTCTCTGCTACCGAATACTCGGTACTTATTTGACAATCATTGGGCCTGTCGCCCGACGCTTACGCCTCGTTTTCGATGGTGGCGCGGGCACGCTCGGCAGTCAGTTCTGCCAGACGCTCCTCGTCTACCAGGGTGAGGCCCTTGGTCGGACACGCCTCGGCACACGCCGGACCGCCGGGACGGTCCACGCACAGGTCGCACTTGAGCACGAAGCTCTTAGTCTGCGAACCCACGCGCACGTCGCCCATCAAGACGGGGACCTGCGTGGTCGCCACGCTCACGGCGCCAAAGGGGCATGCCATGACGCAGCTCTTGCAACCGATGCAGTTGTCCTCGTTGACGCCGATGCGATGGTTCTTTGGGTCAAAGAACAAGGCGCCCGTGGGGCAGGCCTTGGCGCACGGAGCGTCCTCGCAGTGGTGACATGCCACCGGCGCGGAAATCTCGTAGGTGCGCGTTACGCGCAAGCGAGGTGCGGCGATGTTGCCGGGAATATCGTGTGCCTCGATACACGCCGCCATGCAGGTTTGACACCCAATGCAGCGTGAAGAATCAGCCACGACTCGTTTATTGCCCATGTTGTTCACTCCCTCCTGAATCCCATGCCGGAGAGACCCTGTCGACGTAGTCCCGGACCGCCCGTGGTCCGGCATCGGCGTATCGAGTGCATGCGGCGAAACAGGCACTTCGATAGAATTCCTCCAACGATATACAGGTTAAATATACGCAGTTGCAGGGGGCAAACTTGAGCATAGGCCCTGCAATACGGGTGTATTGCAGGGGTTTTGGCAGGTTGGAATTATTCTCTAGAAGCTATAAAGGTGAGTGTATTACATGCGTACATCCAAGGGAGATTTCACGCTCGCTTATAAAGGACGTAATACGTTTGTGATAAATTTCGCGCTCATTAACTTGAGTGCAATAAAGTAGTGGTTATAAGATTAGCTATTAATATCCGATGCTGTATTTGACCATTCATATTGCACGCTCATTAAGGGGGGCCAGTGATGTCATCGACTCAAAAAAGAGCCATCCTGCAGGTGCGCATTCGCGAGGAAGACAAGCAGCATGCCGAGCATCTCTACGACGCCATGGGCACATCGCTCGCCGAGGCCGTCCGCCTATTTGTCGCGCAAAGCATTTTGATGCGCAAGCTTCCCTTTCAGCCAGTCGCCGTGCGCTCAAAGGACGGCACCGCCGCCTATGGATCGCTCAAAGCATATGGTGACCCCAATCGCCGCGCCGAGGAGCGCAATGCCTGGATTGAATACCTTGCCACGGAAAGCGACGATTCGATTTTGGGTCCCGAGGAAGTAGATATCCATGAGTAGCACCATCATCGACGAGACCGTCATCCTACGCTACCTGCTTGACGACGACGAAGTCCTGTCACCTCGCGCCGCCAAGGTCATCGCCACACGCACCGCTCGCGTCTACCCCGAAATTATCACGCGCGTCGTGGTCACGCTGCGCGACGTCTATAAGGTTCCCCGCGTTGAGATTGCCGCGGCCATGAGAAGGCTGCTCGATGACGTCATGGTCGACGAGCCCACCGTTGTCGCCCTTGCCGTCAAACTCTTTGGCAAGACTCATATGGACTTTACTGACTGTCTGCTTGCCGCCCGTACCGCCATCTACAACGATGATGTCGTGAGCTTTGGCAAGCCCATCATCCAAGGCATGATCGATTACCGCCGCCAGCGCCAAACCGCTGCCGACGCCCGCGACCGCGCCGCCGAATCCCGCAGCCGCAGCACCGACTCCACTATCGACAAGCTCCGCCACCGCCCCCGCAGCTAACCCCATCCCCTCCTAAGTTACGGTGAAATACGGACTGTTTCATGCCTTTAAAGGCCTCAACAGTCCGTATTTCACCGCAACTTATTGAAGGTGGACCGCGAACGATTTCGCTATCGGAATTCGGCGTAGGGTTTTGTTGTCGGAATGCCGTAGCCGCGCATCATGGCACCGAACGATTCTACGTCGTAGGTGTCCGAGAGTTTGAAATGAATGACGTTGTGGCCCATGGCGCGAAGGTTCGCGTCGCGCATGAGGGCCGCTCGATACGTTTTTGCCGCCGCCTGCTCTGGATCATTTTGAGCTTCGTCTTCAAACTTGCCTAGCCCATGCAGCTCTGCCAGCGTCCATGAGCCGCCTGGCATCTGCCAGCCATAATCTGCTAGATAATAGCCAGCGTTTCCCGGTCGCGTTATCTCAACTTGAAGCTCGGGCGCGGCAATCCCAGCGAGAATCATCGCTGCTCTCGCCTCAGACTCGCCGCCATTGTCTGACCTGCCGTCCATATACTCAAAAACGTCAAAAGCACGCGCGATGCCATGCAACCCTCGGCAATTTGCCTGCGCATATGCTCGCAGTTCTTCGCGTTCGACATCGTACTCACGGGCCAAGCCATCGACATAGCCCAGCGCATAGCGAAAGGCGCTCGTTCGAGCGATATCAACAACCGTTCGACACGGATCCGTCAGTGTAAACAGACCTAGCCGCCACACTTCGCCCGGGCGCCAGCGCTTGTATTCAACGAACTCATACGTATCACGCCTTGTAGACCGTGGCAGCAGTACTTGCACTTTATCCAGAAGCGTATACGCCGAGCCGATGCCGTAGAGCAGCGCTGCCGTCGATCCGCAAAAAACAGCATCCGGTTCAACGACCGCAATAGCGGATGCCAGCTGAAAGATGCGATCTTCAACCCCAAGATTATTCCAATAGACCGGATCCGCGTACACATGGTTGTAAAGACGAAGCATGAGCTCTTCCTGCATAAGCTCGCGCGCACGGCGTTCATCCCAAGGATCAATTGTTATAAGCAGCTGTCCATCTTGATGAATTCCAACGGCCGAGAATAGCATTCTTGCATATGACTGCGGAAAATGTTTGCCTTTATCGAGCATGGCCAACCCCATAACCATCACGGCGGAGAGAATACCATTACGCTATCGCATGCTTCCGTCCGCAGGCCTTGCCAAAAGCTGACCAAAAGCTTGACGCCGCAGGTCAGAGCTTCAAAAAATAATTCCACTCTCGGTAGACGGTCGCTACGACCCTCCCAACGGCATCAAAATCCAACCTTACAAATAGTTGCGGTGAAATACGGACTACATGGGCCATAAAAGCCGGAAAAGGGGGTGCGGACAGAAAGTTGGACCGCGGGGCG
>OHZD01001167.1_pt1 | contig 9901 bp, 9 predicted proteins | sample 1580391 | NCBI WGS metagenome assembly OHZD01 (sample SAMEA3882510, study PRJEB24775) | human gut metagenome | biome: human-associated habitat; feature: intestine environment; material: feces | place: Netherlands | collected 2009/2010 | reverse complement strand
CCGGGAGCGTCGCACCTGCATCAGCTGTGTGGAGCAGCATTTTGCCCGCGTGCCCGGCACCGTGCTGGACCAGATCACACTGGGCGATCCGCAGATCACCGCCGAGATGGCCAAACATGCGGCCCAGCTGGCGGGCATTGACGGGGCCATCGAAGCGCTGCCCGACGGCTACGACACCCCGTGCAGTGAAGGGATGTTTTCTCAGGGCGAGTGGCAGCTGTTGTCCATCGCCCGCGCCGCCGCGGCGGACCCCGCTGTGCTGCTGCTGGACGAGATCACCGCCAACCTGGACGCCGAAACCGAAGCCCGCGTGCTGGAGGCCCTGCGGCGGGCGTCCGAGGGTCGCACGGTACTGTCAGTGTCCCACAGAATTTATGAGAACCTGGGCGGGCGAACTGTAGAAATCAAAATATTATAAGTTGTCGCTTATTTTCAGGAAAAGCCTTGACCTTCCAGTGGGTGCAGGGTGTACGATAACCGGGAAAGGAGCGTGATGTTATGAACATCAAGCAGACAGCGGATGCGTCGGGCGTATCGGCGCGGAACATTCGCTACTATGAGCAGGCGGGGTTGCTGACCCCGGCACGCAACCCAGAGAACGACTACCGTATCTATACGGATGCCGATGTGCGGACGCTGAAACTGATTCGCGTGCTGCGCACCCTGGATATGCCAGTGGAGGATATCCGCGCGGTACTGAGCGGTACACTGCCGCTGACCGAGGCTGCTGAACGCCAGCGCCGACAGCTGGAGGCCGAGCAGCAAAAGCTGGCAGCGGCCGTAGCCTTCTGCACGGAGCTGGCCGCCGGCGACCGAACGGCGGCAGAGCTGGATGTGGACGACTGCCTGGCTCGGATGGACTCCCCTGCCCAGGCGGGCGGCTGGTTTACCGGCTGGGTGCAGGACTACCGGAAAATGGCGGCTGCCGAGCATAAGCGGCAGTTTACCTTTACGCCGGACACCGCCATTGCAACCCCGCAGGAATTTACGGCGGCACTGCTGGCTTGGGCAGACGAAAACGGCGTGGATGTGAACATGACCCGGGAGAGCATGACCCCGCATTTTATGCTGGACGGCATTGAGTACAGGGCCGTGCGGTATTCGAGCCATGTGCGCAATATCCCGATACTGCGGGTGCGGTGTGAGGTGTGCGATCCATCGGCACTGGCGGTAGAGGGCGACCCGAAGCGGCTGCGGGTGCAGAGATTTCTGCACTACGGTCTGCCGGTGCTTGTATGCCTTGCATTGGCGGTGGTCTGGGTCTGCACCCGGAATATGCCGCTTTGGCCCGACAAGGCGGCTATGCTGCTGGTGCTGGGTGCTCTTGGCATCGGGTACGGCTTCCGCGGGTGGTATCTCTACTACAACGATCGGGACCAATAAAAAATGGGAGACAGCGCGGGCTGTCTCCCATTTGATTTATCCCAGCAGCAGTTTGTGCAGGTCGTCCACGGTGTCCGCGATGGCGGCGGCACCGGCGGATCGCAGTTCTTCGCGGGTGCCGTAGCCGTAGAGGGCGCCGATGCAGGGCAGGGCGTTTTTCTCCGCGCCGGTGACATCGTGCTCACGGTCACCGACCATGACAACGCCGGTCTTATCGGTCAGGCCGATGGTGTCCAGCGCGTAGGCGATGACCTCGGCCTTGTCGGTGCGGGTCTCGTCCAAAGTCGCACCGCAGATGGCGGTAAAGTACTGCGCCAGATCAAAATGCTCCATGATGCGGCGGGCGTACTCCTCGGGCTTGCTGGTGGCCAGCACCAGCTGGCAGCCGCGGGCGTGCAGGTCGGCCAGCAGCGCGGGGATGCCGGGGTAGACCTCATTCTCAAACAGGCCCTTGTCTGGGAAATACTCCCGGAAGGCCGCCACGGCGCGGTCGGTGTCGGCATCGTTCAAGCCGCAGAGATTGTGGAACGAATCGATCAACGGCGGACCGAGGAAGCGGCGCAGGGTGGCTTCGTCGGGCACGGGGATGCCGATCCTGCGGCAGCCGTACCGCACCGAGTTGAGGATGCCGGGGGCGGAATCAGTCAGGGTGCCGTCGAGATCAAATAGAATTGTTTTGTACTGCATGGGCACCCCTTAGTTGAACTTGAACAGCTTCTGGGCAATGCGGTAGCCGCCGATGCTGAGCTTGCAGCCCAGCCAGCCGGGCAGGTTGCAGGCTTCGGCTACCGAGAGGCGGCAGCGGCGGCAAAGGCGCGGATCATGGGCTTTCAGATCGGCCCACAGCTGCTTGCGCTTTTCCATGGCTTCGGGGCTGCCGTCCAGTGTCAGGAAGATGCTGGAGATGGCCATCATCATCGAGAAATAGTTGAGCATATAGGCCCGCAGTTTGTCCTGGGTAACAGGCAGGGCGTAGACATCCACGGCCTCCATCATAATGCGGGTGACGCGCAGCTGCTGGTCGACGCGCTTGATCATGTTCTTCTCGTTGACACTCTGGTCATCGCGGCCGATGAAGTAGCGGTAGAGGTCCAGGTTGAGGTAGTAGATGGTCTCGACCTCGGGCAGAGGCTGATAGACGAAGATGTTATCCACATAGAAGGTGTGCTTGGGCAGCACCATGCCGGACTTTCGCAGCACCTCGGTGCGGTAGATGACGCTGTGCATCAGGATGTTCTTGTTCGGCGGAAAGTGGCCGATCTCGCTCCACTTAAAGACGCGGCCCTCGGGCAGGATGCCGGTATAATCCACGATATTGCGTGTGTTATCAGCCACATGCTCGTACACATAGTTGGCCATGACCAGATCGACCGGCTTTTCGGCGGCAGCCTGGGCGCGCAGCACATCCATAACCTTGGCCAGGGCGTCATCGTCCAGCCAGTCGTCAGAATCGACCACCTTAAAGTACATGCCGGTGGCGTTGCGGATGCCCTGGTTGACACCCTCGCCGTGGCCGCCGTTCTCCTGATGGATCACGCGGACGATGGTGGGGTACTTTTCGGCGTAGGCATCGGCGATCTTGCCGGTGTCATCCTTGGAGCCGTCATCCACCAAGATGATTTCGGCTTCCTCGCCGGCGGGCAGCAGTGTCTCAATGCAGTGGTCCATATAAGCGGCCGAATTGTAGCACGGCACGGTAAAGGTGATAAGTTTCATAAATAGTCTCCCCTTGTGTGGTTTGCCTGGGAGCAGTGCAGGCTTTTGTGCACCGCTGCGGCAAACTGCCGCGCCAGGTCATAAAAGGACAGTATATATCATACGCTCTTTAGGCCCAAAATGCAAGCGGAACGACAAAAAGCGCCCGGTGCCGAACATTTGCATGTCGGCACCGGGCGGCTGCTTGCTGGGAGGTCTTTTCTTACACCGCGGCCTTGGGGGAGACCGTGTTTTAAGAGGCTGCCTTACAATCCGTCATTATAGCGGTTATAACGGTGGACGCCAGACGGCATCACGTCGTTATACATTTCCTCCGGCAGGCCATACGGCGGGGCAGGCTCCAGAAAACCATACATCCACTCGGCTAACGTGTGCAGCTTCAACATACAACCCATCTCCTTTCCGATATTGGCGGGTCTTTTTGGGGGGCGATGCCGCTGCTGCGGGCTGTTCGCCTTGGCGGTATCGCTTTTCTTTTTCTGTCTTTATTATATGCGATACGTCCGTCTTTTGCAAGTTGCATTTTGTACAAACTTACAAAAGTTATTTGTATATTTTAAACTATTTCGGCATGTTGTACATTTTTGGGTTGCATCTGTACGCATCACGCGGACAGTTCCTCCCATGCTTCCTGCATGGTATCGGCCGAAAAAAGGAACTCGCCGTACTCAGAATAGACCTCGATGTGGCCTGCTACGTAACGAAACTGCTGCGTCATGATGTGTACCGCCTTTCCTGTTTGGTTGAGCTTTGTTATGCTTCTATTATACAGGATGGCAAGTACCATAATTTGGACTTTAAGGCTCAGCTGCCCATTTCGTGATACGATAAAGCGGTCTTTCAGTCAAATTTTCGGCCCCACGCAGCACCAGCAGCACCCAAAAGCAAAGCAAAAACCAGTAAAAGCTGTACAGCGGACAGACCAACCCGGCTACGTTGCCCCACAGGGCGCTGTAGTCCCACACGGCCAGGTGCAAAAGGTAGCGGCAGGCCAGGCCCACGCCCAGCTCTACCCCGCTGGCGGCTGCAGCGCCGCATAACGCCGCTGCCCCCAACGGCAGGCTGCGCCGCCGGGCCAATTGCTGCAAAAGGCAAAGGCACGCCCCGCCTGCGGCAAACATTGTCCAATGGGTGGTACCTCGCCAGGCAAGCTCGATGGCCTGATACCCGGCCCCGCCCAGTGCAAACAATATGATCGGCTCTAACATAAAAACACCCCTCCCGCCATAGTATGTGCGGAAGGGGTGCGTTGTAACCAATTTGTAATGTTTTACTTGGACAGTTTCTTCAGCAGGGCACTGCGGGTATCCCACAGCTTTTGGCTGAGGTCAACGTAGTAGCGGTGCGGATTCTCGAAGCGCTTGACCTCGTCCCACAGGGTGTTGACCTGGGCCTTGCAGAACTTCTTGATGTCGTTCAGACTCGGGGACTGGTAGACGCGCTTGCCGTTCTCATAAATCGGGGTGGACAGGCAGCGGGCAGTGCAGTTGACGTAGGTGCACTCTTTCCAGGTCTCGATGGGGTCAAACAGGGTGATACCGTGCTGGGTCTCGACTTGCTCGTCAGCCGTCGTGATGAGGTCAGCCATGGCCTTGCCGTCCTGGTCGTAGATACGCCAGACTTTCTTCAGGCAGGGAATGGTCATCTTCTCAGCAGATTCAGACAGCTTCATCTTGGGGGTGTAGCTGCCGTCGTCCTCTTTCACAGCGGCCAGCTTGTACACGCCGCCAAAGACGGGGTCGCTCTTGGCGGTGATCATGTTCTCGCCGATGCCGAAGCTGTCCACGCGGGCACCCTGCAGGATCAGATCGCGGACAATGTACTCATCCAGGCTGTTGGAGGCGCAGATGGTGCAATCGGGGTAACCGGCCTCATCCAGCATCTTGCGGGCCTTCTTGGACAGGTAGGCAATATCGCCGCTGTCGATGCGGATGCCCTTGGGGCGCTTGCCCATGGGCTTGAGGACCTCGTCGAACACCTTGATGGCATCGGGCACACCGTGGCGCAGCACGTTGTAGGTATCCACCAGCAGCACGCAGGCATCGGGGTACATCTCGGCGTATTTCTTGAAGGCATCGTACTCGGTGGGGAACATCTGCACCCAGCTGTGGGCCATGGTGCCGGAGGCCGGGATGCCGAAGTCGCGGGCGGCCATCACGCAGGAGGTGGAGCCGCAGCCACCGATGTAGGAGGCGCGGGCGCCGAAGTAGGCGGCGTCATAGCCCTGGGCACGGCGGGCGCCGAACTCCATGACCGGGCGGCCGGCGGCAGAACGCACGATGCGGTTGGCTTTGGTGGCGATCAGGCACTGGTGGTTGAAGGTGACCAGCAGCAGGGTCTCCAGCAGCTGGCACTCAATGGCCGGGCCTTCCACGGTAACGATAGGCTCCTGCGGGAAGATGGGCATGCCTTCCTCGATGGCCCAGATGTTGCAGTGCAGCTTGAAGTTGGCCAGGTAGTTCAGGAATTTCTCATTGAATGCGCCGGTGGTGCGCAGATAGTCGATGTCCTCCTGGGTGAATTTCAGGTGGTCCACGGCGTCGATGAACTGCTGCAGACCAGCCATAATGGCGTAGCCGCCGCCATCGGGCACGCGGCGGAAGAACATATCAAAGACGGCGATCTTGTCCACATACCCCTCATCCAGGTAGCCGGCCGACATGGTCAGCTCGTAGAAATCTGTCATGGTCGTAAGGTTGCGTTTTACGTCTAACATGGATAACCCCTCCTGAGGTTTTCACTTATTTGTACGCTTTTTCGATGATTTTTCAATTGGCTTCAGCACGCCCAATGCTGCCAGAACGAACAGGAAGGCGTACACAGCCACGACGATCATCGTAAGCATAACAACAACTTTAAAATAGGTGCTGGAGAAGAACTCGCCCACGCGGGCGATGGTGTACAGCACCTGGTTGCGGGCCACATCGCTGCCGGCGATCAGGTCCGTCGTACCGATGACTTCGCCCTCAATGGTCAGCGTAACGGTGCCGACCACATCCCCCTGCCTGACGGGGGCCGCAATGCTTTTGGGCAGGTTGAAGGTCTGCTCGGTCAGGGCAGCGCCGCCCTCCTTGGGCAGCAGGGTCATCATATTGTCCGTGGGGTAAAGCATGACCGTATCGGACTGGGTGGCGTAATCCACCGGGATCTCGGTGATGGGCTGGGTGGGGTCCAGCGCCGCCGCGATGGTGAAGGAATCGAAGATGACGTCCATCAGCTGGGCGGTCTCGTACAGAGCCGGGCGGGCCTGATCGGGGTCGGCCTCATAGGGCACGTTGAGCACCACGCTGATGTAGCTGATGCCGTCCTGGGTGTGCCAGCCCGCGAAGTTCTGCCACTCGCCCAGGCTGCCGGTCTTGCCGCCGCGCACATAGCTGCGGTAGTAGGCGCTGCCTTCGTTCAGCATTTTGTCCGTGTTCTGGATCACATAGGTCCCGGGGGTAGTGTAGCGGTCGTTGGTGCCCATATCGTAGCTGGGGGTGGACACGACCGTGGCAAAGATGTCGTAGGATGTCAGTGCCCGCAGGATCAGGTAGGCATCGCGGGCAGTCGTGACGTTGTTGGTATCCAGACCGCAGGGGTCGGCAAAGGTAGTGCCGGTGCAGCCGATGCGGGCGGCTTCCTCGTTCATCATCGCCACAAAGTTATCAATGCTGCCGCCGCCCATATAGTCAGCCACAATGTAGGCAGCCTCGTTGGCGCTGGGCAGCATCATGGCGTACAGCAGGTTGCGCAGGGTCTGGGTCTCACCCTTACGGATGTCCGCCGTGGAGGCGTTGGTCGTCTTCTCCCAAATCAGGTCGTAGATATAGCTGGGGGCCGTCACGCTGATGGTGTCCAGCTGGTCCTGATAGTTCTCCAGCAGCAGCAGGGTGGTCATCATCTTGGTCAGGCTGGCGGCCTGCAGCGGGGTCTCGCTGTTTTTCTCGTAGACCACGATATTGGTATCCAGGTTGACCACATAGGCCGCAGGGGCCATGATGTCGGGCGCAATATCCGCCGCCGAGCCGTTGATCCCCTCAGCCGCCACCGGCAGCCCCAGCACGATCACCAGCACAAAGGCGCACAGCACCGCGCAGAATCTTTTCATAGGCATGGTTTCCTTTTGGTTGATATACGGTATTAGTATAGCAAATTGAAAGGGAAAATAAAAGGGTGTGAACCGGGATTTTTACAATCAGTTCATCGCACCGGCGGTGGCAAACAGGCGGTCCACCTCATCGGACAGGGCGCGGTGCTGCGGCATGGCGAGATTTGGGTCAACAGCCAGCAGGGCCTTGGCTTCCTCCTGGGCCACTTTCAGCGTGCGGGTATCCTGCACCAGGTCCGCCACCCGCAGCGTGGGCAGGCCGTGCTGGGCCGAGCCGAAGAAATCACCGGGGCCACGGTTTTCAAGATCATATTTTGCCACGGCAAAACCGTCTGACGTGTGGCACAGGAAGCGCAGCCGCTCTTTAACGGCGTCGTTCTCGTTGTCGGAAATCAGGATGCAGCAGGAATCCGCCGCTCCGCGCCCGACACGTCCGCGGAGCTGATGCAGCGCCGACAGACCGAACCGCTCGGCGTTTTCGATGACCATAACTGTAGCGTTGGGCACATCGACGCCGACCTCGATAACAGTGGTGGAGACCAGCACGTCCAGTTCCCCCGCCTTAAATTTCAGCATCACTTCGTCTTTTTCTTTGGGCTTCATCTTGCCGTGCAGCAGGCCGATGCGCCGGTTGGGCAGCAGCGGGCAGACGGTCTCGGTGTAATATTTTTTGACGGCCTGCATATCTGCGGCCATCTCGTTTTCCTCGATGGCCGGGCAGACCACGTAGGCCTGATGCCCCGCGGCAAGCTGCTTTTCAATAAAGCCGTACATGTCCCGCCGCTTTTTTCCGGTGATGAACCAGGTCTTGATGGGCTTGCGGCCGGGCGGCAGTTCGTCCAGCACCGAGATGTCCAAATCGCCGTACATCAGCAGGCCCAGCGTGCGCGGGATGGGCGTGGCGCTCATCACCAGCAGGTGGGGGCTTTGCGCCTTGCCTGCCAGCAGGCCGCGCTGCCGCACGCCGAAGCGGTGCTGCTCGTCCACGATGGCCAGGCCCAGGTTTTTGAACTCGACCGAATCGGTCAGCACCGCGTGGGTGCCTACCACCAGCCCGGCGCGGCCGTCGGCAATGGCTTCCAGCGCGACCTTTTTCTCTTTGGCTTTCATGCCGCCCACCAGCAGCGTGACGTTGACGCCGAAGGGTTCCAGCCGGTCGGCCAGTGTAGCGGCATGCTGCCGGGCCAGGATTTCGGTGGGGGCCAGCATGGCGCTCTGCCAGCCGTTTTGCGCGGCAAACCAGATGGCCGCCGCAGCCACCAGCGTTTTGCCGCTGCCGACATCACCCTGCAGCAGGCGGTTCATCGGCACCTCACCGCACAGGTCGTGCACAATTTCCTCGGTAGAGCGCTTTTGTGCGCCGGTGGGCGCATAGGGCAGGCTGCCCCAGAACGGGGCAAGGTCCATCTCGTGCATCGGTGCGCTGGTCTTGCGCCGACCGTGGCTGCGCAGCAAAAAGATGCCGATCTGGAGCATGTACAGCTCTTCAAAGATCAGGCGGCGGCGCGCCCCGGCCAGGTCCTCGGCGCTTTGCGGGGCGTGGATACTGCGCACGGCCTGGGCCTTGGTGGGCATGCGGTAGCGGGTCAGCAGCTCCGGCGGCAGCGGGTCGGCCAGCTCGTCCACGTATTGCAGCGCCGCGTGGGCGCAGGCGGCTTGCCGCGCGGCGGGCAGGCCCTCGGTGCCGGGGTAGACGGCCACAAAGGGGCTGGCAGCCACTTGCGCCTCGGTGCGCACCAGTGGGTGCAGCAGTTCACGGCGGGTCATGGTGCCGCCGATGCGGCCCTCGAAGTAGTATGTCTGGCCGATGATGAGTTTATCGGCCACGTAGGGCGTGTTGAACCAGGACAGCCCCAGTACGCCGGAGTCATCCGCCGCCAGCACGCGCACCAGTGCGCGCCCGCCCTTGATGCGGCGGACCGGTTCTTTTTGCAGCACGGTGGCGCGGACACAGCTGTCCACGTCGTAAGGTGCGCTGACTACGGTGTAGGGCTTGGTGTAGTCAATGTATTTGCGGGGGTAGCACAAAAGCAGCTCCCGGATGGTGGTAACGCCGAGCTTTTCAAACTTTTTAGCAAACGCCGGGCCGACGCCCTTTAAATATTGGATAGAACTGTCGATCATCGCCATACGGGACCTCCTTTCTTCCCGCTTTCTTGAAAGAAAGCGGGGCAAAGAACTTTTAATCAAAATCGGATTTTATCCGATTTTATAATTACAAAAGAATTGTAGAGGAATTAGGCCCCGAAGGGGGCAATCTGGAAGACGGCCCAAAAACGTTAAGGCAATACCGCATAATTCTAAGTGCCGATACGGCGAGCGAGGTACAGCAGCCGCAAGCAAAAATCAATAACAAAGATATACCAAAAAAGGCGAACTCGGTCTCACCCCAAATTCGCCTTTTTCCAATGTTATAACGTCAATTACTCCACACTGATCATGTAGTAGTAAACCGGCTGGCCGCCGCTGATGTGGCTGACCTCGACACTGCTGCCGCACTTGGTGCGCACCATATCGGTGGTCTTTTCGGCGTCCTCGTCGCTGACATCGCAGCCGGAGATCACAGTGATGAACTGGCTGTCCTTCTTCTTCATCGAACGGGCCAGACGATAGGTCATCTTGACGATGTCAGTGCCGGTGGCCACGATCTTGCCGTTCTCCAGCGCCATGATCTCGCCCTTCTTGATGGGCTTGCCGTCAAACTCGCTGTCA
>OHZD01001166.1_pt1 | contig 9902 bp, 9 predicted proteins | sample 1580391 | NCBI WGS metagenome assembly OHZD01 (sample SAMEA3882510, study PRJEB24775) | human gut metagenome | biome: human-associated habitat; feature: intestine environment; material: feces | place: Netherlands | collected 2009/2010 | reverse complement strand
GGAACGCTATGAACTATATCACAAAAGGCATCGGCGGCTTTTACTATGTAAAAACGCCGGATGGCATCAAAGAATGCAAGGCGCGCGGCATCTTCCGCAAAAGTGGCATCAAGCCGGTGGCAGGCGATTGGGTAGAGCTTTCCCCGGACGGTACGGTCATCGACGAGATCAGGCCTCGCAAAAACGTGTTTGTGCGCCCGCCTATTGCAAATTTGGATGTGCTGTTCATTGTGGCAAGCACCGTGCAGCCTGTGCCCAGTACCCTGGTGCTGGACCAGCTGGCGGCGGCTGCCATTTATAAAGATGTACAGCCGATTCTGGTTGTGACCAAGGCTGACCTTGGCGCGGCGGATACGCTGGTGCAGGCCTACAAAACCAGTGGCATCCCGCTGGTGCAGCTGAACTACGAGACCGGCGAGGGCCTTGACGAGATCAAGGCGCAGATCAAAGATCATCTCTGTGCTTTCTGCGGCAACTCTGGCGTGGGTAAGTCTACACTGCTGAACGCTCTGGCACCTGAATTGCAGCGGGAGACCGGCTCCATCAGCCAAAAGCTGGGCCGCGGCCGCCATACCACCCGCGAGGTGGAGATATTTGAAATCTGCGGCGGCCGTTTGGCCGACACGCCGGGCTTTGCCAGCCTGGAAGCCCAGAAGCTCTGCCGCATCCCCAAAGAGGACATCCAGCACACCTTCCCGGAGTTTGAGCCTTACTTTGGGCAGTGCCGCTTCACCGGCTGCTCGCACCGTGCCGAGACCGACTGCGCGGTGCGACAGGCAGTTGAGGAAGGAAAAATCAGCAAAACGCGCTATGCCAGCTACCTTGCCATGTACGAGGAAGCCAGCGCCAGGAAAGAATGGGAAAAATAATGAAACACGCGATCCTGCTTTCGGCCGTGCCGGTCGATGCAGCTATGAAGCGCTACTGCCGCCCCGGCAGCTTTGTAGTAGCCTGCGATGCCGGCTACCGCAATTCCGATTGCCTGGGTGTGCACCCGGATCTGATCGTGGGGGATTTTGATTCAGCCCCGCAGCCTGATACCGACAGCGATACCATTGTGCTGCCACACGTCAAAGATGACACCGACACCCACTACGCCGCCAAATGGCTGCTGGAAAACGGCTATACCCAGGTCACCATGCTGGGCGCCTTGGGCGGTGCCCGGCTGGAGCATACGATTGCCAACCTTTCCACTGGCCTGTTTTTAGCTGAGCATGGCGTGGACGTAGTGCTGGCAGATACCGCCAGCGAGATCCATTATCTTGTCCCCGGCAAAGACCTTACCTTGCAGCGCGGCGAATGGCAGTATCTCTCGGTGTTCCCGTGGGATGGCAAGCTGATCGGCGTGGACATTGAGGGGGCGTATTACCCCCTGCACGGTGCAGAACTCGTGCCGGATTATCCTCTTGGTGTCAGCAACGAGTTTGTAGAACCCACCGTTACCCTGCGCTGCCAGACAGGCCATGGCATCGTTGTGCTGACCCGCGCCGATTAAAGGCACACATCCCACACCGCTGCCATAGTATGGTTTATACAGTAAATCCCAGGGAAGGGAGGTGTAAGCCGTGCATGTAGTGGTGGTACGTTGTCCCCGCGCGCTGCGCTGGCTGCTCCGCGCAGCTTTCAAAGTGTAAAATATCCTATGCCTCTGCCCGTTGAGCAGGGGCTATTTTTTTACCCTGCCGCATATACATGCACAAGAATACCAAACGGAAAGGGGTAACCAGCATGGAACTGAAGGTGTTTAAGGACACCCTTGCAGCATACGGCGGGCGGTGGGAGACACGGCAGGAACTGCCGGTGGAAACGGAAATTTTGATCCCGGATTATCAGCCGGCTGTTTTTAAGATCGTCAAATGCCTGATGCAGCCGGTGGTGCTGCAAAACCGGGTAGCTAGCGGGCGCTGGCACTGCGAGGGGTATCTGCGCTGCACCGTGTATTATCAAAGCGATGAGCCCGGCTGCCGACTGTACCGCACCGAGCAGAAATTTGCCTTTGAAAAATCGGTCGAGCTCCCGGACGCTGCCTTTGCCGAAGGCCCGGCTCAGGTCTGGGGCGAGCAGGAATACTGCAACTGCCGCGCCGTCAGTGAGCACCGCATCGACCTGCGCGGGGCGTACATCCTGTGTGCCGCGGCGCTGATGGTCAGGAATTGCGAGCTGCTGACCTCGCTGGCCGATTGCGGCATTGAGCAGCGCACACAAGAGCTATCCGGCCTGACCCGCGTGGCCGCCGAGGAAAAGGCCCTGACCAGTGAGATCAACCTGCCGCTGCCGGGCACAGGGGAGTCCATCCTGGATATCGGCGGCAGCTTTACCCTGACCAGCCTGACCATGCAGACCGGGCAGGCCAGCTGCCAGGGCATTTTGCAGGTGCAAGTTTGCTGCCAGCCGCCAGAAAGCGAAGCGCTGGATGTCCGCACCAAAGAGATGACGGTTCAACAGACCGTCGACCTTCCCGGAGCAGCCGAGAGCGACCAGTGCATCGCCTGGGGCGAACTGCTGCACTGCACCCTGCGCACAGAGGATGGTGCGGCGGATGCAAGCCTATCGGTTACATGGAAACTGCACCTGGAACTGTGGCGGCTCGCTGCCCACACCGTAGTGGCGGACGCATACTCGACCCTTTGCCAGGCACAGACCGTGCAGACCGTCTGCAAGCTGCTGCAAAGGACCACCGACCTGAACGGCCATCTGTCCGTGACCGTAGAGGATGACCTGCCCACGCCCGACGCCGAAGTGCGCGGCTGCTTTGTCACGCTGGAAGCGCCGGTGCAGATTCCTGAGGAAGCAGCCAGCAAAGAAAAAGCAGGAGAGACCCGCTGGGAACTGCAGGGCAAAGGCACGGCCCATGTGTTGTGTGCCGACAGCCGCGGCGAACTGACCTGTTACGATAAAGCTTTTACCTGGCAGCCGGAAGGCAGCTGGCAGGGAAGTCCCAGCGATGCTTACCCCTGCCTGCATGCCGATGTGACCCGTCTGACCAGCGGCAAAAGCGGTACGCGGCTGCGCGTAGAAATTGAGCTGAGCATAACCGGCTCCATGCTGCAGGCCCAGGCCCAGCAGGCTTTAAGTGAGGTGGATCTGGGAGAAGAATTTACCGATGGCACAGATGGCCCGGCGCTGTACCTGTACTATGCGCAGGAAGGGGAGCGCATCTTTGATATTGCCAAGCGCTACCACGCCCGCGCCAAAGACTTGGCCGCCGCCAACCACTTGGAGACCGGCGGCACCGCACCCCAGGACCTGACCACCGAGAGCACCTGCCTGCTGATTCCCGCCGCTTTGTAAAGGAGGAAACACCGTGACGCAAGAACAAATCTACCAGAATATTGCGCGCCGGACCGGCGGCGATATTTATATTGGCGTGGTGGGGCCGGTGCGCACAGGCAAAAGCACCTTTATCAAGCGCTTCTCCGAGCTGCTTTTGCTGCCGCATATCCAAAACGAAGCCCAGCGTGCCCGCGCCAACGATGAACTGCCCCAAAGCGCCGCAGGCCGCACCATCATGACCACTGAGCCGAAGTTCATCCCGGAGAAGGCAGTCAATATCGAGCTTTCCGGCGGCGGCAGCTTCCGGGCACGGCTTATCGACTGCGTGGGGTACATGGTGGACGGTGCCCTCGGCCATGAGGAACAGGACGCCCCCCGCCTGGTGAAAAGCCCCTGGTTTGACCACGAGGTTCCCTTTGACCTGGCGGCCGAGACCGGCACACGGCGCGTTATCCGTGAGCATGCAACCGTGGGCGTCGTTGTCACCACCGACGGCAGCGTGGCCGACCTGCCGCGGGAAAACTACTGCGAGGCCGAGCGCCGCATCATCGCCGAACTGGAGGCCATCGGTAAGCCCTACGTCATTTTGCTGAACTGTACTGACCCGGACAGTGATGCCGCCCACCAGCTGGCCGCCCAATTGCAGGATACCTACCAGCGGGCGGTCGTGCCCATCAACTGCGTAGCAATGACTGCCGAAGCGCTGGACGGCATTTTGCAGCGGCTTTTGTATGAGTTCCCGATTCGAGAAATCGCCGTGCAGATGCCCAGCTGGGTCATGATGCTGGAACCCGGCCATTGGCTGCAAAGCGCCGTATACACTGCGATGCTGAAATTTGCCGGCTCTGTGCACAAAATGGCCGATATTGCAGGCAAAAATCTGCCGTTGGAATGTGAGTACATCACCAAAACCATGCTGACCGGCATGGACCTTGCCAGCGGTTCGGTGCACATTACGGCAATGATTGCGCCTGATATTTTTTACAAAATTTTGGGTGAGCAGACCGGGCTTTCCATCGTGGATGAAGCCAGCCTACTGCCCTGTGTGGTCAGCCTGGCCAAGGCAAAGCGCGCCTACGATAAGATCAAATCGGCCCTTGACCAGGTGGAAGCCACCGGCTACGGCATTGTGATGCCGGGTATCGAAGAACTGACGCTGGAAGAGCCGGAGATCGTGCGCCAGGGCGGGCAGTACGGTGTGAGGCTCTCCGCCAGCGCACCCAGTTTGCACATTATGCGGGCCAACATCCACACTGAACTTTCCCCCACGGTGGGCAGTGAGCAGCAGGGGGAAGAACTCATCAAGAGCCTGCTGGCAGATTTCGAGACCGACCCCGGCAAACTGTGGAACACTAACATCTTTGGCAAAAGCCTGAACGAATTGGTCAGCGAGGGAGTGCAGGCCAAGCTGCTGCATATGCCGCAGGAGGCCCGCAGCCGCCTGCAATCTACGTTGGAACGCATTATCAATGAGGGCTGCGACGGCCTGATCTGCATCCTGTTGTAAAGGGGGCCTTACCGTGAAGCACCTGACCCGGCAGGAAAAGAAATGCCAGAAAGAGCGCCGCGCCCTGATGGCCGAGCTGGACGCAGCTACGCAAGCCCTGCGTGCTAACGAGAAAGCTTTTCAAGAAGCGCTGGACCCTTTTGTAATTGAGCAGCTAACCTACCAACATGCGGCCCTGCGATGCCGCAGCCGTGTGCTGCTGCGCTTATTGCGGGAGGAGGATGCCCCGTGCCGCTGACAGACACTTTGTGGCCCTGGGCGGTCGGCGCGGTATGCCTGCTGCTGGTTTTGCGGTGCGCCGCCCGCCAGCGGCACCCGGTACTGGCTGTGCTGGCCGGGGCCGTCTGCGGGCTGGGGGTGCTGGCTGTGATAGCGCTGCTGGAACCTGTCAGCGGCATTGCACTGCCGCTGAACCGCTATACGGCCTTTGTGGCGGCTGTGTTGAGCGTGCCCGGGGTGGTTTTATTGCTGCTTTTACAGCTGATATTATAAAAAATCTTGCCAATTGCTGTGCAATATGCTATAATATCCCAGAAACGAGTGGAACATACGGCGGCGGGACAGTTCGCAAGAACTGCCTGAGGAAAGTCCGGGCTTCACAGAGGCATAGCAACTGCTAACGGCAGCCGGGGGCGACCCCAGGGATAGTGCAACAGAAAGAAACCGCCGTGCTTTGCACGGTAAGGATGGAAAGGCGAGGTAAGAGCTCACCAGCGCACTGGCGACTTTGCGGCTATGTAAACCCTGCTTGAAGCAACATCCGTATGGGACATTATGCGGAGCCTCGCGCGTCCCGGTGATGGCGTGAGCCTTACGGCAACGTAAGGCCAAGATAGATCGTCGTTTGATACAGAACCCGGCTTACGGTCCAGTCGTTTTCTTAAACAATTTCTGCACAGCGGTTCATATAACTGCTGTGCAGTTTTTGTTTGTAGGAAACACCACATTACAATCACATCCGAAATCAACGGCAGAGCTTGCACCCGGCACCACCTGACAGCAGGCAGAAAAAAGCCCCGCGCTTGACACAGGGGAAGCAGAAAGCTATAATAAAGGCATAACATGCTATTTCGCTAAATTAAAGTTTAGCGAAATAAAGGGAGGGGCAAACAGGGAAAATGAGCAGTTATATCGATGTGGTCCACCCGGACCGCCATGCGCCGTATTTGGATATACCCAATGATGTGGTGGAATACCTGCATTATCTGGACTTTGTAAAGATGCGGTCACCGCGCACCATCAACGCATACTATCTCGATTTGCGCGGCTTCTTCCGTTTTATGATGGCGATGCAATGGTCGCGTGTGCCGCGGGATACGCCGCTGGAAGAAATAAACTTAAAGGACATCTCAACCGAGGATATAAAAAAGATCACCAAGCGGGACATCTTTTCCTATTTGGACTACGTGCGCAGCACGGACGCCAACGGCGGCAAAGCCCGTGCCCGCAAGCTGAGCGCTCTAAAAGGCTTTTTCTCCTATCTGGTGACCCAGATGAATAAACTGCAGGAAAATCCCACCGAGGGAATCAGTCTCGGCTCACAAAAAAAGGCCCTGCCTAAATACCTGACTGCTGCGGAAAGCATAGACTTGTTAAAAAATATACAAAGTGACTTCTATGAGCGTGACTTCTGCATGATTACCCTGTTTTTAAACTGCGGCATGCGGCTGACAGAACTGGTGACCATCAACATGGGCGATTTCAGGCAGGATACCATCCGCATCACCGGCAAAGGCAACAAAGAGCGGCTTGTTTACCTGAACGACGCTTGCCTGGAAGCGTTGGACCATTATAAAAAGGCCCGTGCAGCGCTGCCGAACCTACCGGCAGATGAACGGGCCTTATTCGTCTCCAAGCGCACCGGCAAGCGGCTGACGGCGCGTCGCGTGGAACAGATCGTGGCGCGTTGCCTGCAAAGCGCAGGCTTAAGCGGACGAGGTTTTTCGCCCCACAAGCTGCGCCACACGGCGGCAACGCTGATGTATCAGGGCGGTGTGGATATGTTGGCGCTGAAAGAAATTTTGGGCCACGAGAGTGTTTCCACCACGCAGATCTACACCCACATCAACCAGGAGCGCCTGCGCGCCGCGGTGAAAGCCTCTCCTCTTGCGGATCAAGGTTATATCGCGGAAAGCAAGCCCTCACAGCAGGACTCCGGCGAGGAAGACTGACAGCCAGCCGTTGACCAGATTGACCGTTCCGGCCAGCAGCAGGCAAAACAGAAAGCGTATTGTCAGCCGCCGAAAAGCCCCCGCCAACTGCCCACGGGCGGCCCCGCCCAAAAAGACGCACTGGAACAACCCGTTGCTTATCGCTGCGCTGTAGCCGGATAGCCACAGCCCTGCAAACAGTACACTCAGATTGGACAGGCTGCTCAGCAGCCAGTAGCAGACAAGGCCCCGGCTCTCCCCTGCAGCCAGTACGCAGGCAGCGCATAAGCCGAGAAAGCCACCGCGCAAAAAGAATAAAATCGGGAAAAAGAAACATCCCAAGGCCGAAAAGCTGCACAGATACAGCGCGGCCAACTGCAAAAAGGCAGCGGAAAACTGCCACTGCCATACAGAGAAAACTGTGCTGTAGCTGCTTTTAGACAGGTAGTAAGCCGCCAGCTGACTGCCTGACTCCCAGGCTCCGGTTCGCCCCAGCCAAATGCCTGGCAGGTAGCCCAGCAAAAACAGACAGGCGCAGCCCAAGGGCACATAAGACAGCCTGCCCGCCGCGTTTGCCGGGGCCTGCGGCGCTCGCGACGCTGGCTGGCGCGGCCAGAACATCCGGGCACGGACAGCGGGTCGCGTAGGTTGTGCCGTGCGCATCAGTGCCCCTCCTTAATGGCGGAGAGCGCACCGCCTAAGGTGCCGCCTAACAGCAGAGCCAGCGGCAGCATGGCGTCGCTACGTGTCCAGCTGGGCACACCATGTACAAGAAACGCCGCTGCCAGCAGGCAAAGTGCATAAAAGGCCCCGCAAATTAACCCGCATACAAACCGCTGCCGCCCGATTTTACCCGCCAGCAAAAAGCCGGAAATCGCAGCCCCGGCTGATGCTGCCAGGCAGGCCATCGGTCGCACCAGATGCAGCGGCAACGGCGTATGCGTCAAGAGAAATGCAGCCAGCGCCAACAACAAAAGGCATAGCCCGACCCCCGCCGCAAAAACCTGCACCAGTATCCAGGCTGGCGCATTTTGTCCGCGCGGACGGCTGCGTCGTCTGGGCAGATTGGGAGAAATACTTTTAGCCATAATAAAACGCCCCCTTGCACAGTAAACACTATGCAAGGGGGCGTTTTGGTATGCCGTTGGGCAAAATTACTTCTTAGCAGGGGTGGTGTCCTTGCCGCCCATGTCCAGCTTCTCCACGCTGGCAATGGCGGTGCGGCGGAAACGAATCTTGGTGCGGTCACTGCCGGTCTCCAGAACGATGGTGTCGTCCTTCTCGGAGATGGCACAGACGATGCCGACGATACCGCCGATGGTAGAAACCTTATCGCCGATTTCGATGGAGCTGCGCATAGCGGCGTCCTTCTTGTCCTGGCGCTTCTGCGGCAGATAGATCAGAATGAACATGAAGACGATGATCAGGATCATCGGCAGCAGCGTAAACAGGGTCTCGGTCATGCTGGCGGAACCAGTGGCACTCAAAAACTGAATCATAGCGGGTATACTCCTTAAAATAAACGATTTCTTCTATTATATCGAACTTTGCGGCACAGCGCAAGCGTTTACGAAAAAATATCAGATGCGGGTGTCAAGTTTATGCACATAGGTGTCGTGGAACTGCTGGAAAGTGCCGTTGTCCAGCGCCTCGCGGATGCGTTCCATCAGGTGGTTGTAGAAATACAGGTTGTGCATAACAGCCAAGCGCATGCCCAGCATCTCATCGGCCTTCTGCAGATGGCGTATGTAGGCGCGGGAAAAGTTGCGGCAGACCGGGCAATCGCAATGCGGATCGATGGGAGATTCGTCGCGCTCGTACTTCAGGTTCTTGATGTTAATGATGCCGTCCCAGGTGAACAGGTGGCCGTGGCGGGCATTGCGGCTGGGCATAACGCAGTCAAACAAATCCACACCACGGGCTACGGCCTCGATGATGTTGCCGGGAGTGCCGACACCCATCAGATAGCGGATCTTGTCCTTGGGCATGTGCGGTTCCACCTGACTGATCATCTCATACATCACTTCGGTGGGCTCACCCACAGCCAGACCGCCGATGGCATAGCCGTCCAATTCCAACTCGGCGATCTGCTTCATGTGCTCCACACGCAGATCAGCAAAGGTGCAGCCCTGATTGATGCCAAACAGCAGCTGATCCGGGTTGACCGAGATACCCTCGTGCTTCAGGCGTGCCATTTCGGCCTTGCAGCGCTTCAGCCAGCGGGTGGTGCGCTCGCAACTGTCCTTGGAGTAATCGTGCTGGGCGGGGTTCTCTACGCACTCATCAAAGGCCATGGCGATGGTAGAGCCCAGATTTGCCTGAATCTGCATACTCTCCTCGGGCCCCATAAAGATGCGGTGCCCGTCCAGATGGGAGGCGAAGGTCACGCCCTCCTCGGTGATCTTGCGCAGCTTTGCCAGACTGAACACCTGAAATCCGCCGCTGTCGGTCAGGATCGGGCCGTCCCAGCGGGTAAACTTGTGCAGGCCGCCCATATCCGCTACCAGCTTGTCGCCGGGACGCAGATGCAGATGGTAGGTGTTGCACAGCATGACCTGCGTGCCAATATCCTTCAGATCCTGCGCCGACAGGCCGCCCTTGATGGCACCGGCGGTAGCAACGTTCTGGAAGGCAGGGGTCTGCACCGTGCCGTGCACGGTTTTGAACTCGCCCCGCCGGGCGTTGTGCTCCTGCTTGAGCAGGGTGTAGGTCGTCAAAGAAGGCATGGTCTTTTCCTTTCTGCGCACGGAAAACAGCCGTGCAGCCTCGATGCAGGCCACGAGCCTGCAAGTTATCAGAATGATCACAGCAGCATTATGCCGCAATTACAAAAAAATCACAAAATGAGCATGGCATCGCCAAAGGAGAAGAAGCGGTACTTTTCTGCCACGGCTACCTCATAGGCGTGCATAGTCTTTTCATAGCCGTACAGAGCGGACACCAGCATGATCAGGGTGCTCTCCGGCAGATGG
>OHZD01001160.1_pt1 | contig 9930 bp, 8 predicted proteins | sample 1580391 | NCBI WGS metagenome assembly OHZD01 (sample SAMEA3882510, study PRJEB24775) | human gut metagenome | biome: human-associated habitat; feature: intestine environment; material: feces | place: Netherlands | collected 2009/2010 | reverse complement strand
CTCAGATTTACTACAGCCCATTTGGTAGCTCAACGGTTTTGGGGGTTAGTCGTATTGGACTCGTCACTTGGCTTACGTCGCATCAATTTGATGGCTATTATTTAGGAACGAGATATTCCGGTGGCTTCTCCTATGATAGTTGCCTTTACCCAAAAGGTGCCCCGAGATGGGATGGCTATACTGGCATGAATTGCACTGGCTTCGTGGCTCATGCTTATGCTGCGGTTGGTGGCGATGTCAATCGTATTGCGCAGAATAATAATCACTCTCCTTGGGCTGGGGGGCCAGGCGGTGGCGGCTATATTAACGCTTGGAGATGGTATGGCTATGCTCGAGATTTGGGATGCAAAATGTATGAGTTCCGTACTGTCCAAGATATGCTAAATAGTGGTTATGCTCAAAAGGGAGATATTATCTTCTTTAAGACTGACGGATCAATCGACTGTCATATTGGGTTCTTCTGGGGAGATAATCCGCATGACAATAAAATGTGGCATCAAATTCTGCCTGGGAATTTAATCGGACCCTGCTTTAACAATGCGAACAAAGGAGAGGTTCGGCAATCGGTTGTTCTGATTAAATAGTGCTTTAATTTCTGAATGGTATTTGAAGCAACTAATTGTGAAACGGTGATTCTGATAAGTAGCGCAAGCAGAAGACTTACTGGCATAATAATTACATATGGTTATATACTGGCTCAGGCTTTAGTCGGCTTTGTATATGTTCCGATGTTGTTGCAAAACATTGGACAAGACGAATATGGACTCTATCAATTGATAGGTTCTATCATGTCTTATATAGTTTCCATTAATGGGATTTTGTCTGCCGGTGTTGGGCGTTTTTATTGCAAGTATATGGCAGAGGGCAAAAATGACTTAATGGAGAATACTCTCGCAATAGCTAGGCGTCTGTACTGGGTCCTATCTGTGTTCGTGATGCTAATAAGTTGCGTTCTCGCCGTGGTTGTTCGGTTTGTATATTCAGCCAGTTTTACAAACTCACAGCTTGATGAGTGTTCCGCAATGCTTGTTGTATTAGGGATCAACACGATTGTTATCATGAACAACACTATTAGCGTTGCGGCGATAACTGCTAATGAAAGGTTCGTTTTTTTGAAGGGCTCGCAATTGGCCGCCCTAATAGCTCAGCCTTTCATTGTGTATGGACTTACGACAATTTTTAAGAATGCATTAGCCGTATGTTTAGTTGTGCTTGTTACAAATGTGTTGTGCGCGGTGAGCCAGCGTTTGTTTGCTAAATATAATCTGCATATTAGTTTCAGATATCATGGCTGGGACATGAAACTGGCTAAAGGTTTGCTATTTTTTAGTGGCGCGATTGTATTGGTGACGATTGCTGACCAGATTTTCTGGAAAACCGATCAATTAATTGTCGGCTATTATTTTGGTGCTGCCGCCGTTGCGGTATATTCTGTTGGATCTCAAATCTACACGATTTATATGACAATCGGTACGGCAGCCTCTTCAGTTTTTCTTCCTCGAGTTTCAGAACTGTATTGCCAGAATAAGGATATGTCTGAAATTTCGGATCTCTTCATTAAAGTTGGTCGCATTTCCTTTATCGTCTGCGGATTTGTTCTTAGTTTATTTATTGTTCTGGGGAAAGATTTCATCATTATTTGGGCTGGTAAGGACTATATAGACGCTTTCTATATCGCCTTGATCGTAATGGTTCCATTTACCATTGACTTAATTCAGAACCTGGGACTTACCATAATGCAGGTTGCGAATGTTTACCTGTATAGGGGGTATATGTATCTTGCGATTGCGCTTGTCAACGTGGTCGTGACGATTATGCTGCTCAAGCTTATGGGCATAGTGGGCGCAGCAGTTTCAACAGCCATCGCTATGGTTATAGGCAACGGTTTCTGTATGAATTGGTATTATTCTGAAAAGCTTGGGTTGAACATAAAGAAATTTTGGCTTGAAATTGCCAAACTTTCCGTCTTGGTTATTGTCGGTACGGGGGCTTTGCTGCTGCTCTATAACCTAATTAAAAGCCTTTTATCTGGCCTTGTGGTGGTTTTGGTTTCAGCAATAATTTATTTCTTTATCTATTTCTTCTTGGTTTTGATGTTTGGGCTAAACGAATCCGAAAAGACGAGCATATCTGCATTTATCAAGCGATAATCTGCGACGCTTATTAAGCAGAATAGCCTAATGTACTTTCATTACTTTTATGACCAACCGGCTTGCCTGACATTTGATTATCGAAGGCTAAGTCGGTTGGTTTTATTACTCGATGCCAGGAAAAATGAGCGATGGCAACAGGGCGATTAGCTCAAGACTTTCAGTATCAATAGTTTTAGCTGTTCACAACAGCGTATTACTACTCGAGATAACAAATAGTGCTTATTCTTTGCCGCAAGGAACAGTAAATAGCTGTCAGGCCTGTAGGTGCTGCAAGGGACATCAGCTTTAATTGAGGGATTAAATAAGGCCTCTGAAATTGAAACAAAGTTACGTTTTTTGGTCTCATTATTGTCACTGAGCTCGTTGATCGATAGGAGATAAAGATACTGTTCCGTTCTTGTTTTCCATGCCAGCCTTTCTGTTTCTTCTCCCCAACGAGCAGCGATTTTCACTAGGCTTGAGGTGACGAAGGTTAAATCTGAAAGCTGTTTTTCCTTATAGCTGTGTGTTGCACTTTGTCCGTTTTGACAATTGTAATAATACAGCGCATCACTTATTTGTAAAACCGATCTGGCTGAATCGACTATGGGTATCATTTGCAGAAAATCTTCTGCAAAATCGATTCTCTTTGTATCGGTATTGCTTAAATCGTCAATCAGACAGTTTCTTTTGATTGCCTTTCCCCAAATTGAATTGAGTTTCCCTCGTGCCAAACATTTTCTGACTTCGGCGAGATCGTCACCTTCATAGATGCCAGACGGAAGGGCGGGATTGATAAACGGATCGTTTGAATAGTCTGGGTTTCTTGTATAGCTGAAACAGATTATGTCTGGATTGCACTTATCGATTTCGCGAGCAAGAATAGATAGGGTATCGAAGCGCAAAGAATCATCTGCATCAACAAAGACCAGGTAATCTCCGGCGCTTATCTCCGCGCCTTTTCGCCTGGCCTCATATACGCCCATATTATTTTGTCTAACGTAATGAGTATTGTTGTGAGATTCACAAAACACTTTGCAGACACTTTCAGTAGCGTCCGCTGATCCATCATTGATGAGAATAATTTCATAGCCGTCGTATGTTTGTTGGTAGATGGATGATAACGTTTCCGGCAAACTGGATGCCGCATTATATGCAGGGATAATAATTGAAAACAGCATTTAGTTCCTTTCCGTATTGGAAGAACAAGATGGTTAGTTAGAAAGCCCGTTTACAATGTCCCTGTATAAAATAAATTGACGCTTGGCAATGGCTTTCCATTGAAAGTGTTCAATTGCATACTTTCTAGCTGCATTTGCAAGTTTACAACGAAGTTCATCGTCATTGAACAGGGTGAGAATTGCGTTAGAAATGGCTTCGAGATCAGATTCTACACCGATTCCAATTCCTTTATTGTTCGCTGTTTCTTTCCATGTGGTTCCCTCGGTAACAATAATTGGGAGGCCATATGCTAGCGCTTCCAAAACAGACGTCGGGAAACCTTCAGTGCGTGAAAGTTGGATATAAAACTGCGATTTGAGAAAAGCGTCCGCTTTAGATTGACCATTAACTGGACCATTTAATAAAACAATATCGGATACTTGATTGTCGGCAATAAGTAGTTCCAGTTTGGCCATAGACCCATCTTCGTCTGGACCGTAGATGTAGATTTTAGCTCCGAGCCCTCTTAGCTCATCAGCAATTAGCGGCAGACTTTTGATCAGTAGATCAAGACCTTTGACCTCTATATCTAGGCGGCCAATAAAAAGCGCGATGCGGCTGTCTAAGTTTGAGGCTTTGGCATTTGGGATGCTAACACCATTTGGAATAATGCTTGCTTTCCTATGTTTAAAGCCGTTTGAACTCATCGCCTCTTTTTTCGATAGAAAATGGATACAATCAGCATTGCGAATAAAGGCGTTATAGAAGAAAACATTAAGCAATTGTTTAGCTAAATGATGCTGTTCTTGCGCCACATATGTTAGAGACCCATGTGGTGTGATGATGTATGGGATCGCACGTCTTCTGAGCCAATGGCTTAGTTTAATGTGATCCGGCCTATATATCTCATGAAATATTACGAGTGACGGATTGCAAAACGGTTCAGGAAGTTTTTCTATGCATGACTGAAAGAAGACGGGATATTTCGCATCTTTAGGTCTGTAGTTCGTAAGATTTAATAGAGCTATATTCATTTCCTTTATTTCTGACTGCTCATTTAGGTATTGAGGCACCACTGTAGACACGCCAGAAGCGAAATCACTTGTAATATATGCCACATGAAGGACTATTAAACTATCGGTAGTTTTCATTAGCGTTTGCTCCCGCAGCGGTGTTGGAGGTTTTAGTTGACAGATTCACAGTTGGTTTCAGTGCTCATGCCTTGTTATAGGGAGAGCGCCAAAGATTTTACTGAGGCACTAGCGTCTATTTTAAAGCAGACCTATCATCGAATCGAGGTGGTTGTTGTTTTTGATAATCCAGATGACAACACACTTTACGATATTGCTCAAAACTATAGCTCTCATGACAGCAGGATTTGCCTCGTGAGAAATGAACGCAATCTTGGTCTTGCTGCATCTTTGGAAAGGGCGTTCAAGGTCTCACGCGGTCAGTATATCTGCCGAATGGACTCAGATGACATTTCTGAGGCGCAGCGCATTGAACGGCAGTTGTCGTATCTTGAAGAACATGAGCTTGACCTAGTGGGTTCTTATTTGAACGCCATTGACGAAGACGGTAGTCAATTATATCTCGTTGATTCAATTCCAAGTTCGAGTGAAGGCGTTAGGCGTTCTCTTATGATTAGAAATTGCGTACCTCATCCGAGTTGGTTTGGAAGAAGGTCTGTATTTGAAATGGGGTATCGGTCTGTTCCGCTAGCAGAAGATTATGACTTACTGTTGCGTGCCGAGCTGGAAGGGTTCACTATTGGAAATGTTCCAGAGCCGCTCATTCGATACAGAATGACTGTTAATAGCATTTCGCGTAGCAATTTGTATAAACAGTTCGTTGTTTCTCAGTGTTTACGTTCAGCTTTCAAAGAGGGTCGATCACTGGATGTCGATAAGATTGATACAATCGTCGCCGAGCGGTTCGATCGGCGCCGAGCTGAGAACTATCTAAAGGCAAATGCATTATTTAATAATGGGTTGAGAAATATTCATTCTGGTAATCGAGCAAAAGGTATTTTCCAATTGCTTCAAATCCCATTTTGCTCTAAGTCGTATTTAATGAATGTCATTAATATGGCGCGTGTGGTTGCAATTAAAACTTTTGAGAAAACCTCGTAGTTGTGCACCTACGCTTAGAGAGACATGGCGTAACCATGCCGTTCGACACTCGTAAGATTGCTAGCTTTGAAATCTAGGGCGAGGTTTGTTGCGGGGTTCTCGATGCCGTGTGCACCATTCGTGGTTGATTTCCGATCTCAGCCGAACACGCTGCGTAGATAGTTCGTATCCGCGGCTAGCCGAACGCCCCCGCGGCCCCCATGGACCCCGGGGGCTCCGTTTCCCCAGTTGAAGGAACGGTGGATATGTGTTCGATAGGTCCGGGGGCCATTCTCCGCCCTCAGTCTGGCACCTCTTTCCAGACTCAGCTGGACGGTCGGTCCGCCTATTCCGTTTTGCCTTTGGGCTAGGCCAGCGGGGCGACGCGCCTCTCTGCGCGTGCCCTCTCGATGAGGCTCGGCGTCAGGTCGAGTCTTCCGATGGGCACGTCCTCCAGGCTGTAGGCGTCTAGCAGCGCCTTGGAGGCGCGCGGGCGTCCAGCTCCAGCATCTTCTGGCCCGTGTCCCTTTCGTGTCTGGTGAGCCTGCCGTAGACACTCGGGGTTGCCTTCTTGGAACCCTTTTTCTTTTTTCCGGACATGCTGTCCTTCGAGTCCCCGGGGCCAACCGGTTCGGCTCTCAGGGTAACGGGTTCCCACATTCATCCGTCCATGTACGGATGAATGTGGGAAGTGTTCTGATTAAGTTGATAATCAAGGGTGCACCATTCGTTGTGTCCATTTAACCATTTGTATATCTCTCGCTATAATAATGAGAAAAACTAGAGATCGGTTTATGTGTATATGACACCCAAAACTCTTATCGCTATTCCTGCTTATAATGAGGAGGAATGCATAGAAAAGACGATATGCGAGCTCAGGCAAATTGCACCTGAGTTTGATTTTGTCGTTATCAATGATGGGTCTCGAGATCGAACGCTAGCTATCTGCAAGGATCTTGGTTGTGACATCATTGATATGCCCATTAACTGTGGTTTGACCGTTGGGTTTCAGACGGCTGCGCGTTATGCGGTTGATCATGGATATGACTATATGGTTCAGTTTGATGCTGACGGCCAGCATTGTCCGGAATATATAAAGGTCCTTGTTGATAGGGCTCAATCTGATGGATCAGATATTGTCATTGGCTCTAGGTTTGTAAGCGTGCGCAAAGACAAGACGCTTCGCATGATCGGCTCGCGTATGATTACGGTGCTAATAAAGATTCTGACAGGCAAGAGGATCAGTGACCCAACGTCTGGATTTAGGCTATTTGGGCGGGATATTCTTAAGAAATACTATTACGACAATACCTTAAATCCGGAACCAGAATCTCTCGCTCTCTTTTTGAAGCAAGGGTATTCCATTTCAGAGGTACAGGTTAAGATGCGCGAGCGTCAAGGTGGCGAGAGCTATCTTAACCCTGTTAGGTCTATGCAGTATATGGTTCGTGTTTTCGTTACGCTCCTTGTCGTTCAGTGGTTTAGGTGATCCATTTGCCGGTCTCTCTTCGTATTTTGCTTCTTGTTTGCGCTGTTTTGGTATTCGTGTTCGTATTGCGCAAATTAAAAAAATCCCAAATGCAAGTTTTGGATTCTCTGTTTTGGCTGCTATTCAGCGTCAGTTTTGTAATTTTGGGTGTTTTTCCACAAGTTGCAATGTGGCTTTCAAGTCTATTTGGTTTCATGTCGGCTTCTAACTTCGTGTTCCTTTACGTTATTGCCGTTCTTGTGGTCCGTGATTTCTGTAATTCTCTTCGCCTCTCTCGACAGGAAGAGCGTTTAAACTCGCTTGTTCAGGCTGTTGCGTTAAGTAGGGAGAAGGAAAAGTAGGCTATGCGTTTCGCTTTAGCGTATAAATCATCTCGATGTGAATGTCCCTACTTATATTACTTTCAACAGTTGTGAACAGTGCTTGGTGCCCATACTTGTCATCCAGACGACTGGGAACGATTCTTCTAGGGCCCTTGCAGCTTGATTTGGATAAAGGTGAATTAGCTCCGTGTTGTCTCGATGCGTAAACCAAAAGCAAATAATGAAAGCCGTCTTCGTTGCTCTTCTCTTTATTGTCGAGCTTCTGTGCATGAAGCACTTTTATGCGAACCACTCTGTCTCACAGCTGTTTGTTTTAGCGCTCTATTGCGTCGTTGTAGATGTTGCCATTTGGCAATCATATTGTGTCTTCCTTTCCTCAGATGATGAAAAAAAGCGTGACAACTGTTCTGGTCGCTGCGCTCAATTATTAGTCCTGTTGCTTGCGGCATTTGCTGTGGCGGTCATCTGGGAGGGCTGTACCGTTCTTGGCTCGCCGGCTTCTCATTTCTCGAATATTACTGACTGGAATAAAAAGCGGCTCATATTCTTTTTTCTGGTTTCCTATTGCGCAATACTCTATTTATTCCAAAGCGGCTTTTCTCTGAAAGCGTTGTTCCATTCTGCTTCGGCGAGGGTCAAGGCTACCGACTACGTTTCCCTGCTGATTATCGCATTCTTTATTGTTTTTGGCTGCTCTACGATTGCATTCGTGAATGGGTTCATTAATGCTGTTGTTTATTTCCTGCTGGTAATCATAACTTCGGTTTTCACGGCTTGCTCGGGCATTCGAAAGAGAAACTCTGCCCTTCCTGTTGCTTTCTTTATCGCTGCATTCTCAATTGGTATTTTCCTTGTGGTGAGCACTCCGATAACGACGGGTATTTCATGGGATGATCAAATTCACTATTCCAATGCCCTTTCGACATCTTATTTATTTGAAACTCAAAAAACTGATACGGATATTAAATTTACTGACGAAGTGGTCCGTCGTGCACAGGGCTATGAAGAGCCCTCTCTTTCCCATTTTGGTCGAGCGGAAATTCTTGAGCATGCTAGGCAGTTGAATGGCTCCTATAGATCTGATATCGCTTCTGGTCATGTGCAAGTTAACAAGCATGAAGAATTCGTTTATACGCTTAGCAGCATTGGGTATATTCCATCGGCAATTGGCCTTTGGCTCGCTCGCCTTCTGCATTTCGATTTTTCTTCTATGATTCAATTCGCTCGGATTTGCAATTTATTTAGTTACTGTCTTGCAATTGCCATTGCAATCAAGGTTACGCCCTCAAAAAAGGGACTATTTGCTTTTGTGGGAATGCTGCCAACTTCGATCTTTCTTGCGTCATGTTTCTCATATGATGCATGGCTCATTTCGTTTATCATTCTCGGTTTTGCTTATTTTTTGAGGTATGCATGGGGTGATTTAAATGAATTTACAGTTCGCAATATAGCACTCGCATTTTTATTTACCTTTTTAGGACTCGCAGTCAAAGCTGTGTATTTTCCGATAATCGGTCTTTTCTTTATGGTTCCGCGTAATCGTTTTGCGGGCTCGAAGCAACGAGTTCATTACTATGCCGCCGTGTTTGTTTTGGGCTTGATTGCTTTTGCCTCATTTGCGCTTCCGTTCTTGTTTTCAACGGCCAGCGGATCTAACGTTGGCGATATGCGAGGCGGCTCCGATGTTAACTCTGGTCAGCAAATCGCTTTCATTCTCGCCGATCCATTGCGCTACGCGGAAATACTCACCAATTATTTTTCAACTTATTATTTAAATCCGATAACCTCTTCTGGATATGCATTGAACTTTGCATACCTTGGTTCGCTTGCTGCTCAGATTTCTGTAAATGCAATCCGTGGGTTGGTTCAGGTGCTTCCAGCTGTTTGCCTATTGTTGTTTGGGCTTTTTTCGGCCGATTCGATTAGCGTTAATCATATTGGTCTCGCACAATTTCTTTGGGCCTCATTTGTGTTTTTGTTTACGGTGATTTTGGTGGCAACTGCACTTTATGTGTCTTTTACTCCCGTTGGATTGGGGACAGTTAATGGTTGCCAGAGTCGTTACCTTTTGCCACTTCTGGTCCCGTGCCTATCGTTTATCCTTAACCAAAGTCGCTTGGTCTTTGGAGACAGCAAGCGATTCATATTGATATGCCTCGTATTCCCGTTTACTTTGGCTACGATTTGCGAGTTTGTTTTAGTTGTTGGAAAGTGTTGCTGATATGGGCATAGTTTTTAATACCGAATTTAACAATAAGCTAAATTGCCGTGGCGACGGCAAGCTATATCTACTGTATGAAGCCGCATCCGTTTTTCCTGATGCTGTTGAGTCGCAATCACCCAATGGGCAAATTCTGCCTGCAAGAATCATTCCTTTTTCAGAGACTGAATTTGTTGTTGTTCTTGCCGATTTTGGTGTCGACCAATCGCTGTCTTTCTTTAGCGGAGATAATGTAATTTACCAGCGCCGCGTCAATCCTGGCAAGTTTTCGATTGAGTCGAAAGTTAACGGCTTGCTGCGCGCGGAGCATTGTGGACAATTTCGCAATATTGACCGTTCTGGCGTGCATGCGCTCGCTTCTATCCAAATTGAGAGCTTTATTCCCTGCGTTGATGGCGTAATCGTTAGAGGTGTTCTTTCGGGTACTGATTACCTTGAGGGTGATCGTATTGTCGCTTTTAATGAAGAAGCCTGCGTTGTTGGGGAATCTTTG
>OHZD01001148.1_pt1 | contig 9980 bp, 10 predicted proteins | sample 1580391 | NCBI WGS metagenome assembly OHZD01 (sample SAMEA3882510, study PRJEB24775) | human gut metagenome | biome: human-associated habitat; feature: intestine environment; material: feces | place: Netherlands | collected 2009/2010 | reverse complement strand
TTCCCATATGAGGTGGAACTGGAACGGCCGCTGCCGATGTCGACAGGAAAAAGTTTTCATGTCGATGTGATTGCAGACGGTACGATTCTGGAAGCTTATGTGGATGGCAAAATTGCGCTTGGAACACGGATGTATGATCAGACGGGCGGATGCTTCGGGCTGTATGCATCGGATGGGAAAGCGGTATTTCGGGATATAAAAGTTTTTCACGCATGATAACCTTACTGCACACGCCGTCCGCATGCGGAATCCGGCGGAGGGTCTCTTTTGAGAGAGTTATTCATTTGGTAACTTTTGCTTGCAGTTTTGCCGGAGTGTGGTAAAGTAGTAGAGGAGTTATATGAATTTCAGCGGGAGACAGAAAATCGGATCTGTCGTTCCGCGTTCAGAAAGAGGATAGAACATTATGCTGAAAAAAATTGGAAGAAATGATCCCTGCTGGTGCGGCAGCGGGAAGAAGTACAAAGACTGCCATCTGGCGCTGGATGAGAAAATCAATTCTTATAAATTAAAGGGATGGAAAATTCCGCCGAAGAAAATTATCAAAAGACCGGATCAGATCGATGGAATTCGTGAAAGCGGTCTTGTCAATATTGCAGTTCTGGATTATGTGGCCGAAAACATTCATGCAGGCATGAGTACGGAAGACATCGACCGTCTGGTCGCAGAAAAGACAAAAGAACTTGGCGGAATTGCAGCACCGCTGAATTATGAAGGATTTCCGAAGAGCGTGTGTACCTCCATCAACGATGCGGTATGCCATGGAATTCCGAATGAGGAGGAAATTCTGCAGGACGGAGACATCATCAACGTCGATGTTTCTACTATTTATAAGGGATATTTTTCTGATTCTTCCCGTATGTTCTGCATCGGTGAGGTAGACGATGTTTCAAAGAAGCTGGTGGAAGATACGTTAAAAGCCGTACAGCTTGGACTCTCCGAAGTACGTCCGTTTAACCGGCTTGGCAATGTCGGCGCGGTGATCAATGAATTTGCCCAGAGCCAGGGCTATAAAGTTGTCCGTGACATCGGTGGTCATGGCGTCGGTCTGGAGTTCCATGAGGATCCGTTCGTCAGCTATGTCACAAGACGAGATACCGGAATGCTGCTCGTACCGGGCATGGTATTCACCATTGAGCCTATGATCAATCTCGGAACCGATGAAATCTTCATCGACTCCGACAACGACTGGACCGTCTACACCGAAGACGGCGCACCGTCAGCCCAGTGGGAGGTTACGGTTGCGGTAACAGAAGATGGATATGAAATTCTGGCATATTAATTGACGCATAGAAATACAAAAGCTGTGTCTGTGGAAGAAACTATTCTCCGGAGACACGGCTTTTTTCTAAAGAGAAAAGGGAGAAATATTATGCTGGATTTGGAACAGGAGATGAGCCGGTGCCGGGTCTGTCCGCGGAAGTGCGGAGCGGACCGGGAGCATGGAAAGACGGGATATTGTAAGGCGCCCTCCGGGGTTGCGGCGGCGCGGGCTGCACTGCATTTCTGGGAGGAGCCGTGTATTTCCGGGACGACGGGGTCGGGGACGGTTTTCTTTTCCGGATGTAATCTGCGGTGTGTTTACTGTCAGAATCATCATATTGCGGAGATGGAGAGCGGAAAAGTGATTTCGATCGGGCGGCTTTCGGATATTTTTCTGGAGCTGCAGGCACAGAATGCGAATAACATCAATCTCGTGACGCCGAGCCACTACGTGCTGCAGATCCGGGAAGCACTTCTTCTGGCGAAAGAAAAGGGACTTACCGTACCGATTGTCTATAACTGCGGTGGGTATGAGAGCGTGGAAGCCCTGCAGGCTCTGGATGGGCTGATCGATATTTACCTGACGGATTTTAAATATATGGTTCCCTCCCTTGCAAAAGCGTACTCGCGGGCAGAAGATTACCCGGAAACAGCAAAACGGGCGCTGGCGGAAATGGTGCGTCAGACGGGCAGGGCTGTATTCGATGAGAATGGTCTGATGAAAAAAGGTGTGATTGTGCGCCATTTATTGCTGCCCGGTGCTGTAAAAAATGCAAAAGCTGTGGTAAAATACGTCTATGAGACGTACGGCGATACTGTCTGGCTGAGCCTCATGAGCCAGTACACGCCGCTTCTGCAGGTGGAAAACATAAGTCCGCTGAACCGGAAAACGACAAAGCGGGAGTATGAGCGTCTGCTGGACTATACGTTTTCCCTCGGCGTCACCAACGCCTTTTTACAGGAAGGCCCGGTGGCCGAGGAGAGCTTCATTCCGGAGTTTGACGGAAGAGGAATCTGACGTTATAGTTCACTCGTGTGTTCTGTTGGACAGCTTTCATACTTGCATGAAAATCTGTCCACCAGAACACACGGAGGGAGCGTCGAAAGATGGGCAAAAAGCGCTGGAAGTGCGGTTTTGAGAATGCAAGCAAAACATATTTGTCTATGATTAGAAATGGCTAACTATATTGTTTTAAGGAGGAAAAACTTTTGAGCAACGCAGTTGTAACACTGAAAAAAGGAGAGGGCCGCGCCTTAAAGCAGGGCGGAGCCTGGATTTTTGATAATGAGATCGCTTCGATTTTAGGAGCATATGAAAACGGAGATATCGTGCTGGTGCGCGACTTCGACGGATACCCGATGGGACGAGGTTTCATCAACGAGCATTCCAAAATCCGCATCCGTATGATGACAAGAAATATCGACCAGGAAATCGATGAAGCATTTTTGAGAAAAAGAGTGCAGGATGCCTGGGAATACCGCAAAAAAGTGACGGACACATCGAGCTGCCGCCTGATCTTTGGCGAGGCAGACTTCCTGCCGGGACTCGTAGTGGATAAATTCTCCGATGTGCTGGTTGTCCAGTCGCTGGCACTCGGCATCGACAAAATGAAAATGACGATCATCCGCCTGTTGGAGGAGGTTCTGGCAGAAGACGGTGTTAAGATCCGCGGTGTGTTTGAGCGAAGCGATGCAAAAGTGCGTGAGCAGGAAGGCATGGAGCGTGTGAAAGGATTTCTCTCCGAGCCGTTTGACACCAGCGTGGAAATCGTCGAGAATGGTGTCCACTATCTCGTCGATGTCAAGGACGGCCAGAAAACAGGATTTTTCCTCGACCAGAAGTACAACAGACTGGCTGTGCAGAAGCTCTGCAAAGACGCGAGAGTGCTCGACTGCTTTACCCATACCGGGTCGTTTGCACTGAATGCGGCATATGCAGGAGCAAAGGAAGTTATCGGCGTTGATGCATCAGAGCTCGGTGTAGAGCAGGCACGGAAAAACGCATCCTTAAATGGTCTGGAAAACGTAGCATCTTTCGTGTGCGAGGATGTCTTTGAACTGTTGCCGCGTCTTGAAAAAGAGGGAGAAAAATTCGACGTCGTTATCCTTGACCCGCCGGCCTTCACAAAATCAAGAAACTCCATCAAAAACGCAATCAAGGGATATCGTGAAATCAATTTGCGCGGCATGAAACTGGTCAAAGACGGCGGCTATCTGTGCACCTGTTCGTGTTCCCACTTTATGGACTACGAACTCTTCACGAAAACCATCAACCAGGCGGCTCACAACGTCCACAAACGCCTTCGTCAGGTAGAATACCGCACTCAGGCCCCGGATCACCCAATTCTGTGGGCGGCGGATGAGTCCTATTACCTGAAGTTCTACACTTTCCAGGTTGTGGATGAAAAATAGAAATTCTTCCTCTGCCGGAAGCGTCGAAACGGAGAATCAAAGTGTAAGAAATGGGAGGAATTGCCATATGACAGAACCAATACCCCATGCACAAAAGAAAAAGCACTCCCGCCAGATGGCCACAAGCTGTGAGTCGTGCGGCAATTTTGTGTATGATGAGGATTATGAGTGCTACACCTGCGAGGTGGATCTCGATGAGGATGAGATGGCACGTTTTCTGCAGGATAAATTTTACAACTGTCCGTACGACCAGCTCGGCGACGAGTATCGGATTGTGCGGAAACAGATGTAGGCAGGCAATGCGTCCGGTATACAAAGCTGCGGCGTTTGCGATAAAGTACATATATAAAAGAACAGGAGGATTTTTACCATGAACAACGAAGTATTAAATGCAATCAAAACAAGAAGAAGCATCCGCAAATACAAAGCGGAGCAGATTACGGATGAGCAGCTTGATGCGATTCTGGAGGCCGGAACGTATGCGGCAACCGGCATGGGAAAACAGTCGCCGGTGATTGTTGTGGTACAGAAACCGGAGCTGATTGCAAAGCTTTCGAAAATGAATGCGGCTGTTATGGGTACAACATCCGATCCGTTCTACGGCGCACCGACCGTTCTGATCGTGCTTGCTGACCCGGAGCGCGGAACTTATGTGGAGGACGGCTCTCTTGTCATGGGAAATCTGATGCTGGCAGCACATGCCGTTGGTGTGGATTCCTGCTGGATCCATCGTGCAAAAGAAGAGTTCGCGAGCCCGGAGGGAAAAGCCCTCTTAAAAGAGTGGGGACTTTCCGAAAATTATATTGGCATCGGCCACTGCATCCTCGGCTATCGCGACTGTGAGTACCCGGAGGCAAAAGAAAGAAAAGCAGATTATATTGTAAGAGTATAATCATCTGCGAAAACGGCTCCGGGAGCGGCTGTGCGTTGAAAACACCCGCCCGGAGTCCATATTTTTAACCGAATCAAGCAAGTAGCGAAGCGGATTGTGAATATCCGCTTTGCCAGAGACAACAGAGGAACAGCCATGTATCGAATTATGATTGTAGAAGATGATGAAGTCATTGCCCGCGCCGTGCAGCAGAGCCTGGTTTCCTGGGGCATGGATGCGTTCTGCGTACAGGATTTTTCCTGTGTTCTCGCCGAATTTGCCGTGAAAAATCCGCAATTAGTGCTGATGGACATTCATCTTCCCTTTTTTAACGGATTTCACTGGTGCCAGGAGATTCGAAAAGTCTCTAAAGTGCCGGTAATTTTTCTTTCTTCTGCATCGGACAACATGAACATCATTATGGCCGTTAATATGGGCGGCGATGACTTTATCGCGAAGCCGTTTGATTTAAGTGTCCTGACCGCCAAAGTCCAGGCGATGCTCCGCCGCACCTACGAATTTGCCGGAGAAACGAATTTCCTCGAGCACCGCGGTGCCATGCTCGATACGGGAAGTGGTGTGCTGAATTACCGGGGAAAGCGGATTGAGCTGACAAAAAATGAGTGGCGCATTCTGCAGTCCCTTCTCGAAAATAAAGGAAAAGCCGTCAGCCGAGATATGCTGATGATGCATCTGTGGGAGTCGGACAGCTTTATAGATGACAACACGCTGACCGTCAACGTCACGCGCCTGCGGAAAAAACTGGAGGAGGCAGGACTTACAGACTTTATCCAGACGAAAAAGGGTGTCGGCTACCTGATCGCATGACGGAAGCAGAACAGGAGAAAAAGGATGGAACAACAGAAAGAGGGAATCCGGCAGGAGTTTATGCTTCTTAACTGGTATTTGAAAGAGCATCTTGCATCGGCCGTGCGGATTGCCGCTTTTATAGGAGTATTTTCACTCCTCTGTTTTCTGCGCAATGTGCCGCAGGATGTCACCGTTTATATGATCGTGCTGATGGCTGCTGTCGGAGCCGCAGGTTTTTGCTTTCATTATGGGAAGTACCGGAAACATCATCTGGTCTTAGCACTCCTTGCCGCCGAACCGCAGGGCAAAACAGAAGCGCTTCCGGAGGCGGACGGGCTTCTGGCGCGGGATTACCAGCAGATCATCGCATCCTACGAGCGGCAGTTTCAGGAAGAACAGATTAAGATGGAGCAGAAATACCGCGATATGATGGAGTATTACACGATGTGGACCCATCAGATCAAAACGCCGATTGCGGCGATGCGGCTGCTTCTGCAGGAGGAGGATACGCCGCTTTCGCGTGAAATGCAGAGCGAACTTTTCCAGACGGAGCAGTATGTGCAGATGGCGCTGCAGTACCTGCGCATGGAAAAAATGACATCGGATCTTGTCTTTGCAAGGTACGATTTGGATGCGCTGATCCGCCAGGCTGTGCGGAAATATGCCCCGCTTTTTATCCGCCGGAAAATTATCCTTTCCTACGAGCCGGTGCACTGCGAGGTGCTGACAGATGAAAAATGGCTCGTCTTTGTGCTGGAGCAGATTCTGTCAAATGCGCTGAAATACACGAAAAGTGGCAGCATTCACATCTATCTGTCACCGGATGCACCAAAAACGCTGGTGATTGAGGATACCGGCATCGGCATTGCGCCGGAGGATCTGCCGCGGATTTTCGAAAAAGGCTACACGGGCTGCAACGGCCGCGCAGACAAGCGGTCAACGGGCATCGGACTGTATCTGTGCCGCCAGATCATGGAGAAACTTTCGCATACCATCCGCATCGAGTCGGAGATGGGAGCGGGAACGAAGGTGTATCTTGGGCTGGATACCGTATCCCTGTAGTACATAGAGAGCTTCGCCGGGAATCTTACAGAAATGTAAGGTTGCCGGTCTTTTTGTAAGATGATCCTAAGGCAGAAGAGGGCGCGGACGGGTATAATAAGCCTTGTCAATTAAGAAAACAGTTCAGACAGAAAGGAAAATGTGACATGGCAATTCTGGAAGTAGAACATCTGAAAAAAACATATACCACGCGCCTTGGCAGCAACCGGGTGGAAGCGTTGAAAGACGTTAATTTTACAGTGGAACGGGGCGAATTTGTTGCAATCATGGGCGAATCGGGAAGCGGAAAAACGACGCTTCTGAACCTGCTCGCAGCACTAGACAAGCCAACCGGCGGACAGGTGCGGTTAAATGGAAAGAATCTCGGCGAATTAAAAGAGAAGGAGATTGCCGGATTCCGCCGCGAAAACTTAGGTTTCGTGTTCCAGGACTTCAACCTGCTCGATACCTTTTCCCTGCGTGACAACATTTATCTGCCGCTCGTGCTGGAAGGAAAAAAATACGAGGAGATGAGTCTTCGGGCAGAGCCGATTGCGAAAAAACTCGGCATCACCCAGATCCTCAATAAATACCCATATGAGGTGTCCGGCGGACAGAAGCAGCGTGCAGCCGTTGCGCGTGCGCTGATTACCAATCCGGAGCTGGTTCTTGCGGATGAGCCTTCCGGCGCGCTCGATTCCCATGCAGCGGATGGCCTCATGAAACTGTTCGGGGAGATCAACGAGGAGGGCCAGACGATTGTTATGGTAACGCACAGTGTGAAGGCGGCCTGCTCGGCGAAGCGTGTGCTGTTCATCAAGGACGGCGAGGTCTTCCACCAGCTGTATCGCGGTTCTTTAGGGCGCGATGAGATGTATCAGAAGATCTCCGATACGCTGACAATTCTTGCGACGGGTGGTGAACGGGATGAATAATCTGCTGTATGCCAGACTGGCAAAAACAAATTTGAGCAAAAACCGTCAGAATATTCTTCCGTATCTGCTGTCATGCATCGGCTCGGTGGTGATGTTTTTTATCATGGATACACTGGCGCAGGGAAGTGGCTTTGATTCCATGATCGGAAAAGATACGATCCTGGCAGTGATGGGGATGGGAACCTATATCATTGGCCTGTTCGCGGTGATTTTTCTGATCTACAGCAACAGTTTTCTGGCAAAAAGAAGAAAAAAAGAGTTCGGTCTGTTCCAGATTCGCTTGGAATCGGTATTCTGCTCGGTGTGTTGCTGTACCGCCTGCTGTTTCTGGTGCTGATGAAGCTGACCGGACTGAACGGAACAATTGGTTTTGCGTTCAGTGCAAAAGCCGTGGGAAGTACGATGCTGCTGTTCGGCCTGACTTTTGTGATCAATTTTCTCTTAAGCCTTCGCCAGATCCACGTCTCACAGCCGGTCGAACTGCTGCACGGCGGCGCGCAGGGTGAGCGGGAACCGAAAACGAAGCTTTTGACGGCGGTTCTTGGATTCATGCTTCTTGGTGTTGGCTATTATCTGGCTCTGACCAGCCAATCCTCGATGGACGCACTTGATAAGTTTTTTAATGCAATCGCCTTGGTTATGGTGGGAACGTACTGCCTGTTTTCTGCTGGAAGTATTGCATTTTTGAAAATTCTGAAGAAAAACAAGAATTACTATTACCAGACACGCCATTTTACAAGCATTTCGGGCATGCTGTACCGCATGAAGCAAAATGCGGTCGGTCTTGCGAATATCTGTATTCTGTCAACGGGTGTGCTTCTGGTTATCTCCATCAGCACATGTCTGTGGACGGGGATTGAGGAGGTTACCTATACGCGGTTTCCACATCAGATTTCGATCGAAGCAAATACTGGCGTGAGCGGCATTATGAAGACGGTGGAGCCGGTCAGTCAGAAGATGATAGAGGAAGTGAAAACTGGGATTGATCAGCATCTGGAAGAAAAGCAGCTCAGAAAAAAGTATGAAAGTGATCAGAGATACTATGTTATGCTTGCTGATGTAGATAGAAACAAAGTAGAAAAAACACAGTCAGATGATGCTGCGGCGAGTACACTGATAAAGATTATGGAAGAGTCGGAGTACAAACAGGTAACCGGCGAACAGGTAGAGCTGGAACCAGGGCAGGCTCTGGTTTTTCAGGCAAAACAGAAAAATTATGGATATGACACGATTGAACTGGGAAATCAGACGTATGAAGTAAAAAAATGGAATACCGATAAGAAATCGTACATTCTGGATGAGAAGACGCAGGTGTATGAGACAATGACGGTGGTGACGCGGAACCATGAAGCAAAGGAAGCGTATGCAGCTGTGCAGGGAAAGGAGCCAGAAGGATACAGTTGGGAATATGCTCTGGATCTTATCGGGGATGCCGGCGAACAGATCACAGTTGGAGATGAGATTGAGACGATACTGACGGAGTCATCTTTTAACGGATGGGTGGAAGTGCGCGAAAAAGAGCGCAATACGGTTTACAGTCTGTATGGTTCACTTCTGTTTTTAGGTGTTTTCGTCGGTACGCTGTTTTTGATGGGTGCCGTTATGATTATCTATTACAAGCAGGTTTCAGAAGGCTTCGATGACCGAAAACGATTCCAGATTATGCAGAAGGTCGGCATGAGCCGCAAAGAAATCCGTCAGACGATTCAGTCACAGGTGGTAACGGTCTTTTTCCTGCCGCTCGCGGTGGCCGTGGTGCATACAATGGTAGCGTTTCCATTGACCAGGCGTATCATGGCAATGCTGAATTTCCCGGACAGCAATCTGTTCCTAGCTGCAACAGCGATTACGATTGCGGCGTTTGCCGTGGTTTACCTGATCGTCTATGTGCTGACGGCGCGGGCGTATTACAAAATTGTGGAATAAGAAGATGTACTTTTTTTAATACATCGAAGCGCCTTTGAAAAAAACTTAACAAAAAAATAATAAGAAAAAGACATCCGGCGCAGACGGAAAATCTGCTGGGGATGTCTTTTTGGTTGTTCTATTTATAAATGCCGTTGATGGTAACTTTGAAAAGAGCTTCCTTTCCATTGAGTTCGTCTTTTCCATAGTCTTCCGGGAAAGTGACGGTTACATCTACGCTGTCGCCCGGGTGATGGCCGATGAGCTGTTCTTCAAAGTCATCGATGTAAGTGTGGGAGCCGATCACAAGATCAGCGCCGTTTCCTTTTGTGTTTCCACCTTCAAATTCCACGCCGTCAATGGAGCCGACATAGTCGATATTGACGGTATCACCGTCCTCAATGGTGAGGGAAGTGTCGGTCTGCAAAGAGGCAGAAGCCGAAGTGGAGGCTGATGAGGCGGATGCGGCCGATGAGGCTGTGGAGGTATCCTCCGAGGCACTTTTGGCAGAGAGTCGTTTGGAATCGAGTACGCTGGCGATGATAAGGCCGACGATCACAACGACAATCAGAGCTGGTCCGGCCCAGCTCCAGATCTTTTTGTAATGCGCTACTTTCGCTTCGTGCTCCCGCTCTTTGGCACGCCGTTCCCTGGCAGCTTTTCTGTTTTCTTTGTTCATAAAAAGGATCTCCTTTGCGCTTTTACGACTGCAATCGTATTTTATAATATCAAGTATATCATAA
>OHZD01001145.1_pt1 | contig 10006 bp, 9 predicted proteins | sample 1580391 | NCBI WGS metagenome assembly OHZD01 (sample SAMEA3882510, study PRJEB24775) | human gut metagenome | biome: human-associated habitat; feature: intestine environment; material: feces | place: Netherlands | collected 2009/2010 | reverse complement strand
ATTGCCACTGGGATGATTATGAAGTCCAATGATTGCAGAAGCATTTGCCAGAATACTGCTCTTAAAAACTTCTCTGGGAATTACCAAAGATGCATTGATCGTTCCAACACTGACCAGATTCATATTGATTACCTGTCCATTATTTTTCATATTCAGGATACAAAATACTTCTCTGTCATATTGAGATAACTCCTTCGCCATCAATTCTACAACAGCCTGTGGACTGTCCAACGTCTGCTCACTATAAAGAGACGGCTCTTTTACCAGACGGATATTCACAACTTCCAATTCATTCTCCATCCTTCTGATCTCCTTTTGGAAATTCTACAACCAGAAGAACATTACTCTCTGAAGATTCCACATATGATTTCAATTGTGATAATGTCATTTCCAAATATTTAGGTTGTTCCACCATAATCTGCTCCTTTCGTTTCTTCCTTTACTTCTTTTTTCCCTGACAAATAGCTTATCACTTTGTTTGCCTTAATGCTTTTCTGCAGCTCACTGATAATGCACAGATCTGCTACATTCACTCCCGGCAAAGCAAGCATCTCATCCATCGTCATATTGACAATCTCTTTTTCCGTTCCGTATCCGGCATCAAATAAACGCTGTAATACTTTTATTGCTTTCTGATTCTTTCCCATTTCAGCATCAAAGGGCAGCTTATCGCCGCCCTCCGTTTTACTCCTTCTCTTCTTTCTTTTCTTCAATTCCTAATCTCTTAACCTGTTTCTTTTTATTCCAGATACGAACTCCTGTGATTCCGGCTGCTGATAATACCAGAATGGCTATCCATAAAGCTGCATTTGCCGTATCTCCTGTTTTCGGAGGGTTACTGGTCTTTGTAGTAGTACCTGGTGTCTCTGGGGTTGGTGTTTCCGGTACTTCTTTGATGGTTACAGTCTGACCTTCATCGTTGATGTCCTTATGCTCTGTTACCTTTTTCGGTTCTTCCGGATTTGTCATATCATACAGTTCTTCAAAGGTTACAAGCTGCTTTCCTCCAAGAGTGCTACCGTTGAAAGTAAACTCAATCTGCACTTCCATATTTTCCTTGTCCGCTGTAAATTCATAATCATTGGTAACTTCTTTGCCATCAATGAGCAGCTTTGCATTTTCTGCCTTAACCATCTGCCAACCAGACAGCTTATAGTTTGTACCAATTTCCAGTCCTTCTAAAATAACCGTATCCACGATCGTCAGATCTTTTCCAGCTTCGATTTCTTTCTTGCCATTCTGATCAGTTGCTGTGGTATGAATCAAAATCTTTCGCTCGGTAATCAGGACTGTCTGACCTTCATCATCAATGTCCTTATGCTCTGCAACTTTTACAGGTTCTTCCGGATTCTTCAGATCGTATAATTCTTCAAATGTAACCAGATTCTGTCCGCCAAGTTCTGATGCATCAAACATATAAGAAATTTCTACTTTCATTTTTTCATTGTCAGCAACAAAGGTATAATCACTCTCCACACGCTTTCCATCAATGAGCAGTTCTGCATTTTCCTCTTTCAGCATCTGCCAGCCTTTTAACTGATATTTTCTTCCTTCTTCCAGACCGTCCAGCGTAACCGTATCTACAATCGTTACTTTCTTTCCTGCAACAATTATTTTTTCGCCCGTTTCTTTATCCGTTGCTGTTGTATGAATAGTAATCTCTTTTTCATACTCATCGGTCAGTGTTCCAAGGTCGATTGTTACTTTATTTCTGCTGACAACAACTTCAAATGCTGGAATCAATTTCATGCCTTTGTTGGATTCACAAGCTAACTCCTCAATCTCATAAGTGTCATAAAGTAATGCACCTTTACTGTCATCCGGCTCAGAAGTTCCGAACCAGATACCGTCCTCACTTGTTTTCCCGACATTTGTATTTTTCTTATGAGACGCCCAATCGGAAACGGTTGAAAACTGACCATTTTTATCTGTCACTACGATATGGCTCTCACCGGTTGTCTTGCTGGTAATTTTGAATGGTACATTAGCCAGTCTCTTATGTTTGCCTGCTCCAATCTTGACTCCTTCCAGATCTCCACGTTTAATCTGGTTGTAAATGGAATGGCTTTCGTCTGTTAAATTCACAATTTTTCCATTTTCCGTAATCGAAAATTCAATTGCTTTTGCTCCGTCAGTCAGATAACCTTCCGGCGCTTTGGTTTCTTCCAGTTTGTATTTACCATATGGAAGTAAATCTGCCGATGTTGTTGCTACTCCGTCAATTCCTGTCTGAATTGTCTTAACTGTCTCATTTTTCTTGTACAGTTTTCCTTCTACCAGAACCGGATTCTCATTCAGAGAAATAATTGCAAATGCTGCATCTTTTAATGTGGCACTTCCCTGTGCTTTGGTATCTTTTGTCTCTAAATCACATTTCTGAATCTTCACACCACCTCGGATTACCTGGTCAGATACGGAATACTGGTTGCTTCCGGAAAGAACTGCAAGTTCTCCGTCCTCCGTGATCTGTGTCAGATACATTCCTTTGATCTGCTCTGTACTGTCCCCTGCCTGCATATAAGCTCCGTCCAGTAAATATCCGTCTGGTGCTTTGGTTTCTTCAACAGTCAGTGTTCCAAGTGGCAATACGCTTTTTTCATTCTGGGTGTAAAATGTATCTCCTGATACTTTGTAAGCATCTGCCAGTTTTGTCACATAATGAATATTTCCATTACTGTCTTTTTCAGCTACCGTCTTTGTAGCCCAGGTACGTGTTGCTTTCTCTGGCAAATTGTCTTTTGTATAAAGTCCGTCATAATAATGCCAGGTAAACTCTGCTCCTGACAGTGCTGCATCACCCTGTGCGGTTGCTTTTCCTGTCTCCATATCAATCTTGAACAGATCTACCAATGTCTCTGTTACTTTCGGAACATCGGAAACATTTAATACGGCTGTCTTTCCTGCTTCAACTTTCAGACTGCGTACTGTCGTATCCAGCTTATATCCCTTCGGTGCAGAAAGCTCTTTGATGTAAACATTCCCTGCAGTCACTTCAACCTCATTTGTCTCACCATTCTCATTTGTTGTAAGTGTTCCAATCTGATTACTGCAATTCTGGTCTGAGAATATTCCAAAAGTTGCTCCGGCAATGGAATACATCGCATTTCCATTTGTGACAATCTCATTTGCGGTTGTCTTTTTTACTTTTGCATTTCCGACATTCAGTTCTGCCCAAAACTGTCCGAGATCCTGTCCCTCTCCAGTATAGATATATCCTCCACATTTATACCGACCTTTGTTCGCCTGTACAAATGCTCTCGCTCCTGCATACACTTCATTCTGAATATCCTGTGAAATCTCAGAATATGCAGCTCGTACATTATCACACTGCCAGCCTAACTGTTCACTGAGTCTCTGCCATACCACGCACTGTTCCAACAGATACCCCTGATTTGCATTCAGGTTGCTGTGACTGCCTCTATACTGCTTTACATACTCCAGTGACAATGCCACATCTTCGATTTGTTCGGCACTCATGCTAGCACTTACATCGTGTCTAGTATAACCGTTATTAATTAACTGGACTTTTGAATTGGCAACGTATCAACCACCACCTCTTCACTTGAATTAATTTCTTCAAGCTTATACTTCCAGTGATATACGACAGGTTGTTCGTTTACTTCATCGAAGTATCTATAGATACGCTGCACAAGTTCATCCTTAGTTTTTACACGTATGCCTTTTAGCATCTGACGTGTGAGTTTACTAAAGAATCCCTCAACAAGATTCAACCATGAACCATGCTTGGGAGTAAACACAAATTCAAATCTTCCCGGCTTTGTCGCAAGGTATTTTCGGGTTTCCTCTGAAGAATGAACTTTCAGATTATCCAATACCAGACGAATCCGGTCAGTCTCCGGATATTTTGAATCAAGTATTTTTAGAAACTCAATATATTCCTTGCTGCTGTGTTTATCTTTTACAAGCGGAATTGCCTCCCCTGTTTGTAAGTCGATTCCAGCAAGCAGTGAAATAGTTCCAAGACGTTTATATTCATAATCACGGCTGACCGTCTTGTGATTTTCATCCGGCAAGAGGTCTTCTGTGGTATTGGCAATTGCCTGAATTCCGGGTTTTTCATCATAGGAAAGTACATGTACAACCTGTTCATCCTCCTTAAACGGAATGAGCTGTCCCTTCTCGTCAAACTGTAAAGACAATTGTTTATATACAAGAAGAACATTATGCATTTTCTGGTCAAAATCAGGGTCACGATTTTCGCAGTAATAAGTTATTTTGTTAGGCTTAATATCCGCTTCTTCCAGTATTGTGCGGACCTTTGACTGACTGATTGTTGACAACCTTGTATGACCTGCTTCTTCGGCAAATTTATTAATATGTTTTGTAAGAAGAGCACGCGTCCATACTTCTGCTGAATATCCAAGATTGACAGGCTTCTGACAGGCGATATTTATTATCCAGGCTTTTTCATCATCGGTTATTTCAGCATTCCTGCCACGACCGGGTGCATCAAACAGAGCATTTTCCACACCACCCTCAAGGTATTTATTGATACAGAGCATGACGCTTTTGCGATTCATTCCTACTTTGTCTGCAATATGGTCAACTGAAATACCTTCTGCTTTGAGTAGTAAAATTCTTGCCCGAATTACTGTCTGGGCTTGAATTGTTCTTGCACGCATCTGAGTTTCAAGATATAAACGTTCGTCCTCGCTAAGATTAATAGTGGATGCTTTTCTTCCCATAGTTTAATGCTCCTTTTGATTTGATGAGAACAGTATACTACAGAAAAGAAATATAGTCCATTTATTTAAAAACTTTTGTACTAGTTTTATACCCATTTTTGAATCCGGTGTTAATATCTACACAATAGGCAGTTTCACCCTCTACTCGCATGTGTCCTTCGTTGAAAGTGCTTTTAATTGTTCCGTCATTCATCAAATGTTCTATATGTCCAACTCTCTCTGCGGATTCTGTCCAATACTGTGTTTCCGCTGCTTGAACCGATGTGATCGGTAACGCAGTTAAAATCGTGGTCAGGGCAAGAATCCCTGTACACACTCGTTTCCATATCTTCTTCATTTTCTACAATTCCTTTCTTTTCAATCCAATAAAAAAAGACGTCCGTCTGGAACGCCTGCTGTTGCTTTATGCTGTTTGCTCCCTGCTGTCATGCAGGGTATGGGAATCTCTAACCTGCCGAAAGAGAAGATGTTCCCGGCTCCTTATTGTCTTTTCGGCTGGTAATCTGCTGGTAAACCAAAGGGGTAGGGTGTGGGGAGGGGAAAACAGAAAAAGGCTGATTTCTCATTGACCACCAACGGATAGACTTCTCCCTTGGTGTCAAAATGTCTATCGTTCCCTGCTTTTTTCCCGTTTCCGGTATAATTCCAGTGCTTTGATAATGGTTTCTTCCATTTTCTGCTGTGTAGTTCCCGATGGAAAGTATTTTTTCAGTCGGTTCTTCGGGATTTTCCACTGCTCTACCTGATTTGGCTTCTCTTCTGACATAATAGACAGCAAAACATCTTCATTCAACCTGCCCTCTGCTGAAAATTTGCGGATTTTAATTGCCTGTGCATGACTTGGGGTACAAACCTCCGACTCCATGGTGTCGTACAATATCGCCTGTTCCTCTTTCTGCAAATAAGACAGTTCTACCGCTGGACGCATAGAAATCTTTTTGTCATCGACCATTTCTAAGATTTCCGGAATAAGCTCCGTAAGGCGGATATAGCGGCGGATTGTTTCTCGACTTTCTCCACTTTGTTCTGCAAGAATGTCTCTTGATTTTACACCTTTTAACTTGTGCTCCTCTGGTGCACAAGTAATATCTAATCGTTTTCCCTGCCTGCTCATTGCTTCTAATTTCATTTTATAAGCAAATGCCTTTTCGGATGGTAAGATTTCTTCTCGCTGAAGATTGCTGTCAACCATGACAATGACTGCTTGGTCGTCACTAAGATTTCTTACAATACATGGCATTGTCTCTTTTCCAGCCAGTTCACTTGCCATTTTTCTGCGGTGTCCAGAAATCATTTCATACCCACCCGTTGGCTTTTCCCTGACAAGTGCAGGCACTAATACACCATGATCACGGACACTCTCAATTGTTTCCAACATCTTATCGTCCATTTTTACCTTAAACGGATGATTCGGGAAGTCTGTAATTTCATAAATAGAAATATTTTTTACATACTCCTGATTCTTCTGGTCTCTTTCTTCCTGCGTGGTAAAAAGGTCATCGACTGAGGGAAGATTCATGTTTATTTCTCTGCTTTTCGCCACACTGAATCACCTCCCTCGTAAATTCTGCATACGCCTTTGCAACAGTTCCATTCTTGTCATACTCATAAATGCTCTTTCCTGCTGCACTGCTTTCTGCTGCTGTGATAGCCACTGGAATAACCGTTTTGAAAATTCAGATATGTTTCCCATAATTTTCTCTAAGACTATCCTCTGTTGTCCTTGCAAGTTTTGTCCTCATATCTGCAAGTGTCAGCAATACTCCATCAATCTTCAGATTAGGATTTAGCTGTCTTTGCACCTTACCGATTGTTTTCATTAACTGTGTCATACCTTTTAATGGAAGATAATGAGCCTGCACTGGAACAATTACACTGTCTGCGGCAGCTAATGCATTGATAGTCAACATTCCCAAACTAGGCATACAATCAATCAGAATATAATCATAATCCTTTTTCAAATCTGACAGATACAGCTTTAAAGTCTGCTCTCTGCTCATGGCATTTACCAGTGAGATTTCCATGCCCGATAGCTCAATGTTGGTCGGAATAATATCCACTCCTTCTTCATGGTGCAAAATGCCTTCATTATACACAAACGGTTCGTCTTGTAATATCTTCTTCATTTGTGTTTCTAATGTAATCGAAAGACTGTCTGCATTCGTCCACCCCAATGCAGTTGTTAAATCCCCCTGTGGATCAGCATCAACCAATAATACTTTTCGCCCCTGATGTGCAAGACCGATTCCCAGATTTAATGTAGTTGTGGTCTTTGCTGTTCCTCCCTTCTGATTTGCAAGGGCAATTACTTTACACTTGGTCATATAGTTTCCTCCTTCCTTGAAAAATCAGGACCACCCGTCCAACGGGTGGTTTGCTCTAGGGCTATAAGCCCTTGTTACTAGGCCAGCGTCTCAAGGCGCTGGCTTTCTCTTTGCGCTATGGGCAGTTTGCTTTCGCATCCGTCCCATAGCCCCGTTCAAGCCATATTGCTCTTGACTCGTCGCTACCCCTTAAGGGGCATTGTTACTACTTGGCATTAACCCTTAAAAGGGTCTTCATATTCTTTTACACTTAACTTATCCATTGCAATGTCGTGCTTTTCTTGTTCCTGGATATATTTTTTTATTGTTGCCTCATTTAATCCGACTGTGCTAACATAATATCCTTCTGCCCAGAAATGACGATTTCCAAATTTATATTTTAAGTTTGCGTGTTTATCGAATATCATAAGCGCACTTTTCCCTTTTAAGTATCCCATGAATGATGATACGCTTATCTTTGGCGGAATACTTACTAACATATGGATATGATCTGGCATTAGATGTCCTTCAATAATTTCAACACCTTTATTGATTATTCCGGGGCTCTCTGAGCCACCTGTCCGGACTTTGAGAGCCACCATTCCGGAGAATGAGAGCCATATATTCCGGTAATTCAGAGCCACCTTATTGGGCTCTATTACATATATTTCCTTTATACTGTAAATACACACCCTTGGTGTGAATACAGATAAAGGAGGTCGTAAGTTATGACCAAGTATCGTGAAATCCTACGCTTGAAAAGCTTAGGATTCAGTGAGAGGAACATCGCACAGAGTTGCGGTGTATCCAGAAACACAGTCGCTAAGGTTTTGAAAAAGGCAGCGGAAATCAAGCTTTCATGGCCGCTGGATTTCGACATGACCGACAGCGCATTAGAGGAGCTGATGTTTCCTAAGGATAAGTCGGCAACGAATAAACGCATGCCAAACTTTGACTACATTCGCAAAGAACTTCTGCGAAATGGTGTAAACAAAAAGCTTCTCTGGGTAGAATACTGTGAGGAGTGCCGCATGAGCAGCGAAGAGCCTCTAATGTATTCTCAGTTCTGCTACTACATCCAGAAGGATGAAGAAAAACGCAGGGCTACCATGCATATCCCCAGAAAACCAGGTGAACAGATTGAAGTTGACTGGGCCGGTGACCCTGCCCACATCATTGATCCGGACACCGGAGAAATCACAGATGCATGGATATTTGTAGGTGTATTAACTTACAGTCAGTATGCTTTTGTAAAAGCATATATGAATGAGAAAACCGACAACTGGATCAAAGCTCATGTCCAGATGTTTGATTTCTTTGGAGGTGTCACACCTATGCTCGTTTCTGATAACTGTACAACCGCAGTGAATCATAAAAAGAGTGACTGGTACAACATTGCCTTAAACACAACTTATCATGAAATGGCAGAACATTACAATCTCGCCATCCTTCCGGCCAGAGTCCGGAAGCCCAAAGATAAACCGAATGTAGAGGGATCAGTAGGAAAGATATCCACATGGATAACAGCAGCCCTTCGCAATGAGCAGTTTTTCTCTCTTGCAGAATTAAATGCTTCAATCCGTGAAAAACTGGATGCCTACAACGCCCGTAAATTTCAGAAAAAGGAATGTAGCAGACTCAGTTTATTTCTTGGGGAAGAAATGCCATTACTGGCTCCGTTGCCTGCTACACCTTTTGAACTGGCTGAGTGGAAACAAGCCACCGTCCAGTTTAACTATCACATCGCAGTAGACAGAATATTCTACTCCGTGCCTTATCAGTATATCAAAAATAAGGTTGATGTGCGTATAACAGATACAACGGTTGAAATATTTTATAATCACAATCGTATTGCCTCTCACAGACGACTCTATGGAAGAAGCGGTCAGTATTCTACCGTGACAGAACATATGCCGCAGGAACACCAGAAATATCTGGAATGGAACGGTGACCGGTTCCGTAAGTGGGCTGATTCGATTGGAATTAACACAAGTAAGGTTGTCGATGCAATACTTACCTCCGGCAGGATTGAACAGCAATCCTACAGAAGCTGCATGGGCTTACTGAAACTGGCAGAAAAATATTCGCCAGAAAAACTGGAACAGGTCTGCGCTAAGGCGCTCTCTTATTCCGGTAAACCCAGCTATAAAAGTATCAAAAATCTATTGGTTGCAACAAAGGATGCACCTGATACCGAATCAGAATCATCTCAAGCAGTAAAACCACATGGCATAACCAGAGGAGCCAGATACTATGGAGGTAAAAACTCATGACAAATCAAAGTACAATCGATAAACTTATTGAAATGCGTCTGACTGCTATGGCAGATGCATTCCGCATCCAGATGGATGATCCTGCAATGAAGGAAGTTCCATTCGAAGATCGGTTCGGCATGCTTGTTGATGTCGAATACAGCAACCGCAAAAACAATCGTCTGAAAAGGCTGATCCGCCAGGCTGAGTTTGAACAGCCAGATGCCAGCATCGCAGCGATTGATTACCATTCTGGACGAAAGCTGAACAAAGCACTGATCAACCGTCTGGCAACCTGTGAATACATTACAGAATACCGGAACATCTTTATTACTGGAGCAACCGGAAGTGGTAAAACTTATATGGCCTGTGCCTTTGGCATGGAAGCATGCAAGCACTATTACTCAGTACGGTATATACGGCTTCCTGATCTATTATTGGACTTACAGGCTGCCAGGGACAATGGAACTTTCTCGACTGTCCTGAAGAAATATACCAAGCCAATAGTACTGATCATTGATGAGTGGCTGCTTCTTAAACTGACAGAAGCTGAAGCCAGGAATCTTTTTGAACTGATACATAAAAGACGAAAAAAATCTTCAACGATCTTTTGTTCTCAGTTCCGTGAAAGTGAATGGTACCAGCAAATCTGTGATGGTGAAAGTACTCTTGCCGATGCCATCATGGATCGTATATCGTATGATTCCTATAAGATCGATATTGAAAGTGTTGACCCATCTAAAGA
>OHZD01001144.1_pt1 | contig 10045 bp, 6 predicted proteins | sample 1580391 | NCBI WGS metagenome assembly OHZD01 (sample SAMEA3882510, study PRJEB24775) | human gut metagenome | biome: human-associated habitat; feature: intestine environment; material: feces | place: Netherlands | collected 2009/2010 | reverse complement strand
CCTCGACTCTACAACAGGAAGCGTCAAGACGTCTCAGCTTTCAGGCGAGAAGAACGATGAAAACCGCTCAGGAGCTTTATGAGGGTGTTGAGATAAACGATATGGGTCAGACAGGTCTTATCACCTATATGCGTACCGACAGCCTTAGAATTTCTGATGAAGCAAGGGCAGCGGCATATGATTTTATCAGAAAAAAATATGGCGATAAGTATATCCCAGACACACCGAAAAAATATAAAACTAAGGGCAACGCTCAGGACGCTCACGAAGCCATCCGACCAACACACCCAGAGGTAACACCTGATATGGTAAAGGCAAGCGGAGTGACGAGTGACCAGTACAAGCTTTATAAACTCATTTGGGAGAGATTTATAGCTTCTCAGATGTCAAACTGCCTTATGGACACTGTTTCTGTTGATATCTCTGCAAACGGTTGTAACTTCAAGGCAACAGGCTATTCTGTAAAGTTCGACGGATTTACTGTTCTTTATGAAGAGGCTAAAGACGATGAGGGTGAAAAGAAAAACGTGCTTCCTCCAATAAAATCCGGTGACTCAATAAAGGTGCGTAACCTTGAGGGAAATCAGCATTTCACTCAGCCACCTGCAAGATACACAGAAGCGACCCTCGTAAAAGCGTTTGAGGAAACAGGCATCGGCAGACCTTCGACTTATGTTCCAACAATTACAACCATAATAAACAGAAATTATGTTGAGCGTGACGGCAAACAGCTTAAGCCGACTTCGCTTGGCGAAGTAACAAACCAGCTTATGAGCGAGCATTTTGATAAAATAGTTGATGTTAAGTTTACTGCAAACATGGAGAAATCTCTTGACGAAGTGGAAAATGGCAAGAAAAGCTGGGTAAAAACTTTGCAGGACTTTTATGGTGACTTTGACAAGGAATTGACTGAAGCCGAGGAAGCCATGGACGGGAAGCGTATCAAAGTGCCTGACGAAGAAACAGATCAGGTGTGCGAGCTTTGTGGCAAACCTATGGTAATAAAAATAGGCAGATATGGCAAATTTATGGCTTGCTCAGGTTTTCCTGAGTGCAAGAATACCAAGAAAATAGTTCAGGAAACAGGCGGAATTTGCCCTTACTGCGGAAAGAAAGTCCTTCTCAAAAAGTCTAAAAAAGGCAAGAAATATTACGGCTGTGAGGATAATCCTGAGTGCAAGTTCATGACATGGGACGTTCCTACCGAAGAGAAATGCCCTAAGTGTGGCAGTACGCTTTTCCAGAAAGGCGGAAAGAACGGAATACTCATTTGCCATAAGCCTGATTGCGGATATGAAAGGAATTTATCTAATGGCGGTTAAGGTAATAGGTGCAGGACTTGCAGGCTGTGAAGCTGCGTGGCAGTTAGCCCAAGCAGGAATAGACGTTGAGCTTTATGAAATGAAGCCGAAAAAGTTTACGCCTGCCCATAAATATAAGGGCTTTGCAGAGCTTGTCTGCTCAAATTCATTGAAAGCGGACAGAATAGATTCAGCCGCAGGTATGCTAAAAGAAGAAATGCGCAGGCTTGGCTCTGTCACAATGGAATGTGCAGCTGAAACTAAGGTATCAGCAGGCGGAGCACTTGCTGTTGACAGGGAAAAGTTTTCCGATATGGTCACGGCAAAGATAATGGAAAATCCTCACATCACTGTTATTGAGGAAGAAGTCACAGATATACCTGATGGCGATGTTATAATCGCAACAGGTCCTCTTACAAGCGATGGGCTTGCAGAGAGTATCGGCAAAATATGCGGTGATTATCTGTATTTTCATGATGCCGCCGCACCTATCGTCACATATGAAAGTCTTGATAAGGATAAGGTGTTTTTTGCTTCGAGATATGGCAAGGGCGAGGCTGATTATATAAACTGCCCTATGAATAAGGAAGAATATCTCAGGTTCTATAATGAACTTATCAATGCGGAATCCGCTCCGCTCCATGATTTTGATAAGGAGCATTTTTCTAAGGACGGATTCAAAGTTTACGAGGGCTGTATGCCGGTTGAGGTCCTTGCCAAAAGAGGAGAGGACACAATGCGTTTCGGTCCGCTGAAACCTGTAGGTTTGACAGATCCACGGACAGGCAACAGACCTTATGCCGTCGTTCAGCTTCGTGCAGAGAACGCAGAGGGAAGTCTGTATAACCTTGTGGGCTTTCAGACAAACCTTAAATTTGGTGAGCAGAAAAGAGTATTTTCTCTTATCACAGGACTTGAAAATGCAGAATTTATACGCTATGGAGTTATGCATAGAAACACTTTCATCAATTCGCCTAAGCTCTTAAATCCGCAGTTTAATATGCGAGATAGAGAAAACCTTTATTTTGCAGGTCAAATGACAGGCGTTGAGGGATATATCGAATCGGCGGCAAGCGGAATTTTTGCAGGGTTAAGCATGGCAAGACGTTTGCAGGGCAAGCCTGCGGTCACTCTGCCTGATACCACAATGCTGGGTGCACTTTCAAAGTATATAAGCGATCCTACTGTGGAGAAGTTCCAGCCTATGGGATGTAATATGGGTATCCTGCCTGAGCTGCCTGAACGTATAAGAGATAAGAAACTGAAATATAAGATGATAGCTGAAAGGGGTCTTGCAGACCTTGACAAGGCTATTGAGGAATTTTAAGGAGAATGTTATGAACATAGTAATTGACGCTTTCGGCGGAGATAACGCACCTCTCGAAGTCATAAAAGGTTCAATTGACGCACAGAAAGATTTCGGTGTTGACGTTACTCTTGTTGGTGATGAAGAAAAAATAAAAAAATGTGCACAGGAAAACGGACTTGATATTACAGCTTTACATATCAAGCACGCTGATACTGTTATCGAGATATGTGAAGAGCCTACAGAAGTAATCAAGGGCAAGAAGGATTGTTCAATGGCTGTGGGCATGAAAATGCTTGCAGACGGCGAGGGCGACGCTTTCGTTTCAGCTGGCTCAACAGGCGCACTTGTAGTTGGAGCAACGTTTATCGTAAAGAGAATAAAGGGCATCAAAAGACCAGCTCTTGCAACAATACTTCCTACGGCAACGACGCCTACGATGCTTCTTGACAGCGGTGCAAACGCAGACTGCCGCCCTGAAATGCTTACTCAGTTTGGAATAATGGGTTCTGCTTATATGAACAAGATACTTGGTGTTGAGTCACCAAGAGTAGGTCTTGCAAATATTGGTGCAGAGGAGTCAAAGGGCAGAGAGCTGGAGCTTGAAACTTACAAGCAGTTGAAAAACGCACCTGTAAACTTTGTTGGAAATATCGAAGCAAGACAGCTTCCTATGGGCGATTGTGACGTATGCGTGGCTGACGGCTTCTGCGGAAACCTTATGCTCAAACTTTACGAGGGCATGGCAAAATTCTTCTCAGGGGAGCTTAAAACGCTTCTGACTAAGGATACAAAGTCAAAGATCGCTGCTCTTATGGTAATGAAGAACGTTAAAGAATTCAAGAAAAAGGTAGACTACTCTGAGTATGGCGGAGCACCTCTACTTGGTACTGCAAAGCCTGTTATCAAGGCACATGGCTCATCAAATGCAAGAGCATTCTATAACGCTATTAGACAAGCAAAACAGTTTACTGAAACTAATGTGATAGACGAGATCACAACTGCTATCGAGCAGTTGAAAAGCAAACAGGAGATGTTATAATGGACGAGCAAAAGGCTCTTAAAGAGTTTCAGGAAAGAATAGGTTATCAATTCAAAGACGAAAAGCTCCTTTACGAAGCTCTTTCCCATTCATCATTTGCAAATGAAAACAAGAAGGCAAGAAACAGCAATGAAAGGCTTGAATTTCTTGGAGATTCAGTGCTTTCTATAGTTGTGTCAGATCACATTTTCGAGCATTACAAGCATATGCCTGAGGGCGAGCTGACAAAAATGAGAGCTTCACTTGTGTGCGAAAAAGCACTGTTTGAGTTTTCAAAGAAAATAGAACTTGGCAAGTATATCTTTCTCGGAAAAGGAGAGGAGATAACAGGGGGCAGAGAAAGACCGTCAATTATTTCAGACGCTTTTGAAGCAGTTATCGCTGCAATTTATCTTGACGGCGGCATTGAGCCTGTTTCAAAATATATACTTTCATTCATACCTGAAAATATCACGCCTGATGGAGTTGTTTTCCATGATTACAAGACTATTCTTCAGGAGATAATCCAGAAAAATCCTGAGGAGAGAATAGAATATCACCTTAAAGGCGAGTCAGGTCCTGACCATAATAAGAAATTTACTGTTCAGGTACTTTTGAATACGAATGTTATCGGCGAGGGTACAGGCAGATCGAAAAAGACCGCTGAACAGTTGGCGGCTAAAGAAGCATTGGAACTAATGGGCTATGGGGCACAGTAATATATCTGTCTTCGTGCCGCATATAGGCTGTCCGCATATGTGTGCGTTCTGCAATCAGCGCACCATAACTGGTACAGAGAAGATACCGCACGCTGATGATGTGAAGCGTATCTGCACACAGGCAATGAACGAAGTCAAGGACGTTTCACAGACGGAGATAGCCTTTTTCGGCGGTAGCTTTACAGCAGTGCCGAGAGAATATATGCTCGAACTTCTTGGTGCAGCGCAGGAGTTTATAGGCAACGACAAATTCAAGGGTATCAGGATATCCACCAGACCTGACTATATCAGCACTGAGATACTTGACATTCTCAGAGATAATCACGTTACGGCTATTGAGCTTGGCGCACAGTCTATGTCAGATGTTGTTCTTGAAGCCAACGAGCGTGGACATACTGTTCAGGACGTCGAAAACGCTGCAAAGCTTATAAAAAGCTATGGTTGCTTTGACCTTGGTCTGCAAATGATGATAGGACTTTATAAAAGCAACCGTGAAACTGAGCTGGAAACTTGGTCTAAGATAGCGGCGCTGTCTCCTAAAACAGTACGTATTTATCCCGTTGTTATCCTTAATGGTACAAGGCTCGGAGAGCTTTACAAAAGTGGCGAATATAAGCCTATGGACTTTGACGAGGTAGTGAAAATCTGTTCTTATCTTCTCACAGAAGCCGATAAACTTGGTATATATGTTATAAAGCTTGGTCTGCACGCAAGCGAGGTCGTGGAGGAACAAATGTTGGGCGGATTTTATCACCCTGCATTCCGTGAACTTTGCGAAGGCAGAAATTACCGCAGGCTTATAGCTGAGGAGCTTGGAAAGCATGGCAATATAAGCGATATAGCTTCCGCTGTGATATCTGTACCGAAAAGGCAGATAAGCAAGGCAATAGGTCAGAAAAAAGCTAATATAGAATATTTCAAAGATCTTGGTGTCAATATAAAAATTGTAGGTCACGAGGGCAGCGATAAAATAAAGATAAACGAAATCATAATGAGGGGTGGTGAAAAATAATGTATCTTAAATCACTTGAATTGCAGGGCTTTAAGTCTTTTCCGGATAAAATAGAGCTGAAATTCAATAAGGGTATCACCGCAGTTGTCGGTCCTAACGGCTCAGGCAAGAGTAATATCGGTGACGCTATGCGCTGGGTAATGGGCGAGCAATCTTCCAAAGCCCTGAGAGGTGAAAAAATGGCAGGCGTTATTTTTCACGGCACTCAAACTAGACCAAAAGCGCCTTTTGCTCAGGTAACTATCACCATAGACAACGAGGACGGTGCACTTGAATATGACAGCGACACCGTGTCAGTATCACGAAAGCTTTACCGCAATGGCGACAGCTTTTACATGATAAACGGTAAAGAAGTAAATTTAAAGGATATCGTGGAACTGTTTATGGACACCGGTCTTGGCAGGGACGGTTATTCGATAATCGGTCAGGGCAGGATAGCAGATATCGTAAACGGAAAATCCAATGACCGCCGTGAGATATTTGAAGAAGCGGCAGGCATTTCAAAATTCCGTTCAAAGAAAAAAGAAGCCGAAAAAAAGCTTGCGGCGGCTGAGGATAATCTCTCTCGTATCAATGACATCATGGGAGAGATAGAAGGACGAATAGGTCCGCTTAAAGCGCAGGCTGAAAAGGCGGAGAAGTTCAGAGTCCTTGATGAAGAAAAGAGAAAGCTGGAAGTCTCCGTATGGGTGCATAAGCTCAATGAGTATATGAGCCAAATAGCAGGTTATGAGGAGAAGCTTTCTGCTGTAAAAAAAGAGTACGAGGTCATCACGCAGGAGCTTGAAAGCATTGAAGATGATATAAATGACAGCTTTGCAAAGAGCGCTGAAAAATCTGAACTTGCTGACAGCTACAAAAATCAGATACATCAGGTGGAGCTTGAAAACTCTCAAGCACTGTCAAAGATCGCAGTATATGAGAATGATATTTCTCACCTTGAAGATAATATTTTGAAGCTTAAAGAGCAGATAAGTGAGTCCAACTCATCAAAATACTATCTTGAGGCTGAGCTGAAAGCACGCAGACAGGAGCTTGAAGAACTCGACGAGAAAAAAGCAAAGCAGCAGGAAGCTGTAGATTGTAAGGAAAAAGAGCTTTCTGAGCTTATTGACAAAACTGCATTATCTGACAAGTCGGTAAGTGAAGCTGGAAGCTTTATAAATGAGCTTTACATGAAAAAGTCGGAAGTTTCATTCAGACTTGAAAATTCTAAAAACAACCTTTCGGATATTGATGAGCAGATCGAAAATTCTCTTGAAAGAAAAAAACAGCTTGAAGAACATTCAAAACTTTCTTCAAAGGAATTAAAGGAACTGCGTGAATCAAAAGGCAAAGCTGACGAAAACAAGCAGGAGCTTACAAACCGCATGAGCGGACTTGCAAAGCTTCTTGAAACTAGAAACACAAAGCTTTCAGAATGTCGCAAAAATCTCACAGATACGGAAATACAGCTCCGTGACGTTGAGAACAGGATAAAGACTATAGCCGACCTTGAAAACTCCATGGAGGGCTTTCAGTTCAGCGTAAAGCACATAATGAAAGCCTCACAGCAGGGTAGGATAAGCGGCATTTGCGGTACTGTTTCTCAGCTTATATCTGTTGAAACAAAATACTCTGTAGCCATTGAAACTGCGTTGGGTGGGGCACTTCAGAACATTGTCGTAAATAATGAGGACTCTGCTAAGAGAGGTATCAGGCTTCTGAAAGAGAACAGAGCAGGCCGTGCAACATTTCTGCCTGTTACGTCAGTTCGAGGAAACAGGCTAAATATGCCGCAACTTGAAAATGAGGACGGCTTTGTGGCTCTAGGCTGTGAGCTTGTTAAGTATGACAGCCAGTTTGAGGGCGTAATCAACAGCCTTTTAGGCAGGATATGTATAGCAGAGGATATCGACAGTGCAACCCTTATCGCAAAGAAATACGGCTATAAATTCCGCATCGTTACCCTGGACGGACAAGTGATAAACGCGGGCGGCTCATTCACAGGAGGAAGCGTTTCCAAACAGACAGGTCTGCTTACAAGAAAAAATGAAGCGGAAGCACTTGCTAAAAAGAAAACTGCACTTGAAAACTCCTTTACAGAGCTTAAACAGCAGGTTGAGAAGCTAAATCAAGAGGTTTCAAAATACACCGCTGATACCGAGGGACTAAGGGAAAAGCTTTCACAGGTAAACAGCGATATACTCCGTTTTGAAATGGAAATAAAGCGTGTTTCAGAGTATTATTCTGACTATGAAAACAAGCTTGATGAGATAGAAACATTTATCGAAACGCTGAAAAATAAATACAAGATAGTAAGCGGAGATATCGACAAGGCTCAGACGGAACTTTCAGAAATCGAAGCTGAGATATCAGATAATGAAGCCAAGCTTGCCGACTCTCAAAACGAGCAGGCAGAACTTAAAAATAAGCGTGAACAGCTCAGCGAAGAGCTTTCGCAAATGAAGATAATGGCGGCAGAGTTATCCAAAGACCTTGATGCCTGCAAGCTTTCAATATCACAGCTTGAAGAAACTATCGGCGACAGTGATACTGACAGCGGCAAGTTGAACGATAATATCTCCGAGTGTGAAAAGAAAATAGCCGAGAAGAAAGAGCTTATTTTTCAGACCAAACAGGAACTCAGCGGTGCTGACGAAAAGATAGCCGCCGCACAGAAAATGGCGGAGCAGGCTCAGCGTGAGCATATTGAGCTTGACAATGCAGCAAACAAACTTCGCACCAAGCAGAAGCACAAAATGGACGAGAAGGAAACACTTTCAGGTCAGCTTACAAGAGCGGAGGAACAGAAAAAATCTGTTACTGCAGGCTTTGATAAGCTTGTGGCACAGCTTTGGGACGATTATGAGCTTACAAGAAGCGACGCTGCAGAGATAGCCGAGGATATTGTGGATATAACGGTAGCTAACAGGCGACTCAACGAACTTCGTGGAAAGATAAGAAATCTTGGAAGCGTAAACCTTGGAGCTATAGAGGAATATGCAGAAGTGTCACAACGACACGAATTTCTCACAGGTCAGCTTAATGACGTAAATACGTCAAAAACAGAACTTGAAAAACTTATCGAGGATCTGACAGAAAATATGAAGAATATGTTCACCGACAGCTTTGAACGTATAAATGCGAACTTCAAGAAAATATTCACCGAGCTTTTTGGTGGTGGTCAGTGCGAGCTTATTCTCACAGACCCAAACAATGTACTTGAATGTGGTATTGAGATAAACGTTCAGCCGCCAGGCAAGGTCATAACAAACCTTATGTCCCTTTCAGGCGGAGAGCAGGCTCTGGTGGCTATTGCAATATATTTTGCGATACTGAAAATTTCGCCATCACCTTTCTGTCTTCTCGATGAGATAGAAGCGGCACTTGATGATGTGAACGTAAGTAAATATGCACAATATCTGCACCACCTTACAGATAAAACACAGTTTATCACCATTACTCACAGACGTGGAACAATGGAAGAGGCTGACGTTCTGTATGGCGTAACGATGCAAGAAAAGGGTGTTTCCAAGCTTCTTAAAATGGACGTTTCGGAAACACGTCAAATGAAACTTGAATAGGAGTGAAGAAATGGGATTTTTTGAAAAGCTGAAAAATGGTCTTAAAAAGACTAAAGACTCAATGATGGGCAGAATAGAAAGTCTGCTCCATTCATTCAGCAAAATAGATGAAGATCTTTTTGAGGAGCTTGAAGAAACGCTTATCCTCTGCGATATCGGTGTTACAACTTCTGAAAAGATATGCGATAAGCTCAGACAGAAAGTCAAGCAGGAGGGCGTTAAAGAGCCTGAAAAAATCAAGGATATGCTTAAAGAGATAATCACAGAAATGCTCGGTGAGGATCAGAAGCTCGATATGTCAACAACACCGTCAGTTATACTGGTTATCGGAGTAAACGGTGTTGGCAAAACAACAACTATCGGCAAGCTTGCTTATCAGCTTCATAAACAAGGCAAAAAGGTTATCGTTGCGGCGGCTGATACTTTCAGAGCGGCTGCTATTGACCAGCTCGAAGTGTGGACAGAACGTGCAGGGGTAGACATAATCAAGCACAACGAAGGTTCAGACCCTGCTTCCGTGGTATTTGACGCACTGGCGGCGGCTAAGGCAAGACAGGCTGACGTTGTTATATGCGATACGGCAGGTCGTCTTCACAATAAGAAAAACCTTATGGACGAGCTGAAAAAGATATCCCGTATAGTTCACCAGCAGGCAGAGGGCTGCGCTCTCGAAGTCCTGCTTGCGCTTGACGCTACAACGGGACAGAACGCAGTTAATCAGGCAAGACAGTTCAACGAAGTAGCTGATATAACGGGTATTATTCTTACCAAGCTTGACGGCACAGCCAAGGGCGGCATAGTGTTTGCCATCACGAGCGAGCTGAACATTCCGGTCAAGTACGTCGGCGTGGGCGAGGGGATAGACGACCTCATCCCGTTCGACGCAAAGACCTTCGCGGAGGCGCTGTTCAAATGAAGATAATCCTTGCGAGCAATAATAAAAACAAGATGCGAGAGTTCCGCGAGCTTCTCGCCGGAACGGACGCAGAACCGATCAGCCAGCGCGACGCGGGCTGCGACTTCGAGGTCGACGAAACCGGAACGACCTTTGAGGAGAACGCCTTTCTGAAGGCGGACGCGGTATTGAAAGCTACCGGCTGCATCGCCGTCGCGGACGATT
>OHZD01001141.1_pt1 | contig 10059 bp, 10 predicted proteins | sample 1580391 | NCBI WGS metagenome assembly OHZD01 (sample SAMEA3882510, study PRJEB24775) | human gut metagenome | biome: human-associated habitat; feature: intestine environment; material: feces | place: Netherlands | collected 2009/2010 | reverse complement strand
ATAGAGTGCGTCACATCCGACGGAAGCAGATTACGGTTCAGATTCTGAAAAATCTGTTGCAATGACTTTCCTCGGTTCTCTCCCACAATTTTATGAAATGCATCATTTGACCATATGATCATTCCATTCCCATCAAGCAGTGCATACGGAACAGGAAGCTGTTGTAACAAATAATTCTGCACCTGACTCTGCTCAAACATAAAATCCATACATTCTTTGATGATCTCTTGTTTGCTTCGGGAATAAATGATCATCTGAAAAACTAAAAATACGACTAGTGAGACCGCTAAGATCACTCCACATCGAATATCCAAGAAAAAGAACACAATGTCTACAAAAGCCAGAATAAGCAATGCCCATAATGGTCCTTGAAGATACTGTTCTATCTTTGTTTTCTTCATAATGTCCATTTTTTTCTCCTGATTTGATTCTTACAATTATCCTTTATTATAACTCAATTGCATGAATTTGTACATTATATTTAACGAAAGCGAGATATTTGTTCAATTTACGCAATTTTCTTAATTATTTTGACATGTCTGTCGCAGTGCGATCTTGCCCGGAGGGCTTTTTGTATCATAGGGGATTCCATCGGAATTTCTATGATACAAAAAAAGAGCTATACCGCAACATACGTCACAATATAACTCTTCATTATCTGCTTAAAATTATTCAGCTGTATATGGCATTAAAGCTAAATGTCTAGCTCTCTTAATAGCTCCTGTAACAGCTCTCTGATGTTTAGCACATGTTCCTGTAATACGTCTTGGAAGGATTTTTCCTCTTTCAGATACGTATTTCTTTAATGTTGCTACATCTTTATAATCGATTACAGCATCGGCTTCTGTACAGAATGCACATACTTTTCTTCTTCTACGTCCGCCTCTTCTTCTCATTGGAGAATCGCCTTTTGTATAAGCCATGATTTCTACCTCCTATTTAACTAAATGGTAATTCTTCTTCCAAACCATCCGGAATATTCATAAAACCATCGCTTGCTGCGGCACTAGGCTGTGGCGCGCTTGGCTGTGGAACTCCCATATTACTGTTCTGGGCTGCAGCAGCTTTGCTCTCTGCAAAATCCTGCTCTTCGATCACAACTTCTGTTGTGTAAACTTTAACTCCATCACGGTTTGTATAACTACCTGTCTGGATTCTTCCAGAAACAACCATCTTAGTACCCTGTTTTAGATACTTCTCTGCAAATTCTGCTGTGCGTCCGAATGCCACACAGTTAATAAAATCCGCATCCTGTTCACCGTTTCTTTTGAATCTTCTATCTACTGCTAACGTGTATCTGGCGATTGCCAAAGGTGTCTCACCTTGTGAATATCTTACATCAGGGTCCCTTGTCAATCTTCCCATTAATACTACTTTATTCATTATTCGGATCCCTCCTGTTAATTACGCATCCTGTTTAACGTATAAGAAACGTAATACATGAAATAGTAGTATGCTTCTTTCATCTTCTGAATTTCGTAAGCTAACTGTTTCTTACCCCATTCATCGACGTTAGTGATCGCAGCACCTGCTGTAGTAATCATTGCCTGAACTTTTTCAACCATAGCTGCACGTTCTTCGTCTTCGATCTTTGCACTTAAAACTAATGCTAATTCATATTTCATCATTACTTGCACCTCCTTTTGGTCTAGTGGCTCTTTCTTCGTGAAAGAGCAAGGATATTTTTATATACCACGAATAATTACTTTATCATAAACTTCTAATCTTGGCAAGCTTTTTTTATAAATCCTCTAAAATTTTTTTCAACCATCTTTCTTGGCACCATCACCTGTCTGCCACATCCAACACATTTTAAACGAAAATCCATTCCCACTCTCAGAATCTCCCATTCATTTATACCGCAAGGATGTGCTTTTTTTAATTTAACAATATCTCCGATCTGAAATTCCATCCATCAAACCTCCTTGTTCTGATCTATCTTTTACACTATAGTTCTGATTATAACAGAAAAAAGAACCAGGTGGTCAATACCCGATTCTTTTTCTACACTTTGAAGAAGAAGTTATTCTCTTAATCTTAGACTTCTGGCGCTGTTGCGTCAATATCCCCCAGATTCATTGCTTCATATTGTTCTAAAATTAAAGTCTGGATCATATTTCTTGTATCAGAATTGATCGGATGTGCAATGTCTCTATATTCACCATCTGCAGCTTTTCGGCTTGGCATTGCAATAAACAGACCTTTCTCCCCTTCGATTACTTTAATATCATGTACCACAAATTCATTATCGATTGTGATTGACACAACAGCTTTCATCTTACCTTCTTTGGCCACTTTTCTAATACGTACATCAGTTATTTGCATGTTGTCATCCTCCTAGTTTCTAATAATATAGCTAAAATTCGCTCTCCGGTCAGGCTCTGGTAACTTCTTCTTTCTCTTAGACCGTATATGCTAATTTTTATTATAACACTATTTTCAGCAAATGTGAACAAAAACTTGTTTTTTATCAGCTTTTTTATTATGACATTTTACTACTTTTTTCTCCATATTTTTATAGCAAATATAATATTTTCCAATTCAATCTCTGTCTTGCAAGATTAGTTGCAGTGACTTATAATAAGGAAAACAATGAAACTATATCAACGATAGAAAGAAAGGGCACATGAAAATGTATCAGATAGATTTTAACAGACCAATTCATATTCATTTTATGGGAATCGGAGGAATCAGCATGAGCGGTCTTGCTGAGATCCTTATTAAAGAAGGTTTTACGATTTCCGGATCCGATATCCATACTTCCGATATCATCAAACACTTAGAAGACAAAAGTTTATCTCAGCCAGACTGCAGATAATATCACAGATGATATCGATCTTGTTGTATACACAGCAGCGATCAACTTCGATACCAACGAAGAATATAAAGAAGCCATCCGCCGTAACATTCCTGTCATGAAACGTGCTACACTGCTTGGTCAGATGATGCACAATTATCAGAATGCGATCGCTGTATCCGGAACTCACGGTAAGACAACAACAACTTCTATGTTATCTTACATTTTACTTGCTGGTAACACAGATCCTACGATCAGCGTTGGTGGAATTCTTGATGCGATCAATGGAAATATCCGTGTCGGACATTCTGAGACATTCGTAACTGAAGCATGTGAATACACAAACAGTTTCTTAGAATTCTTCCCTAAGATCAGTATTATCCTCAATATTGAAGAAGATCACATGGACTTCTTTAAGGATCTTGATGATATCCGCCATTCTTTCCGTGAATTTGCCCATAAACTTCCTGATTATGGTTATTTGATCATCAATGGCGAAATTGAAAACATCAATTATATTGTGGACGGATTAGAAGCAGAATATGCAACTTTTGGATTAGAAAATGATTCTTATGACTATTGTGCAAAAAACATCGGGTATGATGCATTTGGACATGCTCATTTCGATTATTACTATAAAGGAGAATTTATTGACCATATCCAGTTAAATGTCAACGGAGAACATAACGTGAAGAATGCACTGGCTGCCATTGCTGCTGCAAAACGTATCGGCATTGATGTTGATACAATGAAGAAAGGACTTCTTGGATTCACTGGCGCCAAACGTCGTTTTGAACTAAAAGGCACATGCAACGACTTCACCGTTGTTGATGACTATGCGCATCATCCAACAGAGATCCGTGCAACTCTGGAATCTGCTAAGAATTATCCACATAACGAATTATGGTGTGTATTCCAGCCTCATACTTATTCCAGAACAATTGCATTCCTTGATGACTTTGCAAAAGCATTAAGCCTCTGTGACCACGTGATCGTCACTGACATCTATGCTGCCAGAGAAAAAGATACTGGTATCGTAAGTTCCAAAGATATCGTGGACCGCATGGCTGATTATGATGTAGATGTACACTATATTAAGGAATTTGATGACATCGAAAAATTTATTTTAGAAAATTGCAAAAAAAATGATCTGTTGATAACTATGGGGGCCGGAAACGTTGATTCTATCGGAAATTCGCTCGTAAATAGATAGTTATCCACATTATCCACAGACTTGTACACAATTGTTGATAAACAAATCTGTGGATTTCTTTTGTCCTTTTCCACAATTGTAAAATCTATGTAAATGGCTTATTTCCATTGTTTTACGATTTTTGTCCACATTATCCACATTATCCACAGACTTGTACACAATTAGGGTGTGGATTTCCCTGGTATTTACAATTTCTCCAATCTGCGTTATAGTCAGATTAACGATAATAAAAGAAGGAGAGATTGCCATGAATTACATTAAAGTAACAACCACATATCCAACCGGTGGAACGCTGCTTCCAAACGCATTTGTTGATAATTATATGATTCGTGCGAACGGTGAATACATCAAAGTGTATATTTATCTTCTGCGTATGGTTTCTGACGGTGCAAACTTCAGCATTCCTTGTCTTGCAGATGTACTGGAACTTACGGAGCGTGATGTTACTCGTGCGTTAAAATACTGGGAGAAAGAATCCCTCTTACGCATGGAGCTTAAAGACGGCGAGATCAGTTTTATAGAACTTCTCCCTGTCAGTGGCAATCCACATTCTCCTGCACAAACTACAAAACAAGAAGAAACAGTCCAAGCTACTTCTTCAGCAGCTTCTAAGACTACTGTGAAAGATCAGACGATCACTGGCGCTGAACCGATTCCTGCCATGAAGACACTTTCTCCTGCAGAACTTCAGCGTAAGAGCGAAGATGAGCGTTTTTCTTATCTTCTCTACGTATGTGAGATGTTCTTAGGAAAGCCATTAACTTGTACGGATATGAACACTTTACTTTACATGTATGAAGATCTTAGAATGTCATGTGAGTTGATCGAATATCTTGTAGAGCATTGTGTATCAAATGGTAAGAAGAGTTTCCGTTATATGCAGTCTGTAGCGATCAACTGGTACGAAGCAAATATCAAAACTCCTGAAGAAGCGAAAGCATACAGCAAGAATTTCCGTAAGGAATATTATTCTATCATGCGTGCGTTTGGATTAAATCAGAATCCAGCCCCTGTTCAGGAAGAATATATGAAACGATGGCTTGAAACTGATGGTTTTGATCTTGCACTGATCATTGAAGCTTGTAATCGTACGATCAATGCGATCAACAAACCTAGTTTTCCATATGCAGATACGATCTTAAAACACTGGAAAGATAATCACATCGTAACTTTGGAAGATGCGAAGAACTTCCATATCCAGCAGAAAGCACCAAAGACTTTCGCTAACAATAACAACCAGAGCAATATGCATAACTTTACGCAGCGTGATTATGATTTTGATGCGTTAGAGCAACAGCTTTTACAGAAACAGTTCGCGGACGAACTCATGGAGAACTAACTTATGTCATTATCAAATAACGATTATCAGGATATCATGCGCCAGTATGAGGAAAGACGGCTTTCTAATTACCGTCTCCATGAGCAGCGCAAGAAAGATATATACACAACGATCCCAGAGATCAAAGAACTTGACCGACAGATCACTGCCAATTCTATTTCTCTCGGAAAGCAGCTGATCATCCGTGATGATCCTGCTTTGAGAGAGGAATATCGCATAAAGAATCAGGCACTGATCAGCCAGAAACAGGCTCTCTTAAAAGAAGCCGGATATTCTTCTGATTATCTGGAACCGATCTACCATTGTAAGAAGTGTAAGGACACCGGATATATTGGACAGGAACAATGTTCCTGCTTTCATCAGGCGATGATCGATCACCTGTATTCCGGTTCTAATATGGCTAAGATTTTAGCACGGGAGAATTTTCAGACCTTCCGGGAAGATTATTATTCCGACCAGATGACCAAGCAAGGTCTTCCAAGCCCTAGACGTAACATCCAGAAAGTCGTGGAACACTGTAAAACCTTTATTTCCAGATTTCCAAATCATGACAACATTTTATTTCAGGGTTCCACTGGTGTTGGGAAGACTTTCTTAAGTCATTGTATTGCAAAGGAAATCATGGACCGCGGTTTTACCTGCGTCTATATGACAGCTTTCCAGCTGTTTGATACTTTGGCAAAGCATACCTTTGGCAAAGGAAAAGATACGGAACAGGAAACATCTGCTAACCTGATCTTTCAATGCGATCTATTGATCATCGATGACCTTGGAACTGAGATGATCAATAAATTTGTGATCTCACAGTTATTTCAATGTTTGAATGAACGATTGATCCAGGAAAGATCAACGATCATATCCACAAATTTATCTCTGCAAGAATTCAGAAATACTTATTCTGAACGAATTTTTTCAAGGATCATTGAGAATTATTCATGGCAGAAAATCTATGGAGATGATATCCGTTTCAAAAAATCGAACTTGACGTTACTTATTTATAATGTTATAAAAAACTATAGAACAATATACGAAGGAGATAGTATCATGAGACGATCTGACCGTAACTTTACTAAGATTCCAGACGGTAAACTTGGAATCATTGCCCTTGAAGGATGCAAAGAACTTGGAAAAACAATCGACAACTATATCATCCAGTGGAGATCTGAAACTTACAAAGATTTCAAAGACTCTGTTGCCTGTGATGGATATTTAAGAGATACTTATCTTTTAGATGCCAGTTGCCCACGTTTTGGTTCTGGAGAAGCTAAAGGTATCATTCGCGAATCTGTTCGTGACATGGATTTATACATTATTGTTGATGTATTAAACTACAGCGTAACTTACTCTTTAAGCGGACGTGTAAACCACATGTCTCCAGACGATCACTATGCTGACTTAAAACGTATCATCAGTGCTTCCGCTGGAAAGGCTAAGAGTGTTAATGTTATCATGCCTTTCTTATATGAAAGCCGTCAGCATAAGAGAAGTACACGTGAATCTTTAGACTGTGCAGTTATGCTTCAGGAACTGATCAGCCTTGGTGTTGATAATATCCTGACTTTCGATGCACATGACCCTCGTGTACAGAATGCAATCCCTATCAGTGGATTTGATAACATCCAGCCTACTTATCAGTTTGTAAAATCATTAGTTGAACAGTGTGATGATGTTCACTTTGACAACGACCACTTAATGGTTATCAGCCCAGATGAAGGTGCTATGCAACGTGCGATCTACATGGCAAACGTTGTTGGTGTTGATGTTGGTATGTTCTACAAACGCCGTGACTATTCTACTGTCATTGACGGACGTAATCCTATCGTTGCACATGAATTCCTTGGTGACTCCTTAGATGGTAAGGATGTTCTGATCATCGACGACATGATCTCTTCTGGAGAAAGTATGATCGACGTAGCCAAAGAATTAAAACGCAGAAATGCCCGTCGTGTATTCTGCTTATCTACATTTGGTTTATTTACAAACGGATTAGAAGTATTTGACCGTGCAGTTGAAGAAGGTATTATTGAGAAGGTTATCACAACTAATCTTACTTATCAGACACCTGAATTATTATCTCGTGACTGGTATGCATCTTCTGACGTATCCAAATACGTTGCACTATTAATTGATACATTAAATCATGATGCATCAATCAGTGATCTGTTAAACCCAACAGAACGTATCAAAGAATATCTTGAAAAGAAGAATATGTAATATATAGATAAAGACTTCGTCTTATGGCGGAGTCTTTTTTTGTAGAACTTTCTTATACACAAAAATCACAGGTATTGGATTACCTGTGATTTTTAATTATCTCCATATTCTTTTTACTGATTCTCTGCTGACTATTCTTCTGGCTGTGGTGCTGCCGTTGTAGGCGCCGCTGTCGTAGGCGCTGCCGTTGTAGGAGCTGCTGTCGTAGGTGCTGCTGTAGTTGCTTCTGTGCCCTTTGTGCTGCTCTCTGTCGCTGTTGTTGCCTGCGTTCCTGTCTGCTGTGTAGTCTCTCCCTGATAATCTGTATAATTTCCACCCATAGAATCTGTAGAAGAGTATTCTGAATGAATCGTATTCATGAAATTACTCCAGATGGATTTTGGATAAGATGCTCCACTTAACGATTCCATAATCCTGTTATCATCTCTTCCTACCCATACTGCTGTTGTATAGTAAGGTGTGTATCCACAAAACCATCCATCTTTATTCAGGCTTGTTGTACCTGTCTTACCGGCAGTATCAACATTCGGTACCTTCGCACCAACACCCGTTCCACCTGTAACAACACTCTTCAGTACATCTGTCATTGCATTTGCTGCATTTGTGGAATATACTCTTCTCTTCTTTGTGGAAGATGACATCACTTCATCTCCATCAGAAGTTGTGATCTTAGAAATACACGTTGGTTCTCTATACACACCATCGTTCTTCAATGTAGCATATCCTGCTGCCATCTCTTCTGATGTTGTTCCTTTCGTGAAACCACCAATACATGTCGTATAATACTTATAATCAGAATCTGTTAGATATTTAAAATTCATCTCTTCCAGATATTTTAAACAGGTCTTTGGTGTCAACTGCTCATAGATCCGCATTGTTGCAACGTTACTTGATTTCTGAACAGCTCTTCGAAGTGAAATCTGTCCAGAATAAGAACCATGAGAGTTTCTTACACGATTCTTATCTTTCGTTGACATCGGTGAATCATTCACCGTTGATCCTGCAGACCATCCATGTTCTAAAGCTGGTGCATATACAAGCAATGGCTTGATCGCACTACCTGGCTGTCTTGGACTCTGGAACGCACGGTTTAATGTATAACCGATATTCTTCTGTTCACGTCCACCGACGATCGCTACAACCTTTCCAGTATCATTATCAATACATGTTCCAGATGCCTGTGTCTTATAAATGCCATTCTTATCTTTCTCTGTATATCCAGACAATGCATTGTCTACACTGCTCTGCAGTTGTTTCTGGACATCTGGATCAATGGATGTATAAATATGATATCCTGCACTGTATAAGGTCCTCTTACACTCTGCATACATCTTATCATATTCTTCCTGATATTTTTCCTTCTCAGAAGTCGAACTGAAATCATATTTGAATTCAAATCCCTTCTGTTTCATAATCTCTTTTGTCGCACAATGAATGACATATGTTTCTACGTAATTCTTCTTCTCTGTCTTACTCTTCTGCGCACTCTTTACGTTAATCTCTTCACTGATTGCTTCTTCATACTGGTCTTTACGGATCAGTTTCTGCTCGTACATATCCTTTAGAATCTTATTTCTACGCTTGATCGTATTTTCTTTGTTTGTACGTGGATCATAGATTGTTGGATTATTTGGAATCGCAGATAAAAATGCTGCTTCTGACATTGTCAGATTCTTCGCATCCTTACGGAAATATCCTTGGCTTGCTGCCTGAATTCCATAATAACCATTCGCATAATAAACATTGTTCAGATAGAACTCAAGGATCTGCTCCTTGGAGTATTTCCTCTCTAATTCTACTGCCATAAAGATCTCTTTAACTTTTCTCTTCCATGTCTTCTGACGATTCAAAAAGACAGTCTTCGCAAGCTGCTGCGTCAGAGTACTTCCCCCCTGTGTGATCCTTCCTTTGTGTACCACATAACTTACCGCAGCTCTTGAGATTCCTTTGTAATCCACACCACTGTGTTTATAGAAATTCTTGTCTTCGACAGAAATTACTGCAGCTATGACATAAACCGGAAGCTCCTTGTACTTCAGATAATATACATCTTTTTCACCTTTAAACTTCAGTAACTGTTTTCCGTTGGTGTCATATACAATACTTGTCTGTGATGCTTTAAATGTATCCTCACTCGACTGAGCAACGAGTTTCTTGGCTTCACTTCTAAGCTTCATAACCTTTGCCCCAAAAGTAAACCAGCCGATTACGACCAACAACAAAAAGACAACAGAAACTTTCAAAAGAACTTTTTTCTTTTTATGTTTCTTTTTATGCTTTTTCTTGCTTTCGGGAATAATCTTTTTTGTTTCCTTTGTTTCTTCAGCCATATTCCTTTCACCTTTCGTTTGTTTTTACTGTTCTCATTTTCCGGATCATCTCCAGATATATATCTTAATTTTAACATAAAATATATCATAACTAAAATTTTTGTCTCGACATAGTTCGCACTCTAAAGACAAAATCTAATTGGCATATCCGTAATAAACGCTTCCT
>OHZD01001140.1_pt1 | contig 10060 bp, 9 predicted proteins | sample 1580391 | NCBI WGS metagenome assembly OHZD01 (sample SAMEA3882510, study PRJEB24775) | human gut metagenome | biome: human-associated habitat; feature: intestine environment; material: feces | place: Netherlands | collected 2009/2010 | reverse complement strand
GGTACCGGCAAGACCGCCGTTGCTGCCTGCGCGCTGGCTGTGGCTGCCGATAGCGGTACCCAGGCCTGCGTTATGGCGCCCACGGGCGTGCTGGCGCGCCAATATGCCGATAAGACCGGCCCTCTACTCTCGCAGGCCAGCATGTCCTGGGCGCTTCTGACGGGCGCCACGCCGGCCGCAGAGCGCGAGCGCATCCATGCCCAGCTGGAATCGGGCGAGCTTGACGTGCTCTTTGGCACCCACGCGGTCCTTTCGGATAACGTTGCGTTCAAGCATCTGTCGCTCGTGGTCATCGATGAGCAGCACCGCTTTGGTGTGGGCCAACGCAACGCCCTACGCGCGAAGGGCCCCGGTGCCGATCTGCTCGTTATGACGGCAACGCCCATCCCGCGTACGCTGGCGCTTTCGGTCTACGGCGATCTGGACACGAGTATCATCCGCCATCGGCCCGTCCCTGGCGCTGGCGTGACGACACGCGTGCTCACCGAGTCGAGCCGCGACCTCGCCTATGGCGCCATCCGCGAGGCGCATGAAAAGGGTCAGCAGGCCTACGTGATTTGCCCGCTCGTGGAGCCGAGTGACTCGGCCGATGAGTTGGAGGACGTGCCCGGTATCGCCCGCGACGAGGAGGGCCGCGTGACGGTCCCCGTGCCGCTGCATGATACGGCGACCGAGCTCGATCGCCTGCGTCTGGCGTTGCCGGGTCTTGCCATCGAGCGCCTTCACGGCCGTATGCCAGCGGGGGAGAAGGATCGCGTGATCGACGCCTTCAAGCGTGGCGAGATTGACGTGCTCGTCTCGACTACGGTGGTCGAGGTGGGCGTCGACGTGCCCAACGCCACCGTCATGGTCATCGAGAACGGTGAGCGCTTTGGCTTGGCGGCGCTGCATCAGCTACGCGGTCGCGTGGGCCGCGGCAGCGTGTCGGGCACGTGCCTGGTCATGACGCACTCCAAGGGCAACGGCGGCGCCTCGGCGGCACAAGACCGTCTCCAGTCGCTCGAAAAGACCTCGGATGGTTTTCCGCTTGCCCAGATGGACCTGCGTCTGCGTCACGAGGGCGAAATCCTGGGGTACCGTCAGCACGGTGGCGTGACCTTGCGCTTTGTGGACCTGGATGCCGATGAGGACCTTATCGAATGGGCCCATTTGGACGCGGTCGAGCTCTTGCGGTATGCTTGCAACCTTGACTCTGTGGCGACGCGTCCCTTGCGCGAGGCGGTCGCCATGCGTTATCGACATATCTTTAAGGAGGTCAGCGGAGGATGAGAATCATCGGCGGCGAATGGCGCGGTCGTAAGATCGAGGAGCCCCGTGGTCGCGATGTCACCCGCCCCACGACTGATCGCGTGCGCGAGGCGTGCGCATCTATGGTCATGTCGGCATTCGATTTCGATTTGGACGAGGTTCGTGTTCTGGACGCCTTTGGCGGCTCCGGTGCCTTAGGGTTAGAGATGCTCTCTCGTGGGGCCCGCTCGCTCACGACGTTTGAGATCGATCGCAACGCCGCGCGGCTCATTACCAAGAATATCGAGTCGCTCTGCCGTGACCGTGCGCGTTGGCGTGTGGTCACGGGCGACATGCTGGCAAGTGCCTCGCGCGGTCGTGTACCGGGCGGCCCCTTTGATTTGGTCCTGCTCGACCCGCCCTATGCTTTTGGTGCCGAGCCGGTCGAGGAACTGCTGCAGAACCTGGCTCAGCAGGGTTTACTTGCACCTGGCGCTTATGCCCTGTTTGAGCATGCCGCCGCCGATGCGGGCGCGCATCCGGCAGGCTTTGAGACTGTACGTGAGAAGCGCTACGGCATTACCTCGGTCGACCTGCTTCGTTGGGTCGGCGATGACGACGGTGAGGACGATAGTGCCGTCACCGATGCCGATAACAACGATGCCACGACGTTTCAGGAGGATGCTCATGAGTGACACCATCAACCGCGTGATCGTCCCGGGCACCTTTGATCCCATCACGTTTGGCCATATCGATGTGATCCGCCGCGCCCGCCGCATCTTTCCCAGCGTGATCGTCGCTGTTGCAGAGTCGCAGGGTAAAAACGGTGTGGGCACCACGTTTACGCTCGATGAGCGCGTGGCGCTGGCCCGCGAGGCGCTCGGTGATATCGACGGCGTTGAGGTCCTGCCCTTTACCGGCCTCTTGGTCGACTTCGCTCGTGAGCAGGGGGCGGGGGCCGTGGTCAAGGGCCTGCGCGCCATGACCGACTTTGAGTATGAGCTGCAGCAGGCCGACCTCAATTATCGCTTGGATAGCGAGCTGGAGTCCATCTTTGTCATGAGCGCGCCGCAGTACGGCTATATCTCGAGCTCGGTTGTTCGCCAGATCGCCTCGCTCGGTAGTGACGTGTCGACGTTTGTCCCGTCCAACGTGGTCGAAGCGCTCAAACATCGCTTTTCGTGACGTTTCTTATTGCCTGGTGGCATGTGGTAAACTAGCTCGATGATATGTTACCTATGAAAGGAGACCGGATGCCGGGCGAGAATTTTCCTGGCGATAGGATCGTCAGCTTGGTCGATGAGCTCGAAGGGCTGATCGAGGAAGCCAAGCCGCCTTTCGGCAAGAACGCTCAGTTCAAGGTCATCGACGCCGACGTGTTCTTCAACATCCTCGACGAGATCCGCATGAGCTATCCCGAGGAGTGGCAGAAGTCCCGCCGTATCCTTAAGGAGCGCGAGGAGCTTATGGCTTCCGCCGCCGCTCAGGCCGATTCCATCATCGCCGACGCTCAGCAGCAGGCCCTCACCATTGCCGGTGAGCAGGAGATCGTCCGCCTTGCGCAGCAGCAGGCCGACGACATCCGCGATCGTGCCCAGCAGTACGAGCGCGAGACGCGTTATGCTGCCGAGGACTACGCGGAGCAGGTCTTTACGCACCTGGAGGAGAACCTCAAGAGCCTGACTGGCACCGTTACCCGTTGCCGTCAGCAGCTCAACGAGGGTGCCGCCCAGCAGAATGGTCAGTGGTAATGGCTGAGTTCCCGAGCGTTACCGTCGATCTTTCCGAGCAGCTCGAGTTTCCTGGAGATTCGTATCCGCTGACCGGTAAGGTCGATGTCGCCACCTACACGGTGGGCGAGAAGGAGTACCAGCTTCAGGACGGCATCGACTACGACGTTGTCTTTACCAATGCCGGTACCGGTGTCTTGCTCACGGGTATGGTCCGCGCGCACGCCACTGGCGAGTGCGACCGTTGCCTGGAGCCCGCTTCGTTTGATATTGCCGGTGAGATTGAGGAGTTCTACCTCTTTGAGGAGCCCGAGGATCCCGAGGCCTACGAGGACGGCTACGAGCTCCTGTGTGAGGACCGCATCGTCGATCTGGGTGAGCCCATCAATGACGCGGTCGTTATGGACACGCCGTTTGTGGTGCTCTGCAAGCCCGATTGCCGCGGTCTGTGCCCCACATGCGGTTGCAATCTCAACGTCGAGCAATGCGATTGTGCCGCCCAGGCAGAGGCAGAATGGGCCGCTGCCACGGAAAATCCATTTGCAGCATTGAAGAATCTCAAGCTTGATGAGTAAAACTGTGGTAGTATCGCTACTTGCGCGTAATCGCCACACTGGATAGTTCATAAGGAAGGTCACTATGCCCGTACCTAAACAAAAGCAGGGTCGTATCCGCACTCACACCCGTCGTTCCGCCAACATGAAGATCTCGGCTGCGGCTCAGTCCACGTGCCCCCGTTGCGGCGCTGTCAAGCTTCCGCACCACGTGTGCCCCAGCTGCGGTTTCTACAAGGACCGCGAGGTTATCGTTACCGAGTAACGGTATACTCTGGATGCGATGCCGTTCCAAATGGAACCACAATGGCCGGCTCAATGAGTCGGCCATTTTTGTATAAGGAGCATGTATATGAGTAACGTTCGCGTTTGTGTAGACGTTGTGGGCGGAGACGAGAAATCTCAGGTTGTTCTCGATGGTATCGAGGCTGCACTTGCCGCCGATCCCGATATCGAGGTCTTGGCAGCTGGCCCCGCCGAAATCGTCAATCCCTTTGCAGCTTCCCATGCACGTGTTGAGGCCCTTGAGGCACCTGACGTTATCGCCATGGATGACGATCCCATTCGCGCCGTGATGACCAAGCGTAAGTCGTCGATCGTGCTTTCTTGCCGCGCCATTAAGAAGGGCAACGCGGATGCGTTCTTCTCCGCCGGCTCCACCGGTGCCATGACCGCCGCCGCCACCGCCTATGTGACGCCGTTTAGGTATCAGGCCGAAGGCAAGAAGCAGCCGGTGCGCCCCTGTCTGACCAATGCGCTGCCCAATCGCGCCGGCGGTCTGACGGTGCTGTGCGACATGGGTGCCAACCCCGATGTGGAGGTCGATGACATGGTGCGTTTTGCCCAGATGGGTAGCGCCTATGCCCGCGTCGTCCTGGGCATCGAGCATCCTCGCGTGGGCCTGCTTGCCAACGGCACCGAGGATGAGAAGGGCTCCAACTTTACCAAGGCCTGTTTCCCTGCTATGAAGGCCGCCGTTCCCGGCTTTGTTGGTAACTGCGAGGGCACCGACCTCACCTCAGGTAACTTCGATGTCGTCGTTGCCGATGGCATGTCGGGTAATATCGCTCTCAAAGCTACCGAGGGCGCTGCCAAGTTTTTGCTGCAGGAGCTCAAGGGCGCCTTTATGGCCTCGCTCGGCACCAAGATCGCCGCGCTGCTCATTAAAAAGCAGATGCGCGAGATTAAGGCCAAGCTCTCTGGCGACGCCAAGGGCGGCGCGATTCTTCTGGGCCTGCGCGGCGTGGTCCTGATCGGCCATGGTGCCACCTCGGTCGAGGCTGTTAAAAACGGTACGCTCGCGGCGGCCGAAGCCGTTCGCGCCGGGCTGGTTGAGAATGTCGCCAACTCTATGGACGGTATCGTTTTATAAGAGCGAGTTAGGGCGCTGTTATGTGCTTCGCGGCGCACGTCGTGGGGTAGAATCAGAACCGTGTCTTGGTACCGCCCGGGCGGTACCATTCTTTTGGTATTCATGCACTATGAGAGGAAGCGCTATGGACCGCTCCGAAATCTTCGACAAGATCGCCGAGGTCGCTGCTGACGTTCTGGGCGTCGATGTTGCCGAAATTAGCGAGGAGACCACCTTTGACGACCTCGATGCCAACTCGCTCGAGCGCCTGCAGCTGGTTACGGCTATCGAGGACGAGTTCAACCTCGAGCTCGATGACGAGACTCTGCTCTCGCTCAACTCTGTCGCCGACGCCGTCGACGCTATCGAAGCTGCCAAGGAGGCCTAAGTCTTGGCTTTATCCGAACGACTTACGCGCGCCCAGGAAATCTTGGGCCACGAGTTCAACAATAAGGTGCTGCTGCGCGCGGCGCTTACGCATCCCTCGGCAGTCGAGGGCCAGCCGGTTTCTGCCAGCTATGAGCGCCTTGAGTTCTTGGGCGATTCCATTTTGGGCGCTGTGGTCGCACGCTCCCTGTTTGAGTCCTATCCGGAGTTTGACGAGGGCAAGCTCACGCGCCTGAAGGTGTCGCTTGTCTCGGGCGCTACGCTATCCGAGGTTTCTCACGAGCTGGGCATCGACGACATCATCATCTTTGGTGCCTCCGAGACCGGTACCGGTGCGCGCGGCCTGCATTCGGCCCTCGAGAACGTCTATGAGTCGCTCGTGGGCGCGCTGTACCTGGATGCTGGCTGGGACGTTGCGGCAGAGTTCATTCACCGTACGCTTAAGCCGCATTTGGCTTCTGAGCGTGCCGAGCATCCTGCGAACCCCAAGTCGTTTTTGCAGGAGTGCGTGCAAGCCGACGGTCACGAGCCCCCGGCGTACAAGCTCGTTGGCTCCGAGGGCCCGGCGCATGCGCCCACCTTTACCGCCGTGGTGCTCATCGACGGTATTCGCCAAGGCCGCGGCTCCGGCTCCTCAAAGAAAGAAGCCGAGGGAGCCGCCGCGCTCGAAGCGCTCGACCGCATGGGCTACACCACCAACGGCGTGATTCTGAACAAGAAGCACGTGTAAGCGAGGAACCGTGTATCTCAAGTCCCTCACGCTCAAAGGGTTCAAGTCGTTTGCCGACCGCGCCCATATGACGTTTGAGCCGGGTCTGACCGTCATCGTCGGTCCCAACGGCTCGGGAAAATCGAACATCTCCGACTCCATCCTGTGGGTCCTGGGCGAGCAGAGCGCCAAGCAGCTGCGCGGCCAGGCCATGGAGGATGTCATCTTCTCGGGCTCGTCAGCGCGCAAGCCGGTGGGTGTCGCCGAGGTCACACTGGTGCTCGATAACTCGGACCATATGCTGCCCGTCGATTTTGACGAGGTCGCCATCACCCGTCGCATGTATCGCTCGGGCGAAAGCGAGTACCTCATCAACTCGAGTCCGTGCCGCCTGATGGACATTCAGGACATCCTGCACGATTCGGGCCTGGGCAAGGATACGCATTCCATCATCAGCCAGGGCAAGCTCGACGCCATTTTGCAGAGCCGCCCCGAGGAGCGCCGCGCCCTCATCGAGGAGGCCGCCGGCATCTCCAAGCACAAGCGCCGCAAGGAGCGTGCGCTCAAAAAGATTAAGTCGATGGACGAGCACCTGACGCGTGCCCGCGACATCAATAAGGAGATCGCCCGTCAGCTGCGGCCGCTAGAGCGTCAGGTCGATCGCGCGCGTAAGTACAAAGAGCTGTCTTCGCGCGCGAACGAGCTTACGCAGATGCTGGCTGTCGACGAGCTGCGTTCGCTGCAGTCGCAGTGGAACGACCTGGAGAGCCGCTCCAAGGAGGGCGCTGCCGAGCTTGAGCTTGCGCAGTACCGCTTGGGCGAAAAGGAGCGCGAGCTCGAGAAGCTCCAGGTTATGCTTGAGGAAAAGGGCCTGTTTGTGGGCGACCTGGGCGAGCAACGCCGTCATATGCAAGATGTGGTCGGCCGCATTAACTCCGACATGCGCCTGCTCGAGGAAAAGGGCCACAACATGGTGTCGCGCCTGTCTGACATGCGCGGTCAGATTTCGAGCTCCGAGCATCAGCGTCGTCGCGTGGTCGAGGAGCTCGAGGACGCGCGCGCCCAGCTTGAGGAAGTGACCGGTGCGTATATGCAGGCCCAGGAGGACGTTGACGCCGCTGGTCCTGCCGCCGCTGAGCTCCACGAGCGGCGCGTGGCGCTCGACAATCAGATTTCGCAGCTTACGCGTGAGCAGCGCGATGTGCAGCGCGTGGCCGATAACGCCGCGCTCGAGCTCGCCAAGGTGAAGGACTCGCTGAGCAATGCCGAGGTCGAGGACAACATGTATGCCTCGCGCCTGGAGCAGATTGACGAGCAGCTCGAGGAGGTCATGGCCTCGCTCGAGAGCCGTCGCGACCGCGCCGAGGAGCTTGAAGGCGCTCTTGAGGAAGCGCGCCAGGCTCAGGTTGATGCGCGTGAGGCCACCGAGACGGCACGCGCGGCCCTGAAGGACCTGCGTAATCGTGAGAGTGAGGCGCGCAACAAGCTGTCCGAGGTGCGCTCGGAGCTTGCCAGCCAAAAGAAACTCGATGCCCGCATGGCCGACAGCTCGCCGCTCGTGAGCCGTCTGGTGGGTGCGCTGGGCGACGATGTCTTGGGTCGTCTGGGCGACGTGCTGGAGGCCCCGCGCGAGCTTGAGGGCCTGGTTGAGCAATTGCTCGCCGGCGATATCGATGCGCTGCTGTTTGATGACGCCGCCACGCTTGAGCGTGCCGGTCGTGCGGCTCTGGACCAAAAGAAGGCCTCGGGCGAAGCACTGCTGGTGGCGCGCGGCGTGAGCGGCTCTACCGCCGCTGAGGGCGCTGCCGGTATCCGCCTGGTTGATCGTCTGTCCGTGCGCGCAGGCTACGGACCCGTCGTCGAGGCGCTGCTCGGCGGCTATTACATGGTCGATGACTTGGCTGCCGCGCTGTTGGCGCCGGTCGTTGACGGTGTGACCTATGTGACTCCCGATGGCGCCCGCGTAAGCTGTGGCGGCCTGGTGCGCGTGGGCCTCGATGCTGGCGAGGCCTCGGGTGCTCTGGAGCGTAAGCGTCGCATTCGCGAGCTGGAGGGGCTTGAGCCCGATCTGGCTGCCGTGTTTGAGCATGTGTCGGATCAGGTCGTCGAGGCCAATGCGGCCGTTGAGGAAGCGCGTGCCGCTGAGGGCGATGCCGCCGGCGAGATCGCCCGTCTTGAGGGCGAGCGCCGCTCGCTGCTTTCCGAGATCGGCCGCTTGGAGCAAAGCGCCAACAATGCCGAGGTCGAGCGCGTGCGCATCTCCAAGCGCCGCGAGCAGGCCTCCGAAGCCGTTCGCGCTGCGCGCCCGCGCGTTGACGAGCTCACCCGTTCGCGTGACGAGGCCCGCGCGCAGGCAAGCGATCTGGGCTTGCAGATTGCCGAGGCCAACGACGAACTCGACCGCGTTCGCCGTGACGATTCCGAGGCTGCCGGCAAGCTCGCCGACGCCAAGGTTCGCCTAGCCCAGACGAGCGAACGTCTGCGTTCGCTGAAGGGCCGCGTGCCCGACCTGGAGCATCGCCTGGAGGGCATCGACCGCCGTATCCGCGGAACACGCCAGGCCTCGCGCTCGCTCGAACTGCTGCGCCTGCGCGTCGATCCCATGCACGAACGCTATTCTGCCCTGTTGGAACGCGCGTCGGATTGGGCAGCGCGCCTGCGTGACCAGGCCTCTCTGGAGGAGGCGGACTCCGCTTCGCTCAAGAAGACCATCGAGGATGCCAAGGCAGAGGTTGCCCGCGCTAAGGAGCGAGTCGATACCGCCTCTGCCACGCAAAACGAGTTCAAGGTCGCGCGTGGCAAGCTCGAGGTGCAGGTCGAGGCTGCCATCAAGGCCATTACCGCCGATGGCACGACGGTGCTCGAGGAAGCGCTCATGCTTCCGGCGCCCACGGACCGCGATGCCGCCGAGCGCGAACTCAACCAGCTTGTGCGCCAGATCAACAACCTTGGTCCCGTTAACCAAGTTGCCATGGAGGAGTACGAGCAGCTCAAGCGCCGCGCCGACTATATCGAGGAGCAGCTGGCCGATCTGGAGAGCGCACGCAAGGCGCTCACCAAGATCACGGTGGCCATTGATCGCAAGATGCGGAAGGCCTTCCTGGTGACGTTTGAGAAGGTCGACGCGAACTTCCGCGAGATCTTCGCTATGCTCTTCCCGGGCGGCCAGGCTCATCTGGAGATGACCGATCCCGAGCATCCTGCCGAGACGGGTATCGAGGTCGTGGCGCAGCCGCGCGGCAAGCGCATCACCAAGATGATGCTCATGTCGGGCGGCGAGAAGAGCCTGACGGCGCTCGCCCTCCTCTTTGCTGTGTACCGCACGCGCACGGTGCCGTTCTATGTGCTGGACGAGGTCGAGGCGGCACTCGATGACGCCAACCTGTCCAAGCTCATCGGCGCGCTCGATGTGTTGCGTTCCGATACGCAGCTCTTGGTCATTTCGCATCAGCGCCGTACTATGGAGGACGCTGACGTCCTCTATGGCGTCTCGATGCAAGCCGACGGCGTCAGTCGCGTCGTCTCGCAAAAACTCGATCGCGAAACCGGAAAGGTCGTGAATGCATAATGGGATTCTTCGATGCTCTCTCGCGCGGACTTGAGCGCAGTCGCGAGGCCCTCAACGAGGTCTTTTACTTTGGCGGCGAGGTCGACGAGGATTTTTGGGAGGACCTTGAGGACACCCTCGTCATGGGTGACATGGGCGCCGAGGTCGCCATAAAGGTCTCCGATGACCTGCGTGATGCCGCGGCTAAGAAGAACCTCAAGACCGCCCCGCAACTCCGTCGCGCCCTGGCCGAGCAGCTTGAGCAGCACTTTGTGCCCATCGAGCGCGATCCGTTCTCCGATACGCCGAGCTGCGTGCTGTTTGTGGGCATTAACGGTGCCGGCAAGACCACGACGGTCGGTAAGATCGCGAGCGCCATGGCCGCCCGCGGCAAGAACGTCGTGATCGGTTCGGCCGATACCTTCCGCGCTGCAGCTATCGAGCAGCTCGATGTGTGGGGCCAGCGCGCCGGTGTTCCCGTCATCAAGCGCGACCGCGGCTCCGACCCGGCAAGCGTTTGCTATGACGTGCTCGACGAGGCCGATAAGCGTGGCA
>OHZD01001131.1_pt1 | contig 10154 bp, 10 predicted proteins | sample 1580391 | NCBI WGS metagenome assembly OHZD01 (sample SAMEA3882510, study PRJEB24775) | human gut metagenome | biome: human-associated habitat; feature: intestine environment; material: feces | place: Netherlands | collected 2009/2010 | reverse complement strand
CAAGTTCAAAAGCCTTATCGTGCAAGCACGAACAGCTTTTTGACCTTTTGACACTAGTATCATAAAATGAACGAAATATATACAACAGGAGGTTCGCGAAATGATTCACGAAAAAATAGAAATCCAATTGAAAGATTCTGAGTTTAAAGCAAATTTATTTACATATTTCCTGGATAATTCCCCGGAGATCGAGCCGGAGAGAAAGAGATCGGTTGTGCTGATCTGTCCTGGCGGCGGCTATCAGATGACTTCTGACAGAGAGGCAGAAGCTCTTGCTGTCAGATTTATGGCAATGGGCTATCATGCTGCGATTTTGCGCTACAGCGTTGCTCCGGCACGTTTCCCGGAGGCGCTTCTTCAGCTGGCTACAGCAGTTGCAATGCTCCGTGAAAATGCAGAAAAATGGCATATTGATACAGAGAAGATCGTAGTCCAGGGTTCTTCTGCTGGTGGACATCTGGCGGCAAGCCTTGGTGTATTCTGGAACAAGCCCTTTGTTGCAGAAGCTTTGGGCATGGACTCCGAAAAGTTTCGCCCCAATGGGCTTATGCTCAGCTATCCGGTAATCACTTCTGGCGAGAAAGCACATAAGGGTTCTTTTGAAAGCGTTCTGGGAGAGGATTATGCAGATGAAGAGAAACGCAGATTCCTGTCCCTGGAATATAATGTTACGAAGGATACCCCGTCGACTTTCCTGTGGCATACAGCACCGGATGATACTGTACCGGTAGAGAACTCCCTGCTGTTTTTCCAGGCACTTCACGCTCTGGATATTCCGGCAGAATTGCATATTTATCCAGTGGGCAGTCATGGTCTGGGACTTGCCACTGCAGAAACAGCATGCCCCAATGGCTATGGAATCCAGGCAGAATGTGAGAGCTGGATTCAGCTTGCCGGTGACTGGATGAAGCACCTGTTTGAAGCGAAGGAAGTCGTAAAGGCACCTTGGGAATAAAAAGATGGGGTGTTGGTGAAATTTCCACAGTTGGTAAGAATATGAAAGTAATAGAAAATATAGATTAGGTGAGTAGAAGCTTTAAAGTCCGTTGCCTTGGGGATTCCCAGACAGTGGACTTTTTTCCTGTTCTGAAATGTGTTGCTGCAAATCATGCGTGGCGTGATTATAGCACAGAACAAAATGTACTTCAAGTATTGTTTTTACATTATTTTGCTGATATACTTTTTTTATCTTAAATATACGGGAGGTGAAAGAAATGTTGACGAAAGAAGATCTACAGGCGATTGCAGGATTGTTGGTGCCCATTGAGACACAGATTGGGAATTTGGAAAGCCGCTTCGATAATTTGGAAAGCCGCTTTGACAGCTTAGAAACTCGCGTTGACAACTTCGAAAGCGAAACCAAGAGGCGCTTTGAGAATCTGGAAGCGAACTTGCGCAGCGTAGACAAGCATGTATGTGAATTGGATGCATCAGTATCAGAATTGCAAAGAAGTGTAAAAGAACTCTGGCTTCATGTGGAGAACACTACAGACTGGAAGCTTCAGGTTGTAGCAGAGAATCATTCCAATCTTTTACAAAAGCTGGAAGAACAACAAAAGAAATGGGAAACGCAGGAAAGACTTTTATTTTACGTGAACAAACATGAGAAAGACATCACCGCGATAAAGCAGAGGCTGTGTATGTGATTGACAGAACCATTCATACATAAGAATGGCTGTAGAAATACTCTCAGAAAAAATGAAATATAAAATGCATCAGAAAAACGTAATAGAAAAACAAAATAGAAAAACGAAACAGAAAAATACATATAGAGAAAGCAAATTGCAAGTAATATATCATTTTATAGAATTATAGAAATACTAAAATACAAAAGATAAATTAACACAAAGAACGAAGAAAATAAGCTTAACAATTATAATTATAAGCGTTAAATACCATACAAAACAGAATTGGTGTTCAGAGCATTCAGAAAGTCATTACCCTCTGTGCACGAATAGATAAAAGCGGGGAGTACAGCACTGTTGTTATAACATCTGTACTCCCTGATTTGTTTAAAATGTGAAAAATTTGTATTGTTTTATAATTGTCGATAGTGGGTTTGGCAAGTAGAAGGGCTTTTTATGCTGGAAATCATGAGATATCCAGTTCCGGCGGTTTATCCATCGTGTCGGAAACGTATTTCCCATTTTTCTTGCGCTGGCGGACACATTCGGTGAGCAGATATTCAATCTGCCCGTTTACGGAGCGGAAATCATCCTCCGCCCAGGCTGCAATCTGGTCATAAAGCTTGGCAGAAAGCCTGAGCGGGATCTGTTTCTTAGGCCGGGTATCTCTGGTTTCAGCCATTAGTACAGACTGCCGGAATTAACCACCGGCTGGGCATCGTGATTGCCGCACAGCACTACGAGAAGATTGGAAACCATGGCAGCCTTCCGCTCCTCGTCAAGTTCTACCACATTGTTTTCATTCAATCGCTCTAATGCCATTTCTACCATACCAACAGCACCGTCTACGATCATCTTTCTTGCGTCGATGATAGCGGAAGCCTGCTGTCTCTGCAGCATAACCGCTGCAATCTCAGGTGCATAAGCAAGGTAGGTGATGCGGGCTTCAATAATTTCCAGACCGGCATCTGCTACTTTCTGCTGGATTTCATCACGGATGCGTCCGGCTACGATTTCACTGGAACCGCGAAGACTTCCCTCATCTGCTACACCATCCCCAGTGGTATCTACATTGGGTGCTACGTCATAAGGGTAAATTCTCACGATATTTCGTAGCGCGCTGTCACACTGCAAGGAAAGATATTCCTTATAGTTATCTACGTTGAAAACAGCTTTCGCAGTATCTGTTACACGCCACATAACGGCAATTCCGATTTCTACCGGATTTCCCAGGCAGTCGTTGATCTTCTGACGGTTGTTATTTAAGGTCATGATCTTCAGGGAAATCTTTTTGTTTACATATGTACTGCTTGTGGAAGCGGAAGTTCCGGTGGCCAGTGTGAGAACGGATTTGGCGGCATTTCCTCCATCTACGTCACCACTCTGGTTCAGTTTCGTCTTTGCAGCCGGGTTTACAGCTGTACAAAAAGGATTTACCCAATAGAAACCGTCATTCTTTAAAGTTCCCACATATTTGCCGAATAAGGTGAGTACAAGGGCTTCCTGCGGCTTCAGCACTTTAAGGCCAAGGAACGGGATCCATCCAAGTGAAGCCCAGATGATACCGATGACCATAAGGGGAATCTGTTCGAAGGCTGCGCCGAATATTACAGCGGCTGCGGCCACGGCATAGAGCAGAATAAACAGCACCATCATTCCCATACCATTTTTCTTGTTGTCCAAAACTTTTTCTTTCATAGCAATCCTCCTGATAATGAAAATTATCTTTTACGAGATATAAATATGATATCATTTAGATATCAAAATGTCAATGCATACAAGAGAGTTATAGAAAATTTTTCGTTTTTTTCCAGGTAAACAAATCGTCGATTGACGAAAATCCACATTTTAGTGTATATAAGAGAGTAACGCAAAAGAATTATGGAGGATATCATATAGTGGACGCAAAAAGGTTTGGGGCATTTATTTCGGAAAGAAGAAAAGAGCATCATATGACACAGGCCGATCTTGCCGGAAAAGTCGGAGTGACGGATAAGGCGGTCAGCCGTTGGGAGCGGGGACTTGGATTTCCGGATATTAATACAATGGAACCATTGGCTGAGGCACTGGATGTATCACTTTTGGAGCTGATGCGATCAGAAATGCAGACAACCGAAGGGGCTAACGTGAAAAAAGATGAGGCAGCAGAAAAAGATGGGACAGTAGAAATGAATGAAGCAGCAGAAAAAAACGGGATGGCAGAAAAGAGAGAGAAAGCAGAGAAAAAATACACGTCTGCAGAGGTGACTGAGATGATGCAATCAATGGAAGAAATACGAAAACAGCAACAGCATCAGGATAAAATCGCAGGCTATCTTGCGATACCGGTAATTCTGCTCATTGTGGCTGTGTTTAAATTCTCTGGTCATGCAAACCTTGGCGGTGCGTTATTTGCCGGGCTTCTTGGCGCGGGAGCTGCTGTGAGTGGATATTATCTGTGGGTGAATCGGGAAGATAAGGAAAGCAAAAGAATTTATGGATTTTTTACAATCACTCTGACCGGCATATTTTTCACAATATGTTCTTTCCTGGTTCCTGACGGATTCTGGGAACAACATAGACAGGAAGCAAGTCTCATCACATGTCTGGTGAATCTGGCGATTGTGATATACGCATTTGGATTTGCAGTAAAGAGAATGTGCAAGGAAAAAAAGAACCCGGTACTTATTGCTGTTGTGGTGGTTCTGGAGATTTTGATAACGGCGTGGACTTTACATGGCTTTGCTGCCAGGTCCATAGAAAATGCCATGGGAACCAGCAAGGGGGATGTGGCAGAACAGTACGCAACACAGCTGTTGCTCAATGAAAAAAATCTTGAAGAAGACTGGATACGGGGATATAGTTATGTTCAGATTGATCTGCATCCGGATATCTACCGTGTAGGTTTTTCCTATTATGCAGATCAAAAAGACGCAGAAGCGGGAAAAGAAAGCATATATGGCTATGATATTCAGGTGGATTCTGATTATAAAATTACGATAAAAGAAGGAAGTTCTGCAATTGGAATGGATTTGTGGAGTGAAAAAATAGAAGGGTAGATCGTATTTGAAAAAACGGGAGAAAAGAACATGAAAGTAGTAATTGCAATTGATTCATTCAAAGGGAGCATGAGTTCTATAGAAGCGGGTGAAGCTGCCGCAGCAGGCATTCGGAAAGTATATTCGGAAGCCAAGACCAAGGTTTATCCGCTGGCAGATGGCGGGGAAGGGACAGTGCGGGCACTGGCCCAGGGACTTGGGGGAAGCCTGGAGAATGTGACAGTTACTGGACCACTTGGAGCCCCGGTTGTCTGCGAATATGCAATTTGGGAGAAACGTAATATAGGCGGTTCAGGTAGAATTGATTTTGTGGGAAAAGAGATGATGGCTGTTTCAGAGAATGCTTCCGTAGTAGAAAATACTTCTATAATAGAAAGTAAACGTGGCTACAAGAATGAGAAAAAGTGCGGAAAGACTGCCATTATAGAAATGGCTGGTGCAGCCGGGATCACTTTGGTTCCACCTGAACTTCTGAATCTTATAAACACTACAACCTATGGTGTTGGAGAGGTCATAAAAGACGCCATTTCCAAAGGCTGCCGAAATTTTATCATCGGAATCGGAGGCAGTGCAACGAATGATGGTGGAATCGGTATGCTTCAGGCTTTGGGAGGAGAGCTTCTGGATAAAAGTGGAAAACAGGTGCCATTTGGAGCAGAAGGTGTGGAAAAGCTTGCCTCCATCAGTTGCAAAAATTTGCTTCCGGAATTAAAAGAATGCAGCTTCCGCATTGCCTGTGACGTGGACAACCCTTTATATGGGGAAAAAGGCTGCAGCTATATCTTCGGCCCCCAGAAAGGCGCAACACCGGAGATGGTGGAGCTGATGGACGGGTGGATGGAAAACTATGCAAAGATAACAGAAGAATATTTTGCAGATTCCAAAACCCAATTGGGAAAATTTAATTATGATCCAAACTACCCAGGCTGCGGAGCAGCCGGAGGCCTTGGCTTTGCCTTCCGTACTTTTCTTCATGGAAAACTGGAACCAGGTATAAGCATTGTCCTGGAAGAAATCGGCATAGAAAATCAGATAAAAAATGCAGACATCGTAATCACTGGTGAAGGTCGTCTGGATGGCCAGACCGTTATGGGAAAAGCGCCCATCGGAATTGCCAGACTCGCAAAGAAATATGGAAAGCCAGTGCTTGCCTTTTCTGGCTCGGTCACTGAAGATGCTGCCTCTTGTAATGAAGCTGGAATCGACGCTTTTTTCCCAATCCTCCGTCAGGTGACCACTCTGGAAGAAGCCATGGATCCGCAGACTGCACAGAAAAATATGGAAAGTGCTGTAGAGCAGGTGTTCCGGGTGATTAGGCTGAAAGAAAGGAATTGGTGAAATTATGGGCGGAAAAGTGCTGGAATTAGAGTCGGATAAACTGATTGAGCAAGGACTTGAGCTTGGAAGACTGGAAAATCAAATGGCTACAGCCGTCAAAATGTTGCAAGTGGGCAAGTATACGATTGAGGAAATTGCAGATATTTCTGGTTTAACGGTTAAAAAAATATGTGCGTTGAAGGATGAAAAGAATCTGTGAGCCAGAGAAATATGGAGAAAAACCATGAATTCTGCAACTCCCCCCTCTTGACTTCTCCCACAAACAAGAGTAATATGAACTACAACGCAATGGCGCGTTAGTGTGATAACGCCGCCATTGCATTTTTTTTACCCGGAAATGGGGAAACAACCTCGAAATGAGGAAACACACCGATAAAATATCGGTGGTGCTGTGATTAATGAGTTTTTTACAAAGAGGAGGAAAGAAAAATGAAGAAGAGCTATTTATGGAGAAAAATGACAAGTGGTCTTATGGCAGCAGCTGTTACCGTGACAGCAATGCCGGGACTTGGACTTACAATGGTACAGGCAGAAGAGAAGAAAACATTAAAGGTAGCAATGGAGTGCAGCTATGCACCATACAACTGGACACAGCCAGATGATTCCAATGGAGCTGTTCCCATTTCCGGAAGCTCTGATTACGCATATGGATACGACGTTATGATGGCGAAAAAAATCTGTGACGAGCTGGGATACGATCTGGAAATCGTGAAACTGGACTGGGATTCCCTGGTACCGGCTGTCCAGTCTGGAAAAGTTGACTGCGTAATCGCAGGTCAGTCCATTACATCCGAACGTCAGCAGATGGTAGATTTCACAGAGCCATACTACTATGCATCCATTATTACCCTGGTAAAAAGCGACGGCGATTATGCAGATGCAAAAAGTGTGGCAGATCTGAAGGGCGTTACCTGTACTTCCCAGCAGAACACTATCTGGTATGATTCCTGCCTGCCGCAGATTGAGGACGCAAACATTCTTCCTGCACAGGAAAGTGCACCTGCCATGCTGGTTGCCCTGGAATCTGGAAAATGTGACGCTGTTGTAACGGATATGCCTACCGGAATGGCTGCCTGCGTAGCTTACCCGGATTTCAAACTTCTTGATTTCTCTGGCACAGACGGAGATTTTGAGGTATCAGATGAGGATATCAACATTGGTATTTCCGTACAGAAAGGCAATACAGAGCTTCTGGATGCCCTGAACAGCGTACTGGATAAAATGACAGAGGATGATTACAAAGAAATGATGGACGAAGCAATTTCCGTACAGCCGCTGTCAGAGTAAGGAGGACAGTGATTTCGCTGCATTGGAGCCTGTTTGAAAAATCATTCCTGCATTTTGTAAGATTCACTTTGCAGGATATTTCGCAGACGGTCTTTGTAAATAAAGTCGAGAGAGATAGGAGAGAAAAATATGCTTCCTGAAACCTTCTGGGGCCGGATCCAGTATCTGCTCCAGCAATACGGTTCCTCCTTTTTGTCAGGAGCCGGAAATACAATGATCATAGCCATTGTAGGCACCTTTTTAGGGTGCCTTATTGGCTTTATAGTTGGAATTATTCAAACAATTCCTGTAGATAAACGGGACTCCGCCGTTAAAAAGACACTGGTTGGATTTCTCAAATTTATTATGGCATGCTACGTGGAATTTTTCCGCGGCACCCCAATGATGGTACAGGCCATGTTTATCTATTACGGAAGTGCTTACCTGTTCAATATCAACATGTCCATGTGGTTTGCGGCATTTTTCGTAGTATCTATCAATACCGGAGCCTACATGGCAGAAACCGTCCGAGGCGGAATCCTTTCTGTTGACGAAGGTCAGACAGAAGCTGCAAAAGCAATCGGAATGACGCATGTACAGACTATGATGAACGTAATCCTTCCACAGGCATTGCGCAACATCATGCCTCAGATTGGCAACAACCTGATCATCAATATCAAGGATACCTGCGTTCTTTCCATTATTGGAATTGTAGAACTTTTCTACACAACAAAAGGCGTAGCCGGAGCCTATTATACTTACTTTGAATCCTTTACCATCGCTATGGTAATGTACTTTATCCTTACTTTTGTATGCTCCAGACTGCTCCGCCTGCTGGAACACAAGATGGAAGGTCCGCAGAATTATGACCTTGCCACAACGGATACACTGGCTCACACAAGTGGTCTGTATTCCTACCCTAAGAAGAAGGAGGAGAAATGATCATGAGTGAAAAAATCCTTGAAGTCAAGCATCTGGGAAAAGCATTTGGCAGCAATCAGGTACTGAGAGATATTGATTTTTCCGTAAGCCCGGGAGATGTGACGTGCATTATCGGACCGTCCGGTTCTGGTAAATCCACGCTTCTTCGCTGCCTGAATATGCTGGAAACTCCATCCACCGGAGAAATCAATTATCATGGAACTGACATCACCAGTAAGAACGTAAACGTTCCGGAATACCGTTCAAAGGTAGGTATGGTGTTCCAGAATTTTAACCTTTTTAACAACATGACTGCTCTGAAAAACTGCACCGTAGGTCAGGTAAAGGTTTTGAAAAAGAGCAAAGAAGAGGCAGAGAAAAAAGCTTTGTATTATCTGGAAAAAGTAGGTATGGCGCCGTACATCAACGCCAAACCCAAACAGCTTTCCGGAGGTCAGAAACAGCGTGTGGCAATCGCAAGAGCCCTTGCCATGGAACCGGAAATTCTTCTTTTCGACGAGCCAACCTCCGCGCTGGATCCCCAGATGGTAGGCGAGGTTCTGGAGGTTATGAGAGACCTTGCACACGACGGCCTGACCATGATCATCGTCACCCATGAGATGGCATTTGCCCGTGACGTTTCCAAGCGTGTAATCTTCATGGCAAATGGCGTTATCGTAGAAGACAGACCGCCGAAGGAACTGTTTGAGAATCCGAAAGACCCGCTGACAAAAGATTTCCTAAGCCGCTTCCGCAATGCATGAGCCGGAAAGTCGCTTTGCAGATGGGGATTCTGCATTTTTTATCCTTACTTCAATAAGTTAATGTTCACAGTGGCGGTAAATGTGTGCTATACTGGACAATAGATTGGGAAGCTACTGAGAAATTTTATATTTAACCGTAATTGAATTAAGGAGAATCCATGATTGAAATAGGAAAAAAACAGAAGCTTATTGTGGCAAAGACCGTAGATTTCGGTGTTTACCTTGCAGAAGATAAAAATGCAGGCCAGGAAGACAGAGTACTTCTTCCAGCCAAACAGGTTCCGGAAGGAACCAGAGAGGGCGATGCACTGGATGCATTTATTTACAAGGATTCCAGGGACCGTCTTATTGCAACCACCAGAGAACCGCTTCTCCAGGTTGGCCAGACTGCAGTTCTGAAAGTCCTTCAGGTAACCAAGATCGGTGCCTTCCTGGATTGGGGCTTAGAGAAAGATCTGCTCCTTCCATACCATGAGCAGACCAGCCGTGTGCGGGAAGGACAGGAGTGCCTGGTAGCCCTTTATGTAGATAAGAGCAGCCGTCTCTGCGCCACCATGAAGGTATACCATTACCTTTCTACCAGAACCCCATATGTAACAGGTGATTCCGTAAAAGGGCGTGTCTACGAGATCAGCGATCGTTTCGGTGTTTTTGTAGCTGTTGATGACAAATATTCCGCCCTGATCCCAGCCAGAGAAGCCAGCGGCAAATACCGCCCGGGCGAAGTCCTCGACCTTCGCGTTTCTGAGGTGAAAGAGGATGGCAAGATGAACGTCACAGACCGTCAGAAAGCCTACATCCAGATTAACGAAGATGCCGAGAGCGTCCTTAGCATAATCGAAGAATTCGCCGGCGTCCTCCCCTTCGATGACAAAGCCTCACCAGAAGTGATCAAACGCGAATTCGGTCTCAGCAAGAATGCCTTTAAACGTGCTGTGGGACACCTTCTGAAAGAAGGTAAAATTGAGATTAAGGACAAACGCATCTACAAGAAATAATGGAATCTGATACACCCTTTATTGGAAAATAATAAAACCTGCATACCATATTGGAATACCCGAATATGGTATGCTGTTTTTTTCTCTAAAACACGAACGGGTGTTTACCGGGGCTTGAACTTGTGTTAAACTATTTATTAATCATACTTGCTATTTAATTGGTTGGTCGTTATTCCGGACGCGATTTCACAATGTATATTCACC
>OHZD01001119.1_pt1 | contig 10223 bp, 8 predicted proteins | sample 1580391 | NCBI WGS metagenome assembly OHZD01 (sample SAMEA3882510, study PRJEB24775) | human gut metagenome | biome: human-associated habitat; feature: intestine environment; material: feces | place: Netherlands | collected 2009/2010 | reverse complement strand
GATTCTTACAAAAAATATGTACAAATTATAAAACCGTGTTGCAACTTGTACGTTTGCATACAAGTTTTTCCCGAAAATCGCTGTATAGTGAAAGGGCTTTTTCCTCTGAATCCATTCAAGCCCTCTCCAAAGCAAAGAAAGGAGCGATGATGATTATGGCAAGACGAACAATTCGACCGCAGGAACGCTGCTTCTGTATCTGGTATGCAATGCTTTGTAATGTCCAAGAAGCAGCCCTGCACGCCGGCTACCCACAAGAAGAGGCGTTGGAACGAGGTGTCCTGCTGCTACAGCGGGAGGACTGCCGGGAACTGATTCAAAGTGTGCTGAAATCCCTTTCCCTCCGCAGTCCCATTCCGCAGGTTTTAGCAGGACTTGAACGACTGGCATTCGGTAGCTGCAATGATGCTGCAAAGCTGATTTTCTCCGCAGACAACCTCTCTCCGGAAGAACTCGCCAAGCTGGACTTGTTCAATGTCACTGAAATCAAACGGGATAAAAACGGCGGTGTTGAAATCAAACTCTGTGACCGACAAAAGGCAATGGAACAGATGCTGACCTATGCCAGCCGGACAGAAACCCAATCCCAAGCAGATGCCCTGCTCACCGCCTTGACGGGAGGAACTGCCCATGCAGACAGCGTTTAAACCGTTTTCTCCCAAACAAAAGCTAGCTTTACGCTGGTGGGCATTGCCACAGTATCGGGATTATGATGCGATTATCTGTGATGGAGCTGTCCGAAGTGGGAAAACCGTCTGCATGTCGCTGGGATTTGTCTGCTGGGCAACCACTTGCTTTCAAGGCACTGCCTTTGCACTCTGCGGAAAAACCATTACTGCCTTACGGCGAAATGTGGTAACACCGCTATTGCAGACTCTGCAAACACTCGGATTTTCCTGCACAGAAAAGAGCAGCCGCAACTATGTGGAAATTGCTCTCGGCAACCACAGCAATCGGTTTTATCTGTTCGGCGGAAAAGATGAAAGCAGTGCAGCCCTAATTCAGGGAATCACCCTAGGCGGTGTTTTTCTGGATGAAGTGGCACTGATGCCGAGAACCTTTGTGGAACAGGCGTTGGCACGGTGCAGCTTACATGCTGCAAAGATGTGGTTTAACTGCAATCCCGACCATCCTTACCATTGGTTTTATCGGGAATGGATTCAAAAGGCAGCACAGAAACGGGCGTTGTATTTGCACTTCACCATGGCAGACAATCCGGGACTGAGCGAACGGGTTCGGCAACGATACGAACGGCTTTACAGCGGCATTTTTTACGACCGCTTTGTACTGGGAAAATGGACGGTTTCCAGCGGTGTGGTTTATCCGATGTTCTCTAAAGAACGTCATGTGGTTGCAAACACACCAGAATGCGAACAGTTCTATATTTCGTGCGATTATGGAACGGTCAACCCCTCCTCTTTCGGGCTTTGGGGCTACTGCAAAACAGACCAAATCTGGTATCGTTTGCAGGAATATTATTACGATGCCCGAAAAGAAGGCTGTTCCCGTACGGATGAAGCCCATTATACAGCACTGGAAGCCCTTGCTGGAAATCGAACCATTGAAGCCGTTATCATTGACCCGTCCGCTGCCAGCATGATTGCGTGCATTGCCCAACACGGACGATTTCGAGTGATTCGGGCAGACAATGACGTTTTGGCTGGGATTCAGCGAGTCAGCACAGCTTTGCAGCAGGAACAAATTCGTTTTTCTGCTGCCTGTACCGACACACTGCGAGAATTCGGAATGTATTGCTGGGAAGATGCTCGGCATGGGGACGCTCCGAAAAAAGAGTTTGACCATGCGATGGATGATGTCCGATATTTCGTTTCCACGGTACTTCGCCGGAAAGCAGAAGATGATTTCTTTACGGCTGCCATTGAAAGGAGATGAGAAATAGATGCAGTTTCAGCGAGATTCTCCGTTAGTATGACATTTGCAAAATGTAATTTGCTTCGCAAATGTGGGCTACTCGCCCACACCTCGGCAGCATTTTTGAAAAACTGCTGCACCGAAAAACTTTTTATTTCGCCTGCGGCTCATATCTTACAACCCACCTCGAAAAAATCTTCCAAGAACCATTCCACAAACTACAATCTCTTTCAACACCGCAACCAAACCTCACTTTCCACAATTCCCTGTTTTTCTCCGGTTGACAAATTTCCGGAAATCGCCTATAATAAAGAGCGTACCCATCGAACAATTGTATGCAAGGAGGTTCGGCAATGCTGCCCACTTTATACGGTAAAAAATCGCTTCAGACTACCCTGTCCCGTATGGCAAGCGGCGAACGGCTTGCACAAAGTTTTTTATTTTATGGAGATGCCGGATTAGGACGAAAAACCGTTGCACATTGGTTTTCCGCCCTATTGCTCTGCGAACATCCCGAAAACGGACAGCCCTGCGGACACTGTAAATCCTGCCACAACCTGCAAAAAGACTGCCACCCAGATTTGATATTAGTTCCGCACAGCGGAAAACTGGGCGGTTTTTCTGTAGAAACAGTACGACAGATTTGCAGCAGCGTTTCCATTCCGCCAAACAACGGCAGCCGTAAGGTCTATTTATTTTTGGACTGTGACCAGATGGATGACCGTGCACAAAATCTCCTGCTGAAGCAGCTGGAAGAACCGCCAGCATATGCGTTTTTTTTATTTACAGCATCGGCAAAGGATACGCTGCTTTCTACGATTCGCTCCCGCATTCTCTCTTTCGGACTGATTCCATGTCAGCCGTCAGAAGTGCAGGAAGCAGCCACGGCTCTTGGCATTCCGGATGCAGATTTCCAGCGATTCCCCGGCAACATCGGGCAAACGCTTGCCTATGCCACAGATTCCAATCTGCAAACTGCTGTTGCCCGTATCGAAGATAGCATTCAAGCCTTGCAGCAGCACAATGAATACGCATTCCTAAAAGCAGTCGCCACCATTGGAAAAGACCGCCCACAAGCACGGTTTTTCCTCCAGCAACTGCGGCTCTATGTCCGAGACGTTTTAGTGCTGCACAATGACCCATCTGCTGCAACGTGCAGCTGTGCACCGCAGCTGGCAAAGCAAGCGGCTCGGCAAACTGCCCAGCGGCAAGGACTGCTGCAATTTGAAACCATCCGCAAAGCAGAGCAGGCATTGCAGGCAAACGGTACTGTTCCGTTGCTGCTGGCGACTCTGTGCGGAACGTGGATGCAGATTAGCTGACCTTATTTTTTTATTTTTACCGACCTGAGAAAGGATTTTATATGATTGAAATCATCGGTGTCCGTTTCAAAGCAAACGGAAAAGTATATTATTTCTCCCCCGGCGACCACCAGTTTCAAACAGGTGACCTTGTGGTCGTGGAAACGTCCAAAGGGACGGAATGCGGAGAAGTCACCATCCCCAACAAAACCATTCAGCAAGCTGCGGTTGTGCAGCCGCTGAAACAGATTCTGCGACCTGTCAACAAAGAGGATCGCAAAACACTGGAACAGAACCGCAAAAAAGAAATTCGTGCATTCCACATCTGCGAAGAAAAAATTGCAATGCGGAAACTCGAAATGAAACTGATTGAAGTAGAATGTGCGTTTGATAACAGCAAACTGCTGTTCTATTTTACCGCTGAAAATCGTGTGGATTTCCGGGATTTGGTCAAGGATTTGGCTGCAATTTTCCGGACACGCATTGAACTGCGTCAAATCGGCGTGCGGGACAAGGCAAAAATTCTCGGCGGCATTGGCATTTGCGGACGGGAATTTTGCTGCAAGGGCTTTTTGTGCGAATTCCAGCCGGTTTCCATTAAAATGGCAAAGGAACAGGGACTTTCTCTCAACCCAGCAAAAATTTCAGGCTGCTGCGGCAGATTGATGTGCTGCCTGAAACATGAGCAGAACGTCTATGAAGAACTGCTCAAGATTACGCCGAAGCTGAATGCGATGGTTGTTTTGCCAGATGGAAAAGTGGGAAAAGTTGTGGAATCCAACACCCTCACGGGCGACTTGAAAGTACAAGTGCCAGACAACGACGTGCCTGTAAAATGCAACCGCAGCGAGGTCAAGCTTGCCAAAAAGAATCATCCTCGTTCGGAAGAATCCAAGGCAACCAAATCCAAAGAGGAGTAATGCCCCATGCAAACCCCACCCAAACCCAACTATCAACGGGAGTTGGAACAGACGCTCTCCACCATTCCAGCCGGAACAAAACCACACTTGTTCCTGCATGCCTGTTGTGCACCGTGCAGCAGCTATGTGCTGGAATATCTGAGCCGTTATTTTACGATTACCATCTATTTTTATAACCCCAACATTATGCCGGAAGCGGAATTTTCCCATCGGCTCGCCGAACTGCGGCGGCTCTTGCAGGAAATGCCGTTGGAAGGAACGGTTTCTGTCGTTGCCGGAACATGGGAACCAGAACGGTTTCTCGCTCTGGCAAAAGGTCATGAACACGAACCAGAACGGGGCGAACGCTGTCAACGCTGCATTCGCCTGCGACTGGAACAGACCATGCAGGCGGCAAAAGATGCCCATGCGGATTTTGTCACCACAACGCTTTCCATCAGTCCGCACAAAGATGCAAGTTTCATCAATCAGTGCGGTGCAGAGCTGGCAAAGCAATTTGATGTCCCGTGGTTATATGCAGATTTCAAAAAAAAGGGCGGTTATCAGCGTTCGATTGTGCTGTCCCGCCAATATGACTTGTATCGGCAGGATTTCTGCGGCTGTGTATTCTCCGCCGCAAACCGCCATGCAGCAACATCTCATTAAGTACCGAAAAAAGTGCGGCTTTTGCCGCCTTTTTCCATGTCACCCCTGTTTCCCGGAGATTCTCAAAAAATTTGCTTGCAATTGCACGGGAAACATAGTATAATAAGAAACAACAGGAATATTTGTATCGCTTTGGAGGAATTAACGTATGCCAAAATATGTATTTGTTACCGGCGGTGTCGTTTCCGGTCTGGGAAAGGGCATCACTGCTGCTTCACTCGGTCGTCTGCTGAAAGCACGAGGATACCGGGTAACCATTCAAAAGTTTGACCCGTATATCAACGTAGACCCCGGCACGATGAGCCCGTATCAGCACGGTGAAGTCTTTGTTACCGATGACGGTGCAGAAACCGACCTCGACCTCGGACACTACGAACGTTTCATTGATGAAAATCTTTCCATCAACAGCAATGTTACCACCGGTAAGATTTACTGGACGGTACTGAACAAGGAACGCCGTGGCGACTATCTGGGCGGTACGGTACAGGTGATTCCACACATCACCAACGAAATCAAAGAACGCATTTATCGGGTCGGCAAAAGTTCTGACACAGACGTTGTCATCACCGAAATCGGCGGTACGGTTGGCGACATCGAAAGCACGCCATTCCTGGAAGCCATCCGGCAGTTTGTTGCCGAAGTTGGCAGACAGAACGCCATGTACATTCATGTTACCCTCGTTCCGTATATTTCCGGCTCGAACGAACTGAAGTCCAAGCCAACACAGCACTCCGTAAAAGAACTGCTCTCCATCGGTATTCAGCCAAACGTCATCGTTTGCAGAACCGAACAGGAAATTCCGAAGGAAATGGCAAAGAAAATCAGCTTGTTCTGCAATGTTCGGGAAGAAGACATTATTCAGAACATGACCGCTCCGTCCCTGTATGATGTTCCAATGATGCTGGAACAAGAAGGTCTGGCAGCCTGTGTTTGTCATCACCTCGGTCTGGAAAACCGCACACCGGATTTGACCGAATGGATTCAGATGACCGAACGCCAGAAGCAGGCAACCGAACAGGTTACGATTGGTCTGGTCGGCAAGTATGTTGCCCTGCCGGATGCATATCTGTCCGTTGCAGAAGCTCTGCGGCACGGCGGTATTCCAAATGATGTCAAGGTGGAAATCCTCTGGATCGACTCCGAAAAGATTACCGGTGCAACTGTTGCAGAAACCTTGAAGGACTGCGATGGTATCATCGTTCCAGGCGGTTTTGGTGACCGTGGCATTGAAGGTATGATTACCGCAATTGAATATGCAAGAGAAAATCAGATTCCGATGTTTGGTATCTGTCTGGGTATGCAGATGGCAGTTGTAGAATTTGCACGGCACTGTGCTGGTCTGCCGGATGCAAACTCTTCCGAATTTCTGCCGGAAGGCACACAGAATGTCATCGACATCATGGAAGACCAGAAGGATATTACCAACCTCGGTGGTACGATGCGGCTGGGTCTGTATCCGTGTAAGCTGACCGATGGTGCAAAGGTTCGCTCGATTTATGGCGAAGAACTGATTTATGAACGTCACCGTCACCGGTTTTAACTGAACAACGCATTCCGCCGTCAGCTCACAGAAAGCGGCTTGCAGCTGGCTGGTATTTCTCCAGATGGCAAGCTGGTGGAAATCGTAGAACTGCCGAGCCATCCGTGGTTCATCGGCGTGCAGTTCCATCCGGAATTTAAGTCCCGTCCGAACAAGCCGCACAAGCTGTTTACCTCGTTTATCGCAGCAGCTTTGCAGCAGAAGCGGAAGACAGAAGCTGAATGATAATTTCGCAAAGGCGGCAATTTCTTTTTGCAGCAGCGGCAAAATAAATATGCAGCAATTCCCTGCAAAAAATCAAAAACCGTCCGATTTTCGGGCGGTTTTTGCGTAGAAACAGAAAGGAGGCAAGATACAAATGTATCGTTTGCTGGTAGTCGATGATGAAGCAAATATCCGGAACGTCGTTCGGGAATATGCGGAGTTTGAAGAATATGAAGTGACAGAGGCAGAAAATGGCATGGAAGCCGTTGCCCTCTGTCGGGAACAGGATTTTGACCTGATTATTATGGATGTTATGATGCCAAGATTGGACGGCTTTTCCGCCTGCAAGGAAATCAAGAAGCGGAAAAACATTCCTGTCATTATGCTTTCCGCCCGTGGAGAAGAATATGACAAGCTGTTTGGCTTTGAACTGGGCATTGATGACTATGTGGTCAAGCCATTCTCTCCAAAAGAACTAATGGCAAGAGTAAAAGCTGTTCTGAATCGGCATCACGCCACCGCAGAGCAGGTTTCTGACCAGCGGCTGAAATTTGAAGGACTGGAAATCGACCTTGCTGGTCGAGAAGTCTATGTGGACGGACAGCGGGCAACCATGACACCAAAAGAATACGACCTGCTGTTCTATCTGGTAAAGAATAAGGGATTGGCACTTTCGAGAGATAAACTGCTCGAAGCGGTTTGGGGATATGATTTCTTTGGAGATGACCGCACTGTCGATACACACATTAAAATGCTGCGTGGCAGTCTTGGGGTATATCGAAAATTCATCGTGACCTTGAGAGGAATGGGATATAAGTTTGATCCGGATGCCTAATCTCCAGATGGAACGGAACTTGACCATCCGTGTAAAAATCTGGCTGTTTTTTATGATGTTTGTCTGCATTGTCTTCATCCTGATGTGGATTTTGCAGGTGGTCTTTTTAGAACGCTTTTATGAAGCGTTTAAAATTGCAGATATTGCAAAATCTGCAAAAATTCTCACGCAATCCTGCCGACTGGACAACTTTTCCGACATTGCCGAAGACCAGGCAATGCGGAACGAGATGTGCATTTCCATCTTGAACACAGACGGCGAAGAAACGTATCAGCACTGTGTTTCTGCACAGAAGTGCCTGCTCCACAATGACCAAGACGTTTATTTCTTCTTGATGGACTTGAAACGCAGCGACAACGGTTATATCTGCCGTTCTATCTACAATGAACAGCTGCAAACCCAGACCGTTGTCTATGGTAACTGGATTCTGGACAGTGATACGAATGAAGTCGTTGGCTATCTGCTATTAAATTCCCGTCTTGTGCCGGTACAGTCCACGGTTTCTATTTTACAGCGGCAAACGATGATTATTACCATTGCAATGGCGTTTTTCGGCTGTATTCTGTCGTTCTTAGCAGCAACGCATATTGGCGTTCCCATCACTCGCCTGACTCGTTCCGCAAAGCGGCTGGCTCACGGCGACTACGAAACAAAATTCGAGGGCGGCGGCTGTGCAGAAGTTGACGAACTGGCGGAGGCATTGACCTATGCCGAACATGAACTCTCTCGCACAGACGAAATGCAGCGAGATTTGATTGCAAATGTATCCCACGATATGCGAACACCGCTCACCATGATGAAAGCGTATGCAGAAATGATTCGGGATTTGTCCGGCAACAATCCGGAGAAACGAGCCAAACATTTGCAAGTAATCATTGAGGAAACCGACCGGCTTTCCCTGCTGGTTAACGATATGTTGGATCTGTCCAAGCTGGAAAGCGGCACGAAAAAGCTGGAATTTACCACGTTCGACATCTCCCAGCGGCTAACGGAAATTGCAAACCGCTATCAGGGCATTTCTGAACAGATGGGGTATCATCTCCATTTCACGCCAGATGCTCCCCGGATGGTCTGCTGCGATGCCGGAGCAATTGAACGAGTTATCTGCAACCTCATCAACAACGCCATTAACTACACGTCCAAGGAAGACAAACAAGTCTTTCTGCGGCAAATCAATCAACCGGATTGTGTCCGGATTGAAGTGCGAGATACGGGCGATGGCATTGAGGAAGATAAAATCAAGCTGATTTTCGACAAATATTACCGCTCTGAAAATCACAAACGAGAAGTGGTTGGAACAGGGTTAGGGCTGTCAATCGTTAAAGCCATTTTAAAGCTGCACAACTATGACTACGGTGTCAACAGCAAGTTGGGAGAAGGGTCTACGTTCTGGTTCGCCATCCGAACCGACCAACAACCTGCCCCAGAAGCAACGCCTGCGATTGAACCAACAGAAGCCAAAAAAGGAGTCGACCATGCCAAATCTGAATAATGTTCCCACGCTTCCGCCATACTTACTGGAACGGCTCTCCGCCTGCTATTCGCAGGAGCAGACCGACCGCATTTGTGCAGGTTATGCGGCACAGCGTGCTGTGTCGTTTCGGGTCAACACGCTGAAAGCAGCTGTTCCGGCAGTGCTGGAACAGCTGCAAACCGCTGGCATTGCCACTACTCCGGTTGCATGGAGTGAAACTGCCTTTTTCTGTACGGATTCCACCACAGAAGCACAGCTGCAAGCCTTGTCCTGCTATGAAAACGGGGAAATCTACCTGCAAAGTCTTTCCTCGATGCTGCCGCCGATTGTGTTGCAGCCGCAGCCAAAACAGGAAATTTTAGACATGACGGCTGCTCCCGGCGGAAAAACCACTCAAATGGCAGCCATGACCCAGAATCAAGCCAATATCATGGCGTGTGAACTGCATGCCATTCGGGCAGAAAAACTCAAGTACAACGTAGAAAAGCAGGGAGCAAAGCGGGTGACGGTTTCCATAACGGATGCACGCCGCCTCAGCCCATACTTTTCTTTTGACCGGATTTTGCTGGATGCTCCATGCAGCGGCAGCGGAACGCTTTCCCTGCACACCGGAGCAGGTCTGCAAAATTTCTCTCCAGCTTTGGTACAGAAAACCGTCAAGGCACAGCGTGCCCTGCTGAAAAAAGCAATATCTCTGCTGAAGAAAAATCAGGAAATGGTCTATTCCACCTGCTCCATCCTACCGGAAGAAAACGAAGAACAGATTGCAGCGATTTTAAAGACCGGACAAGTGGAACTGCTACCCATTGCATTCCCCGGCATGGAAACGCTGCCACTGCTGCCAAGTCGATTTGCAGAAACGCTGTGTGTCTGCCCAGATGCCCAATATGAAGGCTTTTTTGTTGCAAAACTGCGGAAAAAAGCCAACGGATAATTGCAAAGAAAGAAGGATTTGCGATGGAAAACAAAGACCGCATGTTTACAGGTGACTTATACCTGCCCAATGATGCCGCTATCACAGAGGAACAAACGGCTTGTTTGGAACTGCTGTACACATTCAACCAGACCCGCCCTTCTGAACAGGAAAAGCGAAACCAGCTTTTAAAGCAGATGTTTGCAGAAATCGGTGAAAACTGTTATATTGAACCGCCGTTTCATGCAAATTTCGGCGGAAAGCATGTACACTTCGGGAAAAATGTCTATGCCAATTTCAACCTAACAATGGTCGATGACGGACATATTTATGTTGGTGATTATACGATGTTTGCACCGGGTGTCATTGTTGCAACGGCTGGACATCCGATTCTTCCGGAACTCCGAGAAACTGTTTATCAATATAATATGCCTGTTCACATCGGGAAAAATTGCTGGATTGGAGCAGGTGCAATTATTTTGCCGGGCGTTACCATTGGCGACCAAGTCGTTGTTGGTG
>OHZD01001096.1_pt1 | contig 10347 bp, 10 predicted proteins | sample 1580391 | NCBI WGS metagenome assembly OHZD01 (sample SAMEA3882510, study PRJEB24775) | human gut metagenome | biome: human-associated habitat; feature: intestine environment; material: feces | place: Netherlands | collected 2009/2010 | reverse complement strand
GCGCGGGGCAGATAGCGCCGGTTGCTGCGGTACAGCCCAATGAACCATTCCGGGTCATAGCACAAAGCCGCGCCGTCCGTGGCAAGGTTGTGCAGCCCCGCGGCAGGGGTGGGCACAAGCGCACCCAGGGCCGCGTTCATGTAGCGCAGGTCCAGGTACAGCTCACTGCGGATGCGGTCCATGGCGCGTTTGGCCATGGCGGCAACCCATTCTTCCTGGGTCAAAACATGTTGGGAGGGCATTGATCATCACCACCAAAATATGGGGAATCTACGGCACATCAAAGGTCGTCAAAATCATAGGTTTTCTGCCTGCGGGGGCGCCGGCCGCCAAGGGTCAGGGCTGCGCCCTCGCTCCAGCCGGACTGGGAACAGGCCAATGCAATCTGGCGGCGGCTTTCCTCGTCCGCCAGTTTCAGCACCAGCTGCAAAGATTCTGTATCGAGCCGGGCAATCAGCGGGGCCGCGGCGCTGGCGGCATGGGCGGCCAGATAAGCACTGTAGATGCCCTGCGCTTCCGGCAGCAGAGCATATGGGATACACAGCCGGTCCAGCGCAATGCGGCAGAGTGTTTTTTCGCTTTCGCCCACGCATGCCTGGGGGAAAGCCGCGTCATACTCCGCAAAGCGGAGCACGCTGCCGTCAAAACATTGGCGGTAGCGGTAACCCTCGCCCTCAATGCTGTGGTTGAAAATATGGGCGGGGGTGTTTTCGTCCAAAAATTCAAAGTATTCCGGGTAGAACACTTTGGCCTGCACCGCCCCGCCGGGGGCAAACACCGCGCCGATGTCCGCGCTGACGGCGGCCACCAGCTTTTTCAGCCCAGTGGGGGCATCGGGGGCGGCATCTAAGATAAAGCGGTCAAGTGCGCGGCAGTTGGTGAACAGATCGCTGCCCACACTTTCCAGCGCGGAACCGGCGCACAGCCATTCCAGCTTGCGGCAGTTATAAAAGGCAGCGTTATGCAGCGCCCGCACCCCGGCGGGCAGGGTAACGCCCTGCACAAAATCCCCCGCAATGGGGTGGGGGTAAGCAGCGGGGCCGCGGCCGTCAACGCTCCAAAATCGGGCATCAGCAGGCTGGCTGCGCTGGTTCTGCGCAAAGCAGTAGGGGCCGATCTCCACAACAGGGAACCCTTCGATCTGCACTGGCAGCGTGGGGCAGGGGCTGTCCCCAAACACGCGCAGAATGCGCGCACCGCCGGGGCACGCCTGCCACAAAATACCAAGTGAACTGTTCAAACCATGACCACCTTCAACAACAAAACAAAAGCTTGACAATACCCACATTATAGCATACATTGAATAGGTAAGGAATAGAAAAAGCAGGGCGCGGCGGGAATTGAGGAAGAAACCGCGCCCCGCAAAGGACTGCGCACTGTGACAGGGCGGACAATGCCTGTGGCGGTGCGCTTACGTTATGTGGAGGATGTTTATGGCAAGAACGCCGGAGCAGAACAACGCAATTATTACAGGCAGCATACCGCGGCAGCTGCTGTTATTCTTTTTCCCCATCTGGCTGGGCACCATGTTCCAGCAGCTGTACAATACGGTGGATACCCTGATCGTCGGCAACTTTGTGGGTACCCAGGCGCTGGCGGCTGTGGGGGCAACCAGCTCTTTTGTGCAGCTGCTGGTGGGGCTTTTTGTGGGCCTGTGCAGCGGCGCGGGGGTGATTATTGCCCAAAGCTTTGGCGCGGGGGACCACGATGAAGTGAACCGCCAGGTGCACACGGCACTGGCCCTTGCCATTGCGGGCGGCGCGGCGCTGACGGTGATCGGCCTGCTCATCAGCCGCCCGGTGCTGCGCCTGATGCAGACGCCGGATGAAATCGTGGGTATGGCGTCCGAGTATTTGCAAATCTACTTTCTGGGCATGATTCCGCAGATGATTTACAACATGGGCACCAACATCCTGCGCGCGGTGGGCGATTCCAAACGGCCGCTGTACTTTTTGATCGTGGCTTCCATCGTCAACATTGTGCTGGATATTGTGCTGGTGGCGGTCATTCCGCTGGGGGTGGCCGGCGCGGCCATTGCCACGGTGGCCAGCCAGGTGGTCAGCGCCGTGCTGACAGTGCGGTGCATCCATGGCTCCCAGGGCATGCCGTGGCATTTGCAGCTCAAAAATATCCGCATTGAACGCAGCGTGCTGCTGGCGATCTGCCGCATCGGCCTGCCGGGCGCGGCACAGAGCGCACTGTACAGCATCAGCAACATGACCATCCAGAGCGCCATCAATGGGTTTGGCACCGTTGCCGTTGCCGCATGGAGTGTGTACGGCAAGATCGACTTCCTGTTCTGGATGACGGTCAGCTCCTTTGGCATTGCCGTTACCACCTTTGCGGGCCAGAACTTTGGCGCACGCCAGTATGACCGCGTGCGCCGCGGCACCATGACCTGCCTTGCCATGACGGCAGGTACCACCCTTTGCATCAGCCTGGCGCTGTATCCATCGGCCCAGCTGCTGTTCCGGCTGTTCAGCTCGGACGATGCCGTGGTGGCGCAGGGAGTGCAGATGATGCACTACCTGGTGCCGGTGTATATGACCTATATCTGCATTGAAATCTTTTCCGGCGCGCTGCGCGGCTGCGGTGATGTGCGGGTGCCCACCATCATCACAGTGTTTGCGGTGTGCATCATGCGTATTGTGTGGCTGGCGGTGGCGCTGCCGTTCAAGCATGAACTTTCGGTGGTGGAATTCAGCTACCCACTGACCTGGATTACCGCAACCGTGCTGTTTGCGATCTATTACGCAAAAGGCGGCTGGATGCAGCGCTGCATTGCGGCCCAGAACGCAAAAACACAAGGGTGAACCAAGATGAAATTTGAACTGCGCCCTGCCCGCCCGGCGGATGTAGAGGCCATTATGCAGGTGATGACGGATGCCATGGCCAATTTGCAGCACCCGGAATGGTTTGTGCCGGATGATGCGGTGTATATGGCGGAGCATATCAGCGGCCCCAAGGGCTTTTGCCTGGTGGCGGAGGAAAAAACGACCGGCGCACTGGCAGCGTATTTTACCGTCAAGCTGGCCGGTACTGCCCCCGATGCTCTGGGCTGGCAGTTGGGCATGAGCGAGGAAGAGCTGAACACCACCGCCCAGATGGACAGCTGCTGCGTGGCCCCGCCCTATCAGGGCAATGGGCTGGAGGGTAAGCTGCTGCTGATGGCGGAAGATACCCTGCGCGGCAGCCGTTACCGCCACCTTTTGGCAACCGTGCACCCGGATAATGCCGCTAGCCTGTACACCGGCCTGCACCGCGGCTACACCATTGCGGCGAACCATGTGATCTGCTATGGGGATAAGGTGCGGGATATTTTGTACAAAGAACTGGAAAGTAGGAATACAAATATGAATACAACGATCCGGGCCATGACCCCGGCGGACAAAGACAGCGTGATGGAGATGATGCGGGTGTTCTACAATTCACCCGCCGTGCTGAGCAATGGCTCGGATGAAATCTTTGCGCGGGACATTGAGGGCTGTATCAGCGATAACCCGTATGTAGAGGGCTATATGTTTGAGCAGGACGGCGCTGTGCAGGGCTATGGCATGGCGGCCAAGAGCTTTTCGACCGAGTACGGCAGGCAGTGCATCTGGCTGGAGGATATTTATATCAAGGCGGAATACCGCGGCCTTGGCATTGGCAGCCAGTTTATTGATTACATAACGAAGAAATACCCGGATGCTCTGCTGCGGCTGGAAGTGGAAGAAGAAAACGCCCGCGCTGTGCATGTGTATAAAAAGAGCGGGTTTGAGTTTTTTGAGTATAAAGAGATGAAAAAAGAGTAAGGACAACGGGAATTTCAGGTTTTACGGAGAATAATCCGTAGGGGAAAATGAGATATTCCGGCAAAGCCCGTTATGCTGGCCGTTGCGAGCATCGGCCCCTGCAAATGGTTTGCGGCGTTTGGCATAACCAGCAAGGTCTCTCCGCGGCGGGGTGAGAGCACCCATCTCCGGCCTAAGAGCCGCCTGACGGCGGTTGGCCTCCGAAACGCGCCTGCGGGCGCAGCGCCCTGCAACCCACTTTTATTATTTATTACAAATTATAATGTTATCTGTAGGGAACGGTCTTGACCGTTCCGAAACACTGCTTTATACGTCATAACAGGTTTTACCGCAAAACAAAATGACCCCCACAGCCAGCGCTGCGGGGGTCATGAACTTTTATGGGGAAATATTACTTGGTGCCGAAGATGCGGTCGCCTGCATCGCCTAGACCGGGGATGATGTAGCCGTTCTCGTTCAGCTTTTCATCCTGTGCGGCAACATAAATGTCAACATCGGGGTGTGCTTCGTGCAGGGCTTTCAGTCCTTCGGGGGCGGCAATCAGGCCAATGAACTTGATGTGCTTGGCACCGCGCTTTTTGATCTGGCCAATGGCGTCAATGGCGCTGCCGCCGGTAGCCAGCATGGGATCCAGAACAAAAACATCGCGCTCGGCAATATCCTTGGGCAGCTTGCAATAATATTCCACAGGCTCCAGGGTCTCCTCATTGCGGTACAGGCCAATGTGGCCGACCTTTGCAGCGGGGATCAGGGTCAGCATGCCGTCCACCATGCCCAGACCGGCGCGCAGGATGGGAACCAGGGCCAGCTTGCGGCCAGCCAGCACATGGGTGCGAGCCAGAGCAATCGGGGTTTCCACTTCAACTTCCTCGGTGGGCAGGTCGCGGGTGGCCTCATAGCACAGCAGGGTGGCAATTTCACTGACCAGATCACGGAACTCTTTGGTGCCGGTGTTGCGGTCACGCATCAGGCTGATTTTGTGCTGGATCAGGGGATGGTCTACAATTTTAACAACGCTCATGGCAGATTCTCCTTACAATATGAAAATTCATCGGATACAATGCAAAGCCTGGTCCCAGGCGGGGTACAACAGTGGGGGAGCCTTAAAGGGTTTCCAGCGCCATCATCTTGTTAATGCGCTTCTGGTGGCGGCCGCCCTCAAATTCGTGGTCCAAAAAGGCGTCAACGATCTGGCAGGCAAGGCCGGGGCCCACAACGCGGCCGCCCAGGCACAGGGTACTCGGCGCTGAACGGCTCCGAGCAGCAGCAGGCGCGGATGCCCTTGATCTTGTTGGCACACATCGACATGCCCACACCCGTGCCGCAGCACAGGATGGCGAAATCGCTGCTGCCATTGGTCACAGCGCCGCAGGTGGCGGCGGCATAATCGGGATAGTCACAGCTGGCGGTGCTGTTGGTGCCAAAGTCGCGGTAAGCAATGCCGCGCTCTTCCAAATGCTGTTTGATGGCCTCTTTCAGCTCATAACCGCCGTGGTCAGCACCCAGGGCAATCGGTTTTTCAAATTGTACAGCCATAATCAAGATCCTTTCAATTCGTGGCGGATTGTTGGGCGGCTTCGCGCTCGGCGCGCTCACGCTCAGCCTGGCTTAAACGGTGATAATCCGGCAGCAGCTCTGCGGGGGAAACGCAGGTGCCCGCATCCCACATGGCTTTGCCCGCCAGGGCAACCCCTGCGCCGCGCAAAACGCGCAGCGGCTGGGGGCAAGGCAGAATGCCGGGCTGGTCTTTATATGTATTGTAGCACAATGCGGCACCATCGCCAACAAAAATCAAAGGCTTTTTGCACTCTTTTACAAAAGTTTCCAGCGCAGTGACCGGTTCGGCGGCGTCCGGGGTCAGCCGGGCGTGGGTGGCAAGGTCAAACCCGGCCCAGTACACCTGGCCGCGGCGGGCGTCCTGTGCGCCAATCACAGTGCCTTCCCCGCATACGCCGTAAGCCAGGGCAGCCATGGTGGAAACCCCGGCGCAGGGGGTGTTGGCCGCAAAAGCCAGCCCCTTGACGGCGGCAAGACCGATGCGCAGCCCGGTAAAGCTGCCGGGACCGTTGGTCACGGCGTACAAATCCAGCTGGGCGGGGGTCAGGCCGCAGGCTTTCAGGGCGGTATCCACCATGGGCAGCAGGGTCTCGCTGTGGGTCAGCCCGGTGTTGGAAGCCATCTCATATAATAAAGTATCGTCGCGCATCACAGCGACGGCGGCAGTTTTGCCCGCCGTATCAATGGCAAGAATGTTCATTCGGGGTCAGTTCTTCCTTTCCAAAAGGGCGTGGCGTCAAGCCCCAGGCCGGGTGATGGTAATCTTGCGGGTGGTTTCATCCAGCCGGTCAATGTTAATATAAATCGGGTTTTCCAGCGCCAGCAGGTCGGCGCAGTTTTCGCTCCATTCCGCCGCAACCACAGCGCCCATATCCAGGTAATCATAAAAACCGGCGGCAGAAAGGTCCACTTCGGTATGGATGCGGTACAAATCAAAATGGGCAAAGGGCCGCGGGCCGCGGTAGTAGTTGACAATGGCAAAGGTTGGGCTGGAAACAGGGTCCGTGCAGCCAAGGCCCTCTGCAATGCCCTGGCAGAACGCGGTTTTGCCAGCGCCCAGCCCGCCGGTAAAGGCAATCAGGCTGCCGGGGGCAAGCTCTGCGGCAAGGCGGCGGCCCAGGGCCACGGTTTCATCCCGTGAATGGGTAATATATTCTTCCATACAGCAGGCCCTCCTACAAGTAAGCGGCTAAGTCAGCATAAACTACTTTATTATACAACATCCAGCCTGCTTTGTAAAATATTTTTGTGTGGCGCGCCATAAAACGCCGCAAAGCGTGGCATATTGCACAGGAACGCGGTATAATAATCGGTAATACGAGCAGGAACCAATACCATTGCACAGGGCAATGTGCTATACTGGGAACAAGAAAAGCAAAAGTGAAAGGTGGCAGGCCATTGCTGCAGCTGACACGCCGCTATTTGCGGCAGATCGACGGAATATTTCTGGCGCTGTGCGCGGCGTGTTCGGTGCTCAGCGTGGTAACACTGGTTTCCATTGGGCATAACCAGCTGGGGTCCATCAACAAAGCATCGGTACAGTTCATTGCCAGCGCGCTGGGCATCCTGTTGGCGCTGATCGTTTCCACGGTGGACTACCGTGCGCTGGCCCATGCCTGGCCGCTGCATGCGGTGCTGGCCTGGGGTATGGTGCTGCCCACCCTGCTTTTGCACAACGTCCGCCTGGGCTTTTTAACGGTGGGGTACGATGCCGGCGGTACTTCCAACTACAGCTGGTACCGGGTGGGCGGCATGACTTTCCAACCGGCGGAACTGGCCAAAATCAGCTTTGTACTGACCCTGGCCCTGCATCTGAACCATGTGCGCGGCCGGATGAACAAGCCGGCCAATTTGCTGGCGCTGGCGGTGCATGTGCTGCTGCCGGTGCTGGCCATTCACATCCAGGGCGATGACGGCACGGCGCTGGTATTTTTGGGCATTGGGCTGGTCATGGTGTTTGCGGGCGGTATTTCCGGCTGGCTGGTGGCTGGCGGGCTGGCCGCTGCGGGCGGTGGTGCGGCCCTGCTGCTGAAACTACGCCCGGGTCTGCTGAAAGGCTACCAGGCCAAGCGTATTTTTGCCGTGCTGGACCCCGAAAACCCGGCTCTGGCCGATATCGCTTACCAGCAGAACAAGGGGGCTATGGCCATCGGAACCGGCGGATTGACCGGAACCGGCCTTTGGGGCGAGCATGTGTTTGTGCCAAACTCCTGGAATGATTTTATCTTCAGCTACCTGGCCAACGCGATGGGCTTTGTGGGGGCGGTAACGGTTCTGCTGCTGTTGCTGGGCATCTCGGTGCGCATTCTGCTGGCAGCGCTGCAAAGCACGGATGCTTTGGGCCGCTACCTGTGCGTGGGCATCTTTGCCGCACTGTTCTGGCAGTGCATCATCAACCTGGGCATGAATTTACAGGTGCTGCCGGTCATCGGGGTCACGCTGCCGTTCTTCTCGGCAGGCGGGTCCAGCGTGGTCATGGTGTATTTGTGCGTGGGGCTGGTGCTGGCGGTATCCCGCAAGAACCGCCGCAAAAAGCTGGCGGTGCCCATTGAGCTGGAACAGGCTTGACACCGGCAAACAGACGCATTATAATAAAAACAGAAAAAGGCACTGCGGTAAGCGGTTGGCCCGGATCTAGGTTAAAGCCTTAGTAGATACTAAGAACCGTCACCCTGCCCGGTGGCGGTTCTTGCTTTTTACAGTGACCGTTATGGTAAATCCCAAAACGTGGAATGTCAGTGTAATTGGCATATTCTCACCTCCTTCCGGATGGTGAGACCAACCGCCTGCCCGTTGTGCAGTGCCTGCTGCAAAATGCAGCATTGTTATGCTACCATAATTCGACTGTTCGCGCAAGTTGAAATAGTAAAACAGACAAAATAGAGCCGGTGTACCGTAAGATGAATCAAACGGTACACCGGCTTTTACAGTGTCAGGCTTCCTCTTTTTTACTGGGGCTGCACAATGCGGGAATCAGGCAGATGGCTGCCGCCGCTACCAGAATATACACGGTGCGGGCCGCCCAGCTTGTCTGGCCGCCCAGAAGCCAGGCAATGATATCCAGCTTCCAAATGCCAACAACGCCCCAGTTCAGCCCGCCAATGATAGCCAGCAGCAGGCAGATTTTTGAAAGAACAGAATTGCACATGTTGGAAAACACTCCTTCCTGTAACGGAAGTATGCCCATGCCGCGGTGTGTCTATTCGATTTTCTGCCACCGGGCGGAAGTTTGGGCAAAAACAGCACCGCACAGCAGAAGGGCGGTGGGGTTGGTCGTCAGGTGGAAGGGCTGAACTTCCATATAGGCGTAAGCCAGCATGGCAAACAGGCAGCAAACCTCAACCCGGCGGCCCTGTTTGGCGTGACCCCACAGGGCGGCGGCAAACAGAATACCCAGCAGCGCGGCGACCACCGGACTAAACTGAAACAGTGCAAAAGCAAAGCTGTTATCCACTGTGGGCCAGTTGAACACCTGCCCTGCAATTTTGACATCCAGCAGGCGGTAGGCCATCCAGGTCAGCGAGATGCGGCAGGTGAGCAGGGAGTCCAGCTTTGCCAGCCATGCGGGGCCGATATCATTGTTCCACGGTCCCACCTTGATGACCAGCAGCGGCAAAAGGTAACTGACCGCCGCCGTAAGCCCCACCATACCGGCGCAGGTGCCGGGCCACCAACGGGGTACACTGTGCCCGGCGCGCAGGCGGCAGAACACCAGCCCAACGGCCAGCGCCAGCGTGCACAGCGCAGCGCTGCGGCTGGCGGGCCCCACCAGCAAAAACACGCCGACGGCAAATACCAGCAGGCAGTCCACCCAGCGCACCTTTTGGGCACGCAGCAGGGCATAGGCCAATACCAGGCCGAACACCAGTCCGCCGAATGTGTTGGGGTGGCCGTAGCCGTAAGTGCCGCGCAAAGCGCCCATTCGCTCGCTGGTCAGGTCCGGGGCAACGATCCCGGCAAAGTGCAGTGCCAGCACCACCGCCATGGCGGCACAGCCGCTGGCAAAATAGACCTGCAGCGGGCGGCGCAGGGGAACATCCTTGGCGGCAAGCACCGCCACCACAATGCCGATCCACCAGATGTTCTGGCTGTTGAAATAGACCCAGCGGGCAATGAAATACAGCGCTCCGCCAGCCAGAAGCTCCCGCCAGGTGTAGCGGGTGCCGAACAAAATCTTGGCACCAAAGCACAGGAACGCGAGCCATTCCAGCACGGGGCTCATCACGCCCTGCACCCACGCCCAGTTCTGGCGCGCCATGCTGTTGCAGAACACCACGCTGATCTCATACGCGGCCAGCCCGGCGGCAAACAGAATACGGCCAAGCTGCAGTCGCAATTCGGCCAGCTGCTGCCCAAATAACAGGTGCGGCGTGTTCCACAGGCCATGCAACGCCCCGCGCAGCCCGCCGCCCCTGGCAAGGGCAAAAATTAGGTCAAAAACCGCTGCGGCAAAGAGCGCCAACAGCAGAAAATTAGCAAAACCAAACAAGGGATTCCCTCCTGAAAAAACGCATGGCCCTGTGTTTGACAAGGGCGGGTGCGGATGGTATGCTTCTATTATAAAGATTTTGGACGCAGCACACAAGGGGGCAAAGAATGACGGCACAACGCTATCAGGCAATTTTTGATTGGTTCCGTGCCCGCCCGGCGGCGCTGCGGGCGCTGGGATATGCACAAAAGATCAGCGTGCTGGGAGTATATCTGGTGTATGGCGCGGTGTTGGCCGTTACGCTCTGGCAGCGCAGCGGCCAGTTCTGGCGCGTGCTGGCGGTCCCGGCGGCGGTGTACGTTTTGGGCACGCTGCTGCGCGCGGCCATTAACCGCCCGCGCCCGTATGAGGCATTGAACTTTACGCCGCTGTTCCCCAAGGATACCAAAGGCCAAAGCATGCCCAGCCGCCACTGCTTTTCCGCCGCAGCCATTGTGGCGGCGGCGTTTACCGTGTGGGTGCCGCTTGGCGTGGCCGCCTGCCTGCTGGCGGCGGTTGTGGCTGTGA
>OHZD01001088.1_pt1 | contig 10415 bp, 9 predicted proteins | sample 1580391 | NCBI WGS metagenome assembly OHZD01 (sample SAMEA3882510, study PRJEB24775) | human gut metagenome | biome: human-associated habitat; feature: intestine environment; material: feces | place: Netherlands | collected 2009/2010 | reverse complement strand
AGTCCTCGTTTATTCTGGCAAGTCAGAATATCGAGGACTTTCTGCTGCCTGAGATCAAGGAGTTTACAAAGCCTTTGTTTTCCATTCCGTCACATCATTTTCTGTTCAATCCCGGTAATATTTCGCCGACTGCGTTTATTGATACGTTGCAGCTTGAAGAATCGGAATACAGCCTTATCAAATACCCAGAACGTGGTACTTGTCTGTATCGGTGCGGTAATGAGAGATATTTACTACAGGTCATTGCTCCGGCTTACAAGGCGGAGCTGTTCGGTTCGGCTGGTGGAAGATAAAACTGTTCGCAATAAGCGTGAAATTTTAGTTTGACTACAATGGGAGGTATGATAAAAATGCAGAAGAAAAAATACGGCATATGGAAAACTCGCTATGCCGAAAACAGCAGAAATATATTTGAGGATTGGGTTCGTCAGAAAAATGGCGAACCCATTTTGTTTTCCACAGAGCTTGGAGCTCTCGAATATATGCATAGTATGGAGATGAGAACTCAGAGTGTGTTTACGGAATTTGAAGTCCGTGAGGTGTCATAATGTCGGCAACAGTAGCGGCGGCTCTTAAAAAGGCAGCCGTATATATTCTTGGGGATGAAAAAAAGCGAGGCAAGCTTGTGACTGCGGTGCTTAGTGCTGCGGTGGGTCTGCTCCTTTTGCTGTGTGCTCCTGCGGTGATGCTTTCTTCTCTTGGGGAGGTCGGTGAGGAAGCTCAGGTGCCTGAACTTCACCTTAATGCCTATGATATTTACAGCTCTCTTGACAGTGAAAGCAGGCAAAGGCTGGACGATATCCGATCAGCAGGTAATGACATTGCAAACGCTATGGACGAAAAGGGTGTCAAGGTTCATACCATAAAGGCGCAGCTGATATATATGTCTTACTTCGATGAAGTGCAGAATTTCTATGCGGAGTCATATGCAAACTTATTTGCCGCTGCCCCAAATGACAGTGATCTGATCAATGCAATAAACTCGACTTACGGCTTGGAGATAGACTATGACGAATTCATAAGGACATACACTTGGGTGATGAACAGCACCTTAAATCCATATATGTTCAATGACGCAGGCAGTAAAAACTGCACAGACCTTGCGGCTTGGGCGGAGAATGCTTTTATCTCAGGCTGGGGATACAAAAGCGGTGCTGTCGGTGAAAGAGATGAAACAGACCGCATCAGATATGCTGACAACGCAGGACTTATGCTTGGGTATCTTAACTACAGCCCGACCGATAAAGCGTTCGGTTCTGATTACAGTACTCTTGTTTATACAGAGCAAGGAAGTCTTGATACTATGCCGGAGGTCGCAGGCGTGGGACTGTTCGACGGCAGTCAGCACGGTATTTATGTCGGTAACGGCGAGGTCGTTTTCTCCTCTGCCGATTGCGGCTATGTGACAAAAGAAGTTGTTTCAAACGGCAGTTGGACAAGCTGGTGTACCTATGAAGGCATAGAATATCCGCAGGAGGTGACTGACGCTATTGAAAGTTTGAATGAGGACAGCTCATCAGAAAATTAATTTTATTGGAGTGTGATAGGTTGAAAAAATCAGTTACGGTAAATGTAAACGAGAAAAAGCTCTCGGCGATAGAAATGTATCTGGAGCAGAAGAACACAACTCTTGCGGCTGAGCTTGAAAAGTATGTGGATCAGCTTTACGGCAAGGTCGTTCCGCAGAATGTGAGAGATTTTATTGATATGATGTCGGACAGAAAGCCTGCGAGAAAGCAGAAGATCACTGCTCCTGCCGAAACGGAAAAGCTGTCCGAGCAGTAACTCGCCACGGTTCGCACCGTGTGCCCTCGTGTGGCGTTTTCAGAGCATGGGTGGGGTAACTTTACCCTAAAGGCAGCTGGGGCGAATTTGGGGCATTTTGTTGCAAAGTTTGAGAATGGCAGGGATCAGATGATTTCGGGTGGGTTTGAGGGGAATTTAATATATTGCTGGTTAAAGTTTTGGCGTCAAAGCCGCCAAAACATTCACATCGGACGAGCAAAGCTCGCCGATTTTGCGAGGTTTTACAAGCCTTGATAAAATGGAGTCAAAAAAGGAGGTTGTCGAAAATCATGGAGTCAAAAGTGCAAAAGGCAAAGAATAATGCCGATATTGCAGAAGAAAACGATGGAGTCACAGCAGAAAAAATCAAGTTTCCGCTGTATGTTTTTCCCGAGACAATGAAAACGGTCGATATCTTATACAAGTCGGATAACTGCTCTTCTCGCACGGAATTTATGGAAAAGGCAATCAGATTTTACTGCGGTTATCTTTTACAGAATAAGCCGGAGCTTGTGGATTATCTTGCTCCGCAGCTTGCAACGCTCACAGAGGGAATTGTAAAAGGCACGGAACAGAGGCTGTCCCGTGCCTTGTTTAAAGTTGCTGTTGAACTCGGTGCAGTATCACATATGCTTGCGGCCGTGCATGACATTGATGATGATACAATGATAAAACTCCGTGCTATGTGTACAGATGAGGTCAAGAGAATTAACGGTATCATTAATTTTGAAAAGGCGGTAAGGTATCAGAGGCCTGATTAAAAATATATTACCAACCGCTATAATATATAAATAATATAAAGCCATTGAAAAAAGCAACGTTTATCAATGGCTTTATTTCTATTTCACTTTAAATTCAATTTCCAACACAAAGGTCGGATATTGACTCGATATTATCATTTGTCCGTCCATTCTCTCAACAGTTCTTCTAATATTACTTAGTCCAAATCCGTGATTCTTTCTGTCAGCTTTTGATGTTTCAGTTACAGCGTTATTATCAAGATTGGGATTTGATATACGAATAATCTGAATAAGTTCCGAAGCAACACATTTAACATCAATAATTTGTGTCTCGTCTGAATCAATTTTAGAACAGGCTTCAATTGAATTATCTAATGCGTTAGATAAAATGGTACAAAGGTTGGAAACAGATATTTCATCTGAAACAGAACCGTCAAATATAATCTTACAGTTATTTTTTTGTGCTAATTCATTTTTGTCTGTAAGTATTGCGTCTGCAATTTGATTTCCGCTGAAAAACTTATTTGAATCCAAGATTTCTTGATTGGTTATACTTTTAACGTAACTAAGTGCCTCATCATATTGTTTGTTGTTCAAAAGCGATTGCAAACATATCATGTGATTTTTATAGTCGTGACGAAATTCTCTCAGATCGTCTGTCAACTTATTGATCTTTTTATAATGTTCAACTTGCTGCTCAACCTGCTTTTCCATCAGTAATGATATGTTTTCGAAATACTGCTTGGATATGCAGTTAAAAAGCAGATAAATAATAAGCACCATAAATATCGGAACAATTAAAACAGCAGAAAAATTGATAATATTATTACGGATTTTAACCCTTTCAAAATCGATTGGAATACAACCAAACATTTCCCCGGACAATAATAATGCCACTAATATCAGTACATATAAATGATCAGGTATTATTTTCAATCCCGATCTGATCATATTTTTTCTCTTTCGCTGAAGCTTTGTAACCAGTAAAAGAGATATGATATTAAAAATAACAGATACTCCTTTTGTGAGATACGTCTGATTATAATTTATTGAAAACAACTCAAGTATGATACAACTTAAAGACTGCATAATCGAGTCAATTATTAAAAACATGGCGGAAACATATATTGCTCTTTTTTTCTTCTTATGAAATATTAACGCACAGGCAAATATTAATGAGTAACTTAATAGTGAACTTATCAGAGCAAGCGGAAGGTATTTATCTGTAAATCTACAGTAGCCGTTTATACCGCTGAATATTAATTGCAAGCCCACAGCTATAAAGCCTGCTTTTTGATATACGAAATCGTCTGATATTAGTTTCAAAATATTGTTAATATTTATCAGGTTAAAAAAACTCACTAAAACAAAAATAGTTGTGTATATTGATGTAAGAATCATAATAAACCTATACTTTCCCTTTTCATGAAATCAAAATATGTTTTCTGAAATTCTTTATATTTTATTTTAGACAGTAACGCTTTTTCACCTGTGGAAAAAATGATCTCATTTTTGGAATAATTGGTTATATACTTCATATTCACTAAAAAAGAGCGATGTGATCTGAAGAAAAAATCACTGGATAATTCTTTTTGAAAAGCTGAAAGAGTGTCCGCATATTTATAGCATTTATCAGATGCATAAATCAATGTGGATACATTTTCAGCCTGTGCAAAAATAATATTCCGTTCAAGTATACGGTAATTAGCTGACTGTTCTGTATTACGAACCAATACAGTAAAGCGGTTGCTTTTTTCTCTGATAAGAGAATTTAACGCTTCGTACAGTTTTTCCTTTTCTATAGGTTTTATCAGAAATCGGAAAGTTTTTACTTTAAGACTGTCAAAAACAACATCCTTGTAACTGCTGGCAAATATCACATGAGTATTATTATTACGCTGTCTCAAAGCCGAAACGGTATCTATCCCGTTTTTATCCTTCATTTGAAAATCCATGAAAATTATATCAAAATCTATTTTAGACGCTAACAGATCAACCCCGTCTTTATATTCATAATATAAAAAATCGAGACCTTTTTCTATTGAATATTTATTCAGTTGCTCAATCAGCGATTTTCTGAAAAACTCCTCGTCATCGCAAATTGCAATATGCATTGTCTCTCCTCCCATATACATCATAATTATATTATACATTATTTCAGTAAAATTTTCAAGCTATTTCGACATTCACTAAAAAAAAGGGGGGCTTTACTAGTTTTTTATAGATTTTTTGCAATTGTGATGTTATTTTTATGACAACACATTGCAAAGGGGGGTTAGCTATGTTTTATGATTTTTGGTGTCATATATTACTCAAATTGACGATGATGATATATCTTTCTTTGTTGTCGGAGTTAAGAATAATATATGCGTTCTTGATCTAAAGCTAAACGGCAAAATAGTTTTTACGAAAAAGGACAATTTCATGGAATTTGTAATTCCTGTAAATAAAAAATTTACAAGCAATCAGCATTACGAATTCAAATCGGAGTTTAAATTAGTCAATGCGGTAAGAGTAAGGCATTACGGTTCATTTTCTACAATAAAAAATAAGGTCGATGATTTAAAAGCGTATATTGAAGAACATTCGTTGACTCCGGTAACACAACCGTACTACATGATTCAGGATTGTAAAAATGAAATTTATGATGTTTTTATCGGAATAAGTGAAAATATTTTGTAAAGTAAAATCGAGGCTGAATGATAATTTTGCCTCGATTTTGTTCGTTCACTAAAAAAAACAGGGGTTTTACTAGTCTTTTGTGGCGAAAACTCTATTTTTGTGTTAAAATGCATGAGTCAGTAGTCTAACAAGAATTAAAATTATGGAGGTAGAAGAATGCTAAGACAACATACTAAGCAGCATTTTAAGCGTGGACTTTCAGGCATTATGGCAGCAGTCATGACTGCTACCTTGATTCCAAGCTTGTCTGTATTAGCGGATGATGAAATTAAAACCGTAAATTACAGTTTTTTATCCAATACGTTTAAAGTAAGTGGAACAACTGTTAATATTAACGGCGATATCGACAGTAATTCAGATCTGAATTTCTACGGAAATACTGTTTCTGTAGCAGGCAATTGTTGCTATATGGGAAATATCAACAATTACTGCGGTAATCTTTCTTACAATAAAGAAATTCAGAAAGATGAATCAACGGCATTCCCTGATATTGGAGATGGTCTGAATTATATTTTCAACTTCTTTGATACAGATTCGTACAAAGACGGCGTAACTTTCAATTGGCAGGAAACGCTTGATATGGGAGCTACCTATTCAAACGAAGGAATTGCAGCCTACGGAAGAACGATTTCAACCAAAGACATTATCGGAGCTAAAAACAGTATCTCATTTAATTCAACAGATTTAACAACTGTAGCAAATGCAGAATCATATATATATTCTTCAAATGGAGATATCAGTATTCAGGCAAATACAGTTGACTTGAACGGACTCATTTATGCTCCTAACGGAAAGGTACTTATCAGTGCAGGAAATATTGATTTTGAGGGATTGATAATTGCGGACGAAATTGAAGTGAACGGAAATGATGTAACGTTATCGGCATCACCGTTCAATTCCTATAATATTGATTTCTTAACTAATATTATAAATGACGCCCGTATAATTACCGTTGCTGATTATTATCTCGATGAATCAAAAATGACGTTATCATGGGATACAAATCAGTATGGCAATAATTTTACAATTTGGGCATCTTATGACGGCGGAGATTACATAGCGATTGCCGATACTGATGAATGTACCTACGATTATATTGCTGAATCCGGTTATCAGACCATAGACTTTTATGTGGAACAGGAATTGTTATCTGGAAATAAGATGATTTCTAACACAGTATCATTGACTGCAAATGAGAACGGCGAGTACGAGGTATATATGGAAGATTCCGACGGCGATGGTTTATGTGATCCTTTGGAAGATTATCTTGGTACAGACAAAAATAATGCAAATACTGACGATGACGGTTTAACCGATTATGAAGAACTGTATTATACTCAGACTGATCCGTTGAAATATGATTCTGATGACAATGGAATTTGCGATGCAGATGAGGATATTGATGAAGACGGTTTATCATTCAGACAGGAGCTTGATTTAACTACCGACCCTTTCAACAATGACACTGATTTTGACGGACTTTCCGATGGAGATGAAGTTAATGTGTACGGAACTGATCCGCTGAAAAAGGATACAGATGACGATGGTCTTATTGACGGAAAAGAACCGGAATATTCTTGTGATCCGTTAAATCCGGATTCAAATTATGACGGAATTCTTGACGGTGATGATACATATACTGTTACTAAGAAATCAAAAGAAAGTGATTCAAAGGTTTCGGTTGAATTAACAATGGATATCCCGGGAAAAAGCATTGGCAGCTTAAGCATTGACGAAGTACCTGACGATGACATTTTTCTTCCTGCTCAGATGCCGGGATTTATCGGAAACGGTTTTGATTTCTATGTTGACTGTGAGTTTGAAGAAGCAACTATGAAATATACATTTGATGAAAGTTTGCTTGATATTGAAAATTTCGAGCCTGCTGTGTATTATTGCGATGTTGTCAATCAGAAAATGGTGCTTCTGGAAGAACAGGTCGTTGATCTTGAAAATTGCACCGTAACAGCTAAAACAACGCATTTTTCAAGATACATTCTACTAAATAAAACGGAATTTGAGAAGATTTGGGACAATGACTTTATTGATAACTCTACTGACGAAGCTGGCAACAAGGTCGGTATGGAAATTGCACTTGTGATAGATTCATCAGGAAGTATGGGCTGGAACGATCTGTCAGGCATTAGGAAGGATGCCGCTAAAGAGTTTGTTGATAGCCTTAGAGATGAAGATAAAGCTGCAATTATTGATTTTGACCATTATGCATACACATATCAGGGGTTGACAAACAATAAAAAATTACTGTATAATGCTATTAATAAAATTGATGATAATGGCGGTACATCTCTTTCAGCAGGAATGTCAATGGCATTGGACAATCTTCTTAATTCGGCTTCGGACGCTAAGAAAATAATTATTATGCTCACTGACGGAGTAGGTGATTATGACAGTAAGTATACTACAATTGCAAGTAATAATGAAATTACAGTTTATACAATCGGTTTAGGCTATGACATTGACAGCGTTCTTTTAAATAATATTGCTACTGCCACAGGCGGTAAATATTATCACGCAGATAAAGCGGAAGACTTAAAGGACAACTTTGAGGAAGTTCAGGAGGATATTGGAACTAAGGATACAGACGGAGATACATTGCCTGACGTTGTTGAAGAAAATCTTTATTGGTTTAATGGAGTTTCTCTTTCAGCAGCCAATAAACCATCTGATATAGATTTATTCTTGGGCTTTAAATCAGATGATCCGAATACTTTCTATAAATATTTAAATGATGGTCAGCTTGTAAGAGAGTATAAACAGATTTCAGAAAATAGATATGAAGCAGTCCTTAAAGATGGTGTTATATGGGATATTCCATCTTTCCAAGAAAAGTTAAATGAAAATAAAAAAGAGATAGTTGATAAATATGTTGAAGAAGTTTGTGAGCCATTAACTGAAGCGGGAAATATACTTGCCAGTGATTCAAATTTAGACACTGATCAAGTTGTGCATCATATGTTATCCTATCATTCAGGTTCGCAAAAGTATAAATGTGAATATTGTGAATATGAGATTGAATCCCCTGAGTTCGAGGATAATTATATTTTAGACGAAAATGATAAATTTATGGTATATTCTTTAAATGCCATGAAAGAACACTCTAACGACAAATCTGAAAAGCAAATGTTCGAGTGTGCTATAACGGCTATACGTGAAGAATATCTCTCGTCCATTAATAACTGTAATCACGCTGTTTCAAACGGAAGTCACAATAATCAATTATTGCTCAATAAAGCATGTACAGAATATAGCGCTTCAGATGTGTATGGTAACTATCTGAATCCCCAGCTTTGTACTATTGGATATTCATCTTATAAATTAACTGACTATAATTTGTCTATAGAAATTTCTGACAACAATTTTGGAGATGTTTTTGTAAGTTCTGTTGAAAATTGCACTGTTGATTGGGAACAAGTCGGCGAAGATTTAATTCCTATTTTTAAAACAGCTTTTGAAAAATATATTAAAGACTATGATGTGTATATAACTACATTGGGCTATGATATCGATGGCATGATAAAAAATGTATTTAATGATGAATTTTACAAAGAGCTAGCAGTTAAAACAAAGAATTTAATACAAAAAACATACCTACATGATCTTAGAGATGATTATGATAATGAAACAGTAGCATCGCAGTTTCAAAAGGATTTTGTTTCTTGTGCAGCTTCATTAATTGAGAGTTTATGCCCAGAGTTAAAAGCAGGACATTTTGCTGTAAAACTATCTATCGAAATAGGCAAATTCTTAGCCACAAGAATAGTAAATTTACTTCAATGTGCAACAGAACTACCTGGAAACAAAGAAATAAGTATTATTTATCATGCAAAAGGCAGCACAATGGTTTTTGAATCACAAATGACTTCACAATTTGCAATAACTTTTGTAGACAATCTTAAGGTAGTAAATAATGTCAACGATTATATTTCAAATAAACTATCTAACTTTGGTTCTAGTTCTAATGTTGAAAATGGCTGTTTTTCTATAAAAAATAATGGATATACTATGAGCCCGAGATTCGGTAATCAAAACAGTGTCTATCATTTTTATACATATAATATGCTTAGAAATATTGTTATAAATCCAGAGTATAGATATTATCAAAAATAGGAGGCTTTTCATGAGAATCGATAAATTTATAATCTCAATCTGTATAGTTATTATGTTCACTGCCTGCGGAAATGCTAGTAAATCATCTGAAACCACGTTAAGTTCAAATGATGTTTCGATAAGCGATTCGACTTCAAAAAGTGAATCTGATGAAACAGTTAAATATGAGTATAAATCAACGGAAGAACTGCTGAAAAACAGTCTTAATAGAGCTGGTAATGGTTTTGTTGCCGTTAATGATAAAAATGATATTCCAGATTTTATAAATGAATTGCTAGTACCATTTCATGATGATGAATATTTATGGGGATACAAAACAATTAAAGGCGATGTAGTAATTGAACCGCAATTTGATACTGCATATGATTTTGATAATAATCAAGCAGCAATAGTCTATTATGAAAATGGCGAGTCTACTGTTATAGACAGTAAAGGAAATAATATTATTCCAATAGGTGATTATACACAAATAATAACCGAGGGCGGTATTATCAATCTTTATGATGGAAATGATGGTGTTGAACGTTTTTATGATTATAGCGGCAATGAACTTTCATTGGAGGAATTTTACCAAAAATTCTACAGTGGAGTAAACGATATAAACAAATTGAATTTAAGGAACAATTTTGCGAATAACGAAAACGGTAATGATAATAAAACTAAAAAATATCTGCCGTTTAGTGAGGGTTATCTCCCATTTGAAACCAAAAGTGGCGTAGGGATGCTTGACGCTAACTGCAATATTGTAAAGACGTTTAGTGATAGTAATATGATCACTTGCAGATCTAATGGATATTTTGGCGTTGGGTTCATGGGTGATGTTAATTTCTATGATACAGATTTTAATTGTGTAACCGAAACACTTGATATTGGCTTATTTAGACCCAAAAGTAGCGTAGTATACCCTGGTGGCTATACATATATCTATTATGCAGATGAAATATTTGTCATAAAAATCGCCCCAGAATTGTATGAAGAGGTATCACAATGAAAACTAAGATAATATGCGTATTATGCTGTACGGTCGTGGCTTTTTCAGCTGCGACTGCTTGCGGCACATCGGACGGTTCAACTGAAAAG
>OHZD01001078.1_pt1 | contig 10472 bp, 9 predicted proteins | sample 1580391 | NCBI WGS metagenome assembly OHZD01 (sample SAMEA3882510, study PRJEB24775) | human gut metagenome | biome: human-associated habitat; feature: intestine environment; material: feces | place: Netherlands | collected 2009/2010 | reverse complement strand
TGATTCTTGGCTGGCGGAAATCTGCGTTGTTTTTAAAAAGTCCGCTGTCTGAGCGGCAGCAAGCCGCGAGTTCGGACTTTTTAAAAACGGTTTTAGCAGAATTCCGGCAGCCTAGAAGCCAGCCCCCGACGAAGCCCGGAGCCAACCGGCACCCGTCTCCCAGGCGTCCGGCATCCGCCATCCGCCATCCACCATCCACCACAAAAAAGAGCGCCCCGCAGCCCATCCAGCCCGCAAAGAACGCTCTCCTAATTTCCATCAGCTTACAATCATACACAATCACCTACGATCAGCATACAATCAGCATACAACCCCATACGATCGCATCAAATATAACTCATAAACCCCTTCCCAACAACCTCACTACTCTTAGTAACCATCAAAAACGCCTGCGGATCCACCTCATCAATAAACCTCTGCAGAAGCACCGCCTGTCTCACATCAACAACCGTCAGAATAATCTTCTTATCCTTATGTGAATAAACCCCCTCCCCATGATAAACCGTAGCACTCCGATCCAGCCCATTCATAATAAACTCACAGATCTCATCCGGCTTACTGGAAATAATCGTAAAATACTTATTCAGCTTCATCCTCTCAATAGACTTATCGATCAGCAACGTCTTAGCCATAAGCCCCAGTACAGAACAAAGCCCCGTAGTAAGATCAAACACCATAAACGAAACAACAACGATCACACAATCCACCGCAAACAATGCACCTGAAATATTCATCGTAGAATACTTCTTAATGATCATCGCCACAATATCCGTGCCACCACCCGAAGCATTCTCAAAAAACAGCAGCGCCGCAGCCAGCGCCGGCAAAATGATCGCAAAGCAAAGCTCCAGCATAATATTCCCCGTCAGCGCCCTGTCCATAGGAAAAACCTTCTCAAACACATTCAGAAGCAAAGAAGAAACAACCGTAACATAAGCCGTCTTCACTCCAAAATCCCGGCCAAGAACAATAAACCCGATCACCAGCAAAATCAGATTGATCACCAGGTTGATCTGCGCAGACGTCATCGGAATAAAATGCGAAAACACAACCGCCATACCCGAAACACCACCAAAGGAAAAATTATTCGGAAACTTAAATACATAAATCCCCACATCCATCAGAACAACAGCAAATGTGATAATGATATACTCCATCACACGCTTTGGTATCAGATTTTTCATTAAAAAATATCCTCCTGATCTCCTCAAATAATTTTCACCGGTAACTACCGGTCAAAACCAGCAATCCCCGCATCCTCTTCGTTTATCATACCTTATATCACCAAAAATGCAAATAAAAAAGACAGAGAAAAATACATTTCCCTGTCCCTTATATCAACGATCACGATCAACCACAGCTTACAGCCCGAAAAACCTCTCCAGAAATTCCGCCACACCATCATGATCGTTATCTCCGGTCACCTCATTCGCTGCATCCTTTACATACTGTTTGGAATTGCCCATAGCAACACCGATACCTGCACCCTCCAGCATTTCCAGATCATTCTCATTATCTCCGAAAGCGATCACATGCATCCGGTCAATACCAAGCTTTGTGCGAAGCATGGCAAGACCCACACCCTTGTCCACGCCTGCTGCATTAAACTCCGCATTGCCGCTGATGGAAGTAGTCACTGCCACATCATCCAGATCCTTCCATTTCTCACGAAGCGCCCTGCTGGTCTCCATATCATCAAAATAAATATTGATCTTCTCTGCCTGATCCAGAATATCTTCCTGATGATAAAAATCCTTAACATATACATGTCTGCTGAGGAAATAATCTACAAAAGTTTTTTCCAGCAGAGCTTTATCCGCTACAGATGCCACATAATCTCTGGCATCCGCATCAGAATAGGCGATTCCATTTGCATAAGCCTCTGCGATCCAGCCTTTTGCGTCGCTGTTTTCCACATCCTTCAGGATTTTGCTTACCATTCCTTTGGGCATGGTTTTTCGCCAGATCATCTCATTTTTATCGTAATCCCAGACAACACAGCCGTTTTCCACGATTCCCCATTTCACACCCCGGAGCACAGAAAACTCCTGAGGGATCAGCTCTCTGGTCCTTCCGGTTGCCGGCACCACATAATGTCCGTCATCGATCAGACGCTGCAGAACATTTCTGTTCCTTTCAGAAATCTTATTCTCGCTGTTCAGAAGAGTTCCGTCCATATCCACTGCAATGATATATTTTTTCATAATTTCCTCCTGTTTGTCTTTTCCCACAGGCAAAAAGCGTATCTGCACTGCACCCGGATATCCTTTGGCAGTACAGATACGCACAAATACTCATACCTGCTCTCTGTAAAGCGGAGACTTTTCTTCCACTTTACTACTACATATACAACAGCTCAGGAATTACCGGATCCTCATCATAAACGCCTCGTACGGTCTTAAGTCCGCTTTGATTCCTGTTCTGTCCTTATAGTTTGCAATCTTAATATCCTCTTTATCGGACACATATTTCGCAAGACCTTCTGTACTTACCGTATCCTCAGAAAGGTTTGCCACCACGATCCACTGCTCTTTGTCGGAAGTTCTTAAATATGCAAAGATCTTCTCGTCTTCCGGAAGAAGGAGCTGATAGTCACCTTCTGTGAGAAGCTCTTCCTCATGACGAAGACAGATCAGATCCTTATAATAATAAAACACGGAATCATTTTTTTCCAGAGCTTTTTTTACATTGATCTCCTGGTAACGATCAGAAAGGCGGAACCATGGCTTACCGGTCGTAAATCCTGCATTTTCGCTGTCATCCCACTGCATAGGAACCCTGGCATTGTCACGACTCTTGTTCCATACTGCCTTGCGGAAATCATCCTCAGAAATGGTTTTGTTCTTAACGACAAGATCCTGATATGCATTACGAACCTCGATATCCTCGTACTCCTCCAGCGGGAACTGCACGTTTGTCATACCGATCTCCTCTCCCTGATATACATAAGGAGTTCCCTGCATACCATGGAGAACGGTAGCATAAGCCTTTGCACATTCCTCGCGGTAAGTAGTGTCATTTCCCCATCTGGAGATCACACGTGGCTGGTCATGATTTTCAAAATACAGAGCATTCCAGCCCTTGTTATAAAGCTTGTTCTGCCACTCACTCATAACACGTTTCAGATCACGGAGATCAAAAGGCTTCAATTCCCACTTGCGGTTTACAGAGCCCGGAATACGGTCGATGTTCATATGCTCAAATGTGAAGATCATATTCAGTTCCTCACGCTCCGGATCTGTAAACAGTCTTGCAACCTCCGGTGTGGAGCCCGGCGCCTCACCTACCGTCATACAGTCATATTTTGAAAGCACCTCCCGGTTCATCTCATGGATAAACTCATGAAGTCTTGGTCCGTTGCTGTGATATTTTCCTGTATAATACTTGCGGCCATCCGTTTTCGGGTAATCCGGGAAGGACTGATCCTTGGAGATAGATGCGATCACATCCATGCGCCATCCGTCAGCACCTTTGTCCATCCAGAATTTCATCAGATCATAGATTTCCTTACGGACGGTTTCATTTTCCCAATTGAGATCCGGCTGTTTTCTGCTGTAAAAATGAAGGTAATACTGGCCGCGCTCTTCATCATATTCCCAGGCACTTCCACAGAAGCTAGAGCCCCAGTTGTTTGGCTCACTACCGTCTGCTTTCGGATCCTTCCAGATATAATAATCACTGTATTTGCTGTCTTTTGATTTCCGGCTTTCCACAAACCATGCATGCTCATCGGAAGTATGGTTGACAACAAGATCCAGAATGATCTTGATACCATGCTCATGAGCTTTTCCGATCAGCTCATCCATGTCCTCGTTACTTCCGAAGCCCGCGTAGATCTTCCGGTAATCACTGATATCGTAACCGTTGTCGTCCTGTGGGGAGTCAAAAACAGGGCTGAGCCAGATCACATCGATCCCAAGATTCTGAAGGTAAGGGAGCTTTTCAATAATACCCTTGAGATCGCCGAAGCCGTCCCCGTTGGAGTCCTTAAAGCTTCTTGGATAAATCTGATATACAACGGAATTCTTCCACCAATCTTTCATTTCTTATGTCTCCTTTATTTTGCATTGAGCAGATATTTATAATCCGTATTTGCCGCTTATTTATATCCCGTCAGATACTCTTCAACTGCCCTTTTTGCGGTCAGTTATTTCAATATAACTTTTTTATAGGTTTTTTATAGGCGAACCACCTGGGGTCCGCCTTTTCATAGTTCTGATCTTTATCCTTAAGGTTTATGCAATTCCAAGAAGAGAGAGAAGGATGCTCAGGATAATAACACCGATGATCAGAACTGTGATGCTGATATTTTTCTTTTTCAGCAGATAGTAGCACAGAAGAGTCAGTCCAAGAGGAACGATACCGATAAGAATCTGGTCCAGCATGTTCTGGAGGTTCAGAACAGATTCACCCTTCATGGTGAGCTCATAAGTGGAATTAAAGGTTACCATGCTGGCAGTCATGCCGCCGACCATGATCAGACCTACAATGCTGGCAGCTTTTGTCAGGATGTTCATAAGACCACTTGCATAAACCTTCTGAATATATTCGGAACCAAGCTTGTAGCCCAGGAATGTTCCATAATATTTCACAAGAATAGACGGAATATTGAAAAGAAGCAGGAACACGATCGGTGCCAGAACATTTCCGGATGCACCAAGACCTACTGCGATCCCGGCTGCGATCACACGGAGAACGCCCCAGAAAATGGAATCACCGATACCGGCCAGAGGTCCCATCAGAGAGGATTTAACTGCATTGATAGAGCTCGCGTCAAAATCCTTCTGCTCACTGTTTTTCTTCTCCATGGAAGCTACAAGACCCATGATGAAAGTGGAACAGGTGATGGTTGTATTGAAGTAGGACATACTTCTTGTGAGGGCAGCTTTTTTGCCTTTCTCATCGTTTTTGTAAAATTTGTTGATAAATGGCATCAGGGAATAGCAGAAACCGGAAGCTCCCTGTTTTGCCGGGCTTACTGCCGCATACAGAGTAAAGGAACGCCAGAACGCTTTTCTCAGCATTTTTCTTTCATCTGCAGGAATGGATTTCGTTAAATTACTCATGAGAAAAATTCCTCCTCTTCTTCGTCAAGATATTCGTCAGCGCTACCGGCCGGTGAAACTGCTACTCTCTGTGCTGCAAGCTGATTCAGCTTGTAATCGTTCATACCAATGGAAATGGCAATGATCACACCGATCACGGCAAGGGCGATCAGCGGAAGGTTTAAGTATGCTGCAAGGACAAAGCCCAGGAAATAAAACATACAGATCTTGTTATCCCAGAGCATCTTCATCAACATTGCCATACCTACTGCCGGAAGAAGTCCGCCGCAAACTGTCAGACCATTCATAACAACATCCGGGATGGCATCCAGAAGTGCACTGACTGCATCAGATCCGAACAGGATCCCGAAAAATGCGAACAAGGAATATAAAAACCAGTTTACAGCCCAGAGCCCATAGTGAAGAGCAACGATCTGTTTTTCTTTTCCTTCTGCCGCCAGACGGTCGAAGGTTTTTGCAAACATACCTACAATAAAAATGTAGAGAACGGTCTTGATCTGAAGACCAAGGATACCGATTGGAAGTGCAAGTGTCAGGGCAACCTCAGAGCCTTTGCCAAGCATGATGGCAAAGGCAGTTCCTACAGCTGTGGCAATTCCGGGTTCTGCTGCAGAAGCTCCGCCAATATTTACAACTCCCATGAATACAGCTTCCAATGAAGCTCCGATGATAACTCCTGTGTGAAGATCTCCAAGGAACAGACCTACCAGTGGCCCGATGACGATCGGACGGTTCAGCATAGTAAATCCGACCAGCTCTGCACCGCCGACACAGATAAATACAGCAAGTGCTACAAGAAATGCGTTTAACATTTTTTTCTTTCCTCCCTTTTTTGTGCTACGTTTTATTTATTCAGTGGATGTCAGTCAAGCTTGTCCAGTACATCCTTCACAAGCTTCTGCTCATCATTGGGTACCTGCTGCATACAGGCCTTCGGATCAAGAGCCACCAGCTCTTTCAGTGCCTGCTGTTCTGCTTTTGTCAGCATGATAGTCGGGGTCAGGACAAGCTTCTCGGAAACATCGATCCCATCAAAACGTCCCGTATTTCCTACATTGAGGAATCCGATCTCACCAACACTTTGTCTTATCTTCAGAGCATCCTTTACCGTTCTTGTCAGAACCAGGATACGCATCCTGGATGCCTTCGGATTGTTTAAGATACGAATGGCTTCATCCACCGGTTTGATCAGCGATTTGATTCCGCCCGGTACGGCCATTTTCAATGCCATCTTCTGGGTGTTATCGTTAGCTGCCTCGTCGTTAGCTACCACGATTCCCTGTACAGCCAGCTGTTTGGTCCAGGTCATGGCAACCTGTCCGTGGATCAGACGGTCATCTACACGAAGTGCGGTGATCTTTGCTGTGGAATTGTCATAGGACTGGGGAGCCAGAGCTTTTTTCGGTGCGGATTTTTTTGCATACGATGCAGCATCTTCTGAAATCTGCGCAGTATTTTCGATACCCTGTGCAGTATCTTCTTCAGCATTTTTTTCAGATGTGGATTTCTTTCCACCGCCAAGGTCTACCATCTGAAGCTCTTCTCTGGCATCATCGATGAACTCCTGGATCTCCTCCTCTGTCACATCGTCATCTGCCATCATAACCTGCATCAGGACCGGAAGGTTGGTTCCTGTGATCAGTATGACATTTTCTTTCTGGCTGTATCTCAGAAGCTTCTGATTTACGCTTCCTCCCATCAGATCTGTGAAAACGAAAATCCTGTCGTTTTCATGCTGTGCGAAATATTCTTCAAACTTTTTCTCCACATTGTCTTCCGGTGTCACATAAGCGTCGATGGTTGTGATCTCATCCATTTTTCCAACGATCAGCTCTGCTGTATAACGAATGCCGGAGGCCATTTTTCCATGTGTGGCGATCAGAATCTGTTTCATCTGGTATTCACTCCTTCTGTACTCTTTCCATTTGGTTATGTACCTAACCTTTATGTTCACACTATAGCATCAAAATTAGGCTGTGTAAATAGGTTATGTACATAACCTATCATTGTAACAAGTTCAAAATCATGGTTTTGTGCAGGTTTCACATAGAACAGCAAATGCTTATTATCCACATCTTCAGCACGAACCCACACATGATAACTCTTTTACGATTTCAGGTAAATTTACAAAAAGCCGAAAATACTCTGACTGTCAGACACTGACAGTTCCCGTATATTTCGGCTTTTGATATCTTTATATCTCAGATTCTCTGTACTCTTTCTCTGTACTCTTACTATATTGAAAGTCCCGATTTTCTGTTTTTCACAGTTCTGCAGTGACTTCTCGTATCTCCCCCCTTGATCAGATCAGGTACATTCTCTGCAGACTTACTTTTCCTCATGCTGCGGCTGTACAGATCTCCTGGGGATCAGCGTGACCGGAAGCATGATCTCATTTTCACGCTCTTTTTCCACTCCATTGATCCGTTCCATCAGAATTTCCACTGCAAGAGACGCCTTCTGCTCCACATTCTGGCTGATAGTAGTCAGACGAGGCACGGAAAATTCCGCATAGCTGATGTTATCGTATCCTGCAATTCCGATCTCCTCCGGAATCTTTACTCCACGACTGCTGAAAAAGCTGATAGCCTCCAATGCATAGAGGTCCGACAGGAAAAACAGTGCGGCCTTTGGTTTTTTCCGCTGGAGCAGCCACGCATAGCTTTCTTTTCGTTTGGCGTAGTTCATTCCAAGAGCAGTAAACTGCACCTTCTGCTTTTTCTTTGCAAAATCCTTCGCCGCCCGCTGAGCGCCCATGTAACGAAGATGATCCACACCATTATCACGGCCTGCACAAACCTGGATATGCTCATAGCCGCATTCCAGAAGATATTTTGTCATAAGATAGCCGCCACTTTCGTCGTCCAGTCCAATATTCAGGACATGGTTTTCCTGGCCTGCATCAAGCTCACCATATGCATCAATAGAAACGATCGGTTTGTTGATCAGCTGATAGATTTTTTCGCAGTTGCTTTTGCTGAAGGAAATGGCAATAACACCATCTACATCCCAGCCCATGACCATCTGGAATATCTTATCTGTATCCTTTGCGGAATACAGCATCAGATAATATCCCAGTTCCTGCACGTATTTCTCGATAAAACCGATGATCTTTCCATAAAAAGGATCTCCGATGATAGAATCCTTGAAGTCTTTATGATAATTGATCACAACTGCGATCAGCTGGGATTTTTCTTTATTCAGAACTCTCAGTCCCATTTTCTGGACATATCCCATTTCCCGGATAAGATTCTCGATCTTCTGAATATTGGCAGGAGATACTTTTTTTGTTTTTCCATGTATGACATTGGAAACAGTTGTTGTACTCACGCCTGCTCTTTGTGCGATTTCCTTAATCGTTGCCATTATCTTTCCTCCAGAGATATTTCTGTGCGGAAGCCACTGCATTGGCTCCGTCTGAAACAGCAGTTACCACCTGTCTGAGTGCCTTGGTACGGATATCCCCCGCTGCAAAAACGCCTGCTGCACTGGTAATTCCTTCCTCCCCTGCACAGATATACCCGTTCTCATCAAGCTCCAGCTGAGCTTCCAAAAGTGTCGTATTCGGAACAATTCCCACTGCAATAAAAACGCCGTCTGTATCCAGTTCGCGTTCTTCCCCTGTTTTTACATTTTGGATCTTAATGCCTGTCACTTCATCCTGCCCCAGGATTTCCAGAGGAATACTTTCCCATACCATTTCAATATTTTCACAGTCAAAAACCTTCTCCTGGATGGCCTTGTCTGCACGAAGTTCGTCCCGGCGGTGAACAAGATACACTTTTTTGCAAAGTCCGGAAAGAAATACCGCATCCTCTGCTGCCGCATTTCCGCCTCCAACTACCACGGCTGTTCTGTCTTTATAAAAAGCTCCGTCACAGGTTGCACAATAGGAAACTCCAAGTCCTCCCAGGTCATCTTCTCCCGGAATGTCCAGTTTCCGGTGCTCTGCGCCAAATGCAAGGATAATGGTTCTGGCCTGATATTCGTTCTTTTTTGTGTGTATCGTCTTGATATCTCCTGAAATATTTTCCAGGGAAAGGATCTTCTCACGCTTCGGCTCCAGTCCTAGTTTACGGGCATGTTCCCCAAAGGCCTCGCCCAGATCCATCCCTGAGATTCCCGGCATTCCGGGGTAATTATCTACTTCATAAGTAGCCGTGATCTGACCGCCTGGTGCAAAGTTTTTATCGATCCATATTGTATTTAATCTGGCACGGGACGCATAGATCGCCGCTGTGATCCCTGCAGGACCCCCGCCCAGAATTGCAAGATCATAGATATCGCTCATACTTTTTCTCCATTTATAATACATAATTTCCGTTCACATAATATCATAGATTCCGTATTTTTCCAATATGATAGTACAAAGCCAAATGCAGGAAGGACTTTCTATGCCTTTTAAGATCCTGAAGAAAAAATCTTCTTTTTTTATTGCCTGCGGTCTTATTTTTACTTTTATTATCGGCATAGCTGCCGGATATTTTTCTGCTCATGGAATTACAGAAAACGGAAAATTCGAGGCTTTTACCCAGGAGGTTTTCCGAAACGAAGTTTCCGGCAGTTCTCTTACTCTTCATTATTCCCTGGCTCATCCGGAAAAGCAGGGAATCCGGCGAAAAACAGCTTCTCTTGGCACGGTTCCCACAGATATGCAAAACACCTACAAGGTCTGTCAGCAGTACGAGGATAAGCTGAAAGCATTCCGCTACAGTCATCTTTCCACGGAAAATCAGATGACTCTCGATTCCATGCTTCTCTATTATCACACAGAAAAATCTCTTGGCGATAATTACCTTCTCCAGGAGCCTCTTGGACCAAGCCTGGGAATCCAGGCACAGCTACCGGTTCTTCTGGCTGAATATGCTTTTTATGAGGATCGGGATATCTCTGATTACCTGAATCTTCTGACCACCATACGTCCGTATTTTCAAAGTATTATAAAATTCGAGCAGAAGAAATCTCAGGCCGGTTTCTTTATGAGTGATGCCACGCTGGACCGGATTCTTGCACAGTGCAGTGCTTTTATCCGGAATCCGGATGAAAATTATATGCTGGATATTTTCCGCACAAAAATTTCAGACTACGGAAAACTTTCCGGTTCAGAACAGCAGACTCTGATTCTTACTCATCAGAATCTTATGAAAACGGAAGTGATTCCTGCCTATCAGGAGCTTATGACAGGTCTGGAAGCTCTGCGGGGCACTGGAAAAAATCCTCGCGGCCTGGCGTATTTTAAAGGTGGTAAAGCGTACTATCTTTATCTTCTGCAAAGCCAGACCGGTACTTATGTTCCTGTGAAAGAGATCGAAAAACGGCTTTCCAGGCAGCTTTCCAGTGAAATTGGTATTGTTGGAAATATGCTTCGCCAGAATCCGGAACTTCTTACTACACTTAATAAAGGAA
>OHZD01001076.1_pt1 | contig 10493 bp, 10 predicted proteins | sample 1580391 | NCBI WGS metagenome assembly OHZD01 (sample SAMEA3882510, study PRJEB24775) | human gut metagenome | biome: human-associated habitat; feature: intestine environment; material: feces | place: Netherlands | collected 2009/2010 | reverse complement strand
GCCGTGCCGCAGCCGCCGGAGCGGTGCTTAAGCCGTCAGGCGGGAATTGTGCGGTATTGCCTAAAGTCAAAATAAATCCAACATACTGTCAAGATAGATTTCTTCCCGCACACGCAGCTGGTATTCGGGTTTGGTGAGGTAGTAGAGCAAAAATTCCAGTACGATGGCGCTGCCCAGGCCGCGGCCTTCGATTTTGAAATTGGTGAAGCCCTGGGGAAGATAGCGCGTCAGGATGTCCTCGGTACTGATAAAACTGGGGCTTTCCATAGCGTGGGAAAAGCGGTAGCCCTGCGCAGCATCAGGGGCGGTGCAGCGGTGTTCAGGGGTGTCCAAGCCTAAGTTGCGGCGGCTGACGGCTTCGTAGCAGACTTTGCGGTCGCGGCAGCCGACCCAGCAGCACTCGTTGCAGAGAAATTCCAGCTTGTCCCGCTGGTCTTGGGGCAGGGTGGCGAGCCGGTCAAAGGCTTTATTCAGGCGGAAATCCGGCACCACATAGCGGAAATCCTCCCGCGCGGTTTCCTGTGCCAACTGCGAAAACTCCGTAAGCACCTTGGTGGTCGACGACACAAAATAGAAACTGGGGTACGTTCGTTTTAAATAGTCCAGCAGCAGTTCTGAGTGGACAATGACGCCGCTTTATGGTGTGTCGCATGCGGCAAATAACCGGCAAAGTTTATTGCAAGTTGGGTCGGCCAAATGTTCCGGCTGCAGTAGAGAGTTGCTGAACGTCAACCTGGCCGAGATGCCGTATTCCTGTGCCAGTGCCAGCGCATCCTGTGGGCGGACATCCCCGCCGCCGACACGTCCGCCGCCCCACAGGCAATCGGCCGGCGAACCGTAAAGCGAGGCAATATCGCACCAGGGGTAAAACCAATCGCGATGTGTACAGTACAGTGGTAGAAACACGCGGTACAACTCGTAAAATTCAAACAACCCAGGCAGATGATACTGCGCGATACGATCCATGGCTCAGCCTCCTCTCTTTTTGAAATATTATAACAGGAGACGGAATACTTTGCAATTCTGGGGCAAATGCCGGTCCCTTGCTTTATAACTGTGAAGAATGTACGATCAGAACACGCATCGTCAGCACCTCACTTTATGCCGCTATTGTACCGCACGAAGCTGAAAATTTGGTGTGAAAAGTGTGGAAATGGCAGGAAACAAGAGATCCGACGCTTCACACAGGCGGGTACGCCTGCCCAGTTAAGAATCGGCTGTCCTTCCCATAAAAATTATTGTATTTGTAAGCAAAACACCTGCGCAAACCAAACTTTCGTAAGAATTGCCCAAAAAGCCTTGCACTTTTTGCATAGTCTGCTATAATGGCACTATCATCACAGAACACGAACGGGACAAAGGGGTCGCGTACTTGCAAAAGTACAGCGGCCCCTTTCCGTTACGCACAAAGGCGTGCAGCACTTTACATCGGTGCCGCGCGCCTTTTGTTTTGGATGGTGGGAGAGTTCCCTGTAGAACAGGAAAAGAACAGAAAGAGAGGGGCACACAATGAAAAAGCGTAATCGAGTTCTTGCACTTACTATGGCAGCTGCCATGTCGGCCAGCCTGTTAGCAGGCTGCGGTTCCAGCACCCAGCAGGATGGGGCGGCTGCTTCCAGTGAGGCCTCGGCCAGCACTACCGCCGCAGCGGATGGCGAGGAAGATAACATCATTCGTGTGGGCGTTGTCTGCTCCATGACCGGCGGCTCAGCCATCTACGGTGAGGGCGCACAGAACGCCATTGATATGGCCGTTGAGGAGATCAACGGCGGGGACTCCGGCTATAAAATCGAAATCGTCAACGGCGGTAAGGTCGCTGACGATGCCAAGGACGCCAAGCAGGCGATGAATGCCTACAACAAGGTCATGGCGGATTCGCCCGAGGCCATCGTCGGCAGCTTCTTCTCCTCGGTCACGCTGCCCATGGCAGAGCAGGCCTCCAAGGACGGTATGCTGCTTCTGGCGACCGGCGCAACCAACGCCGATGTCACCTTAAAAGGCGACACCATCTTCCGCAACTGCTTCATCGACCCGTATCAGGGCAAGATGGCGGCGCTGTTTGCCAAGGATAAGGGCTTTACCAAGGTGGCAGTCATCTACGCCAAGGACGATGACTACTCCAACGGCCTGAAGGATGCATTTATTGAAAACTGCGAGGCCAACGGCATTGAGGTTGCCTACACCGGTGAGTGCATGACCACCGACACCGATTATTCTTCGCAGGCGGCACAGGACGTGGCCAGCGGTGCAGAGCTTTTGTATTATCCCTGCTTCCTCGACACCGTTCCGCTGCTGGTTGGTGCAGCCCGCAATGCAGGCTTCACCGGTGCCATCATGGGCGGTGACGGCTGGGATGGTTCCGACACGACCGGTCTTGCCGCACAGTTTGAGGATTGCTACTTTACGAACCACTACTCCAGCGAGGATACAGCCCCGGCTGTCCAGAACTTCGTGCAGAAGTACACGGAGAAGTACGGCACCGAAAGCCTGAACGCCTGTGCAGCGCTGTATTATGACGCTATGTACATGCTGGTGCAGGCCGCCGAGAATGCAGGCGGTACCGACACGGCCAGCCTTGTCAAGGGCATGACCGGCATGAGCTTTACCGGTGTCGGCGGCGACATCACGCTGGACGAGAACGGCGACGCTATCAAGAGCATTGCCGTCAACACCTTCGTGGACGGCGCGGTCAAGTGGACCGAAACGCTTGGCTCGGACGGCGCGGTCGTTTCCAAGGCAGACTAAAAGAGAATATATCGCACCTCGGCGGGGGAAAACCACCCCCGCCCCTGTGTGTTTAGAAAAGGGGAATGGACCACAATGACTTTCTCACTGTTTTTTCAAAGTTTGATAAACGGTCTGAACCAGGGCGCGATCTACGCACTGATTGCCCTGGGCTACACAATGGTTTACGGCATCATCCGCATGATCAACTTCGCCCATGGTGATTTTATCATGATCGGTGCCTACACACTGTTTTATACCATCCCGCTTATGGTCAACGCGGGTATGCCCGCCTGGCTGGCGGTCATCATCGCCATTGCAGTCTGTGCCGTGGTCGGCGTGCTGGTCGAGATTTTGGCTTACCGCCCGGTGCGCAAGGCCGGCCCTATGTCCGCCCTGATTACGGCCCTGGCCATGAGTATCTTTTTGGAAAACCTGGCCATGGTGCTGTTCGGCGCCAAGCCCCATAACGTGCAGGCCATCTTCAGCCTGCCCACCATCACGGTCGGCACTGTGGCGCTGCCGTTGAACGTGCTGCTCACCATCGCCATCGGCCTGGGCATCATGATCGCCTTGCAGCTTTTTGTTAAGAAAACCAAGCTCGGCAAAGCGATGCGCGCTGTGCCGCAGGATAAGGACGCGTCCACTCTCGTGGGCATCAACGTCAACAAGATCATCACCACAACGTTTGCCATCGGTTCCAGTCTGGCAGCGGTGGCAGCGCTTATGTACTGCGCCACCTATCCCCGCGTCACCAACGATATGGGTTCGATGATGGGCATGAAAGCCTTCATTGCAGCCGTCCTCGGCGGCATCGGCATAATCCCCGGTGCGATGCTGGGCGGTATCCTGATTGGTCTGATTGAGATTTTTGTCAAGCTGTTTGCCCCCGGTTGGTACGAGGCTGTGACCTACGGGACCCTGATCGTCATCCTGCTGGTCAAACCTTCCGGCATCCTGGGCAAGAACGTCGGCGAGAAAGTGTAAGGGAGCGTGAACAAAATGACGAAACGACGGCTGGCCTCCTATGGCCTGAACTTGGTTGGCGTCGCGCTGCTGTATGCGCTGATCACGCTGGCATTTACCTTTAACGCTTTTGGCAAAAGCACTACCTACATCCAGGGCATCTGCACCACTGCCTGCTATACCATTATCATGGTCACGTCGTTGAACCTGGTGGTTGGCTTTATGGGCGAGTTCTCGATGGGCCACGCGGGCTTTGCCTCGGTGGGGGCCTATGTTTCCGCTATCGTTTCCGGTGCGCTGGCCGGGCATGGCCTGTCGGACTTGGCGTTGCTGCTGGTCGCTATTTTGGCGGGCGGCCTGGCCGCCGGCATCATGGGCGTGGCCGTCGGCATCCCGGCGCTGCGCCTGCGGGGCGACTACCTCGCCATCGTAACAATGGCTTTTGCCGAGATCATCCGCGTCTGCTTCTGCAACTTTTCCATCACCGGCGGTGGCAAAACGATGAGCGGCATCCTCAAGCTTTCTACCTTTGACCGTGCGTTCTGGATCATGGTCGTCTGCGTGACCGTCATGTTCCTGTTTGTACGCAGCCGCTTCGGCCGCACCGTGCAGGCCATCCGCGAGGATTATATCGCGGCCTCGGCCTCCGGTATCAACGTCACCTATTATAAGGTTCTTACCTTCGCCATTTCGGCCTTCTTCGCAGGCATTGGCGGCGGCGTTTACGCCCATTACATGACCGCCATGATCCCCACCAACTTCAACTTTAACTATTCGGCAGAGCTGCTCTCCGAGGTCATCATCGGCGGCACCGGCTCGCTGACTGGCTCCATCATCGGCGCGGCGTTCCTGTCCAGCCTGCCGGAGCTGATGCGTGATTTCTCCACCTACCGTATGCTGGCCTACTCGATCGTGCTGGTGCTGGTCATGCTCTTCCGTCCCGGCGGTATCTTCGGCCGGTGGGAGTTCAGCCTGAACCGTCTGCTGGACGGTATCCGTCACCCCAAAGAAAAAGCTGCGAAAGGAGCGTGACCCTCTATGGCAGCACCCGTATTGAAAGCGCAACACCTGGGCATCCAGTTCGGCGGCTTAAAAGCCGTGGATGATTTTAATATGGAAATCGGAGAGTCCGAGCTGGTCGGGCTTATCGGTCCCAACGGCGCCGGCAAGACTACCGTGTTCAACCTTATCACCGGCGTCTATAAGCCTACCGAGGGCTCGTTCTACCTTTGCGGCGAGCGGATGGACGGCAAAAAGACCTACCAGATCGTCCACGCAGGCATTGCCCGCACCTTCCAGAACATTCGCCTGTTCAAAAAAATGACGGTCATCGAGAATGTCAAGACCGCCATGCAGGCCCACACCACCTACAGCCTGACCGATGCCATCTTCCGCACCAAAAAGTACTGGCAGCAGGAGGCCGAGATCACCGAGCGGGCCAAAGAACTGCTCAAAGTCGTCCACCTTTCCGGCAAGGAAGACCTGGAGGCCGACAACCTGCCCTATGGTGAGCAGCGCCGCCTGGAGATCGCCCGTGCGCTGGCCACCGATATGAAGCTGCTGCTCCTCGATGAACCGGCGGCGGGCATGAACCCCACCGAGACCGAGGAACTGCTGGAGATCATCAACTACATCCGCAATGAATTTAAAGTGTCCGTCCTGCTGATCGAGCATGATATGAGCCTGGTCATGAAGATCTGTGAGCGCATCCAAGTGCTGGATTTCGGCACCACCATCGCCTCCGGCACACCGGAGCAGATCGCCAACGATCCCCATGTCATCGAGGCTTATCTGGGCAAGGACGAGCCAGAGGAGGCCGCCAATGCTTGAGATCAAAGACCTGCATGTCAACTACGGTGCCGTCCACGCACTGAACGGCGTATCCATGACGGTAAACGACGGCGAGATCGTCTCCCTCATCGGTGCCAACGGCGCGGGTAAAACCACCACGCTGCGCACCATCACCGGGCTGGAAAAGGCCGCCAGCGGGTCCATCACCTTTGATGGCCACGACCTGCGCAAGACCGAACCCAGTAAGATCATTACGCTAAAGCTGGCGCATGTGCCGGAAGGACGGCACATCTTCCCCCAGATGACGGTGGAAGAGAACCTGGAGATGGGAGCTTTCACGGATCCTGCCGATATGGCCAAAACGATGGCCGATGTCTACGAGCGGTTCCCTCGCTTGAAAGAGCGCAAACGCCAGCTGGCAGGCACCCTTTCCGGCGGTGAGCAGCAGATGCTGGCCGTGGGCCGTGCCCTGATGGGAAAGCCCAAGATGATTCTGATGGATGAGCCGTCTATGGGCCTGTCCCCGCTGCTGGTCAAGGAGATTTTCGAGATCATCAAGGAAGTCAACAAACAGGGCATCACGATCCTGTTGGTGGAGCAGAACGCTAAAATGGCGCTGGCCATCTCGGACCGCGCCTACGTGTTGGAGACCGGCACCATCACCATCGAAGGCGACGCCCAGCAACTGCTGAATGATCCCCGTGTGAAAAAGGCCTACCTGGGCCAGTAAAGGAGGGCACGCCATGTATCCGAATTATCCCTACTTCGCCGTGGCCATCACCCGCACCTGCGGGTCGGGCGGCGGCAGTTACATCGGCAAAAAGCTGGCGAAGGATTTTGACATTGATCTCTATGACCGCAAGCTGCTGCGCCTGGCAGCCGAGGACAGCGGCATCAACGAAAAGATCTTTGCCGCCGCCGATGAAAATACCAGGAAAACGCTACTCTACCGCGTATCCCAGCACGTCTACGACGGCAGCTTTATCCCACCGGAGAGCGGCAACTTCATCAGCGACCAAAACCTGTTCAACTACCAGGCCAAGGTCCTGCAGGAACTGCTGAACGAGGAAAGCTATATCTGTGTAGGCCGCGCGGCAGACTTTGTACTGAAGGATAAGCCCAATGTCCTCACCGTCTACATCGATGCCCCTTACGAGGACCGCATCGACCGGGAGATGAAGCGCCAGGGCATCGGCCGCAGCCAGGCCATCCGCTACATCGACAAGCTGGACCACTACCGGGAGAGCTACTACAAATATCACACCGGCCGCCAGTGGAAGCGGGTAGAAAACTACGACCTCTGCCTGGACAGCGCCGCCATTGGGCTGGACAACTGCGTAGAGGTCATCAAAAAAGTCATCGAGCTGAAATTTGGGGTGAAGTGCCCGCAGTAAAACTTGGGAAAACGCCCGCTATCATAAAACAGGGGAGGAAAGAGTTATGGAAGCACTTGCATATTACGATGGAAAGATCGGCACGCCGGAAGAATTGATGGTCCCGTTCAACGACCGCGTACATTTCTTTGGCGATGGCGTCTATGATGCCACCGTCGGTGCCAATGGCAAGGTGTACCTGATGCAGGACCACCTCGACCGCTTCTACACCAGTGCCAAGGCGCTGGATATTCACATCCCGATGCCGAAAGAGGAACTGGGCAAGCTGCTGACCGACCTGCTGGCCAAGGTGGATGGCACCACCCACTTCGTCTACTGGCAGGTCACCCGCGGCGTTGAGACCCGCAACCACGTCTACGCCGAAGATCTGCCCGGCAAGCTGTGGGTGTCCATCCGACCCAACCGCCTGAACGATCCCGATGTGCCCATCAAGCTGGACACCGCCGAAGACACCCGTTTTTATCACTGCAACATCAAAACGCTGAACCTGCTGCCCAGCGTAGTTGCCGCCCAGCACGCCAAGCGCATCGGCGTACAGGAGACCGTGTTCCATCGTGGCGATATCGTGACCGAGTGCGCTCACTCCAATGTGTCTATCCTGAAAGATGGTGTCTTCTACTCCCACCCCAACGATGAGTTCATCCTGCGGGGCATCGCCAAGACCCACATGATCCAGGCCTGCTACCGGCTGGGTATTACGGTCATGGAAAAGTGCTTTACGTTGGATGATTTGAAAAACGCCGATGAAATTATCGTGACCTCCTCCTCCAACTTCTGCCTGCATGCCTGCGAGGTGGATGGTCAGCCTGCAGGTGGCAAGGACCCCGCCATGCTCAAGGCCATCCAGGACGAGGTGCTGCGCGAGTACTTTACCTACACCGGAAAAACCACCGTGGTAGATTGAACAGGGGGTGGACCGCATGACCCGCGATGAACTGGAAAAACGCAATGTAGGCGAAAACCTCGATGCGCTGATGAACCTCGACCCCCGCGGCTACGGTGTCTGCCGCATTTTGTATGCAGGCAGCCGCGCCTTCACTGGCGAGCCGCTGACGATGCACGCCGCCCAGGTGTTGTACGACAGCGTAAAAGAAAACGACCTGGTGTACATTTTGGTTGGATTTGTTCTGCTGCCACACCGTGTGCCGGAGATGGACGGCACGGTCAGCGCCATGCTGCTGGCCCGCGCACTGGTCATGGCATTCAACGCCAAGCCGGTCATCGTCTGCCCCAGCGACAGTGTGCAGGCCATTGAAAAGTGCGCCGCCGTGGTGGGCCTGCATATTTACGAAGACCTGGACACCGTGCAGGAATTGCCACTGAGCATGGGCGTGGTGGCCTTTACTAAGGATAAGGCCGCCGCCCCCGCCCAGGCCGCCGAGCTGGCCGCCCGTAAACCTGCGGCAGTCGTCTCGGTGGAAGCCAGCGGTGCCAACACTTTGGGCGTTTACCACAATGCCGTGGGCAAGGATGTGACCGAGATGCAGGCCAAGAGTGAAGCCCTCTGGGATCTGCTGCGTACCCAGGGCGTGCCCAACATTGCTATTGGCGATCTGGGCAACGAGATCGGCATGGGCACCATTGCTGACCATATCAAAAAGTACGTGCCCTTTACCGACAAAGGCGAGTGTCAGTGCGGCTGCGGCGGGGGCATTTTAAGCGCCACCAAAGCCGATAACATCATCACGGCCACCTGTTCTGACTGGGGATGCTACGGGTTGATGGCGGCGCTGGCGTACCTTAAAAAGGATATGGAGATTCTGCACCACGAGGAGATGGAATCCGAAGTGATGCGGGTGGCTGCGCGCAATGGTTTTATCGATATGACCGGCTCGCTGCTGCCGGGCATCGACGGCTTCAGCACCCGGATGAACGTGGGCATCGTCAGTTTGATGCGCCAGTGTACGGCCTACGCGGTGCGGTTCTCCCACAACTCGGATCACTGGTTCGGCCCGGTGCTGGCAAAGCATTTCTTTGATTGATTTCGCGGAAAGGGGGCGACGGCCATGCTGCCGTTTACGGTACACCCGGTGGGGGACAGCGCCCTGCTGGCAGTTTTTACGCAGTGCATTGCGCCGGAAATCGGCGCGGCCGTGGCGGCGCTGAACACCCGCGTTCTGTCCGCCAACATCTCCGGCGTGGACGAGACCGTGCCCGCCTTTGCCTCGCTGATGGTCACCTACGACCCATTGGTGACCGACTATGATGCCGTGGCCACCGCCATGCAAAAGCTGGCCGATGTCCCTGATGCGGACAGCACCGCCGAAAACGGCAAACTTGTCACGATCCCTGTCTGCTATGGCGGCGAGTTTGGCCCCGACCTGTCCTTTGTGGCCCGGCACGCGGGTCTGACCGAGCAGGAGGTCATCGCCCTGCACACAGGGCGGGATTACCGCATTTATATGCTGGGCTTTCTGCCCGGCTTCCCGTATCTGGGCGGGCTGGATGAACGGCTGTTTACCCCGCGGTTGGGTACGCCGCGCACAGCGATCCCTGCTGGATCAGTGGGAATCGGCGGCGAACAGACCGGCATCTATCCCATTGCCAGCCCGGGCGGCTGGCAGCTCATCGGCCGTACGCCGCTCAAATTGTTTGACCCGGCTGCGGGCACGCTGCCCTATGCGGCGGGCGACCGCATCCGGTTTACGCCCATCACAAAAGCAGAATTTAATGCCCTGGCGCAAAAGGAGGGGGCGGTATGAGCCTGAAAGTGCTGGACCCCGGCCCGCTGACTACCGTGCAGGACGCAGGCCGCACCGGCTATGCCGCCAAAGGCTATCGCGTCTGCGGCGCGGCGGACAGCTACGCCTACCGTTTGGGTAACATGCTGATCGGCAACGCGCCGGGCGCGGCGGTGCTGGAATGTACCCTGCGGGGCGCAGCCCTGCAATTTGAAACCGACACCGTTTTTGCCTTAACCGGGGCCGTAAGCCCTGCCGCGCTGGACGGTGTACCCGTGCCGTACTACGCACCGCTGTTTGCCAAAGCGGGCAGTACGCTGCAAATGGGCATGGCATACACCGGCCTGCGCAGTTATCTTGCCGTGGGCGGCGGCATAGCCACCCTGCCGGTGCTGGGCAGCCGCGCCACCGATTTGAAATGCTGCATCGGCGGGTTGGATGGCCGCAAGCTGGCCAAAGGAGATACCCTGCCTACCGGGCTGTGTGATACGACGGCCTTATGGCAAAAAATCATCACCTGCCATCTGGACCGCCCCTTGCAAGATACGTGTATCACCACCGCCCTGCATCCCGTGCGCACACTTGGTACGCAGACTTTTCCGTTGCTGCGCACCGTGCCCGGCCCGCAGGATGCCGCTTTTACCTCCGCTGGCCTGCACATCTTTACCCATAGTGTGTACCAGTTGACTCCTAACTGTGACCGCATGGCCTGCAAGCTGGCCGGGCCTGCCATCGAGATGAAACACGGCGCGGACATCCTGTCCGACGGCATCGCGGCAGGCTCGGTACAAATTTCTGCCGACAGCCAACCCATTGTGATGCTGACCGACCACCAGACCACCGGCGGTTACGCCAAGATTGCCACCGTCATCTCGGCCGATCTGCCCGTACTGGCCCAGCTGCGCCCGGGGCAGGCGGTGGCCTTTGCTTTCGTCTC
>OHZD01001074.1_pt1 | contig 10497 bp, 10 predicted proteins | sample 1580391 | NCBI WGS metagenome assembly OHZD01 (sample SAMEA3882510, study PRJEB24775) | human gut metagenome | biome: human-associated habitat; feature: intestine environment; material: feces | place: Netherlands | collected 2009/2010 | reverse complement strand
TGCGGAAAATGTCGTGTACGACTTCCAGCACAACGGCATCCACCCGTTCCGCCAGGTACAGCGACTGCCCGTCGCAGGCCCGCAGTTTCTGGCCGCGCTGGTAGCAGTTGTATTTGGCCTGCACCTTTTCCCGGATCGTGCCATCCGCCAGCTTGTAGCGGTCAGTGTGCAAAAAGGCCGACATCTTCGCCCCGCAATGTGCGCAGACGACGATGCCAGCCAGTAAGGTTGGATTATTCGTTTTTGCCGCGATGTTTTTCTCCTGTGCCAGCTTTTTGCTGCGGCAGTCGATGCCCTCGTTCGCCCTGGCGAACAGCTTCTCATCCACGATTTGCAGCTCTTGTAGAAACTCCGATCGGGCCGCCTTGGTGATCAGATACCCGGTGTAGCCCTCGTGGCGGATCATCCGCCTGATGTTCACAGACTGAAACCTGGCCCCCTGCCGGGTGCACAGGCCGCGGTCGTTCAGCATCCGGGCCATCGCGTAGCCGCTGGCTCCTTCGTTGGCCACTTTTTCAAAGACTTCGCGCACCCAGGCGGCTTCCTCCGGGTCGATCTCCAAGTCCTTCACCGGCTGGTCGCGCTTGTTTACCCGGCCCTTATCGACAGCCCGGTATCCATACGGCACGAACCCACCGGCAAAATGCCCGCTGGACACGATCTGCCGAATGCGGTCGCGGGTGCGGATCGAGGTTTTCTCGCTTTCTCCTGCCGCCTGCCAAAAGCGGATGTAGTTCATCAACTTATCGCCGTGGCTCTCGATCCGCTGCTGGCCCTCGTGGACGCTCCACATCTGGATGCCATGCTGGACAAACCATTCCAGCACAAAGGGGGTCTCGCTTTCGATGCGCCCCAGCCGGTCAAACATATAGACCAGCAGGATGTCAAAGCTGCCGTTGCCCGCCTCCTGCCGCAGCTCCTGGATCACATCCCGCTTGCTGGCGGACACCTTGGAGCCGGAGATTCCTTTCTCTGCCTTCTCCATCACCACCCGCCAGCCCTGCTGCTGGGCGAACTTGCGGCACTTGATTTTCTGCATGGGGATGTCGTTGTGGTCGACCTGCCCCTTGGTGGACACCCGGTAGGACAGCGCCGCCCTCGGCGCGTCCGGCGGCAGATGCGCCTGCTGGGTCTTGAAGTATCCATCGTCCAGCCAAAGCTGATCGGCCTTGGAGATCTCAACGGTGTTCCCCTGTTCATCCCAATATACCATTTCATCACCTTGCATCGTTTCTTTTCGGGCGGTTGGTGCGCCCGCAGCGAGGATGGTTGGGGCATCCTCTGTACTCTAACAATACCGTAAACGGCTCCGGAAAGCTATCACCAGAACGGAGAAAGAACCGTTCTATTTCCGGCCACTTTTTGACGTTTTACCATATTTTTCTTTGCGTTCTGCATAGGCGGCCATGATTTGGCTTGTTACTTTGTTCAGCGTTTCCGGGCATTCTTTCGCTTGGAACACCAGTGTGATCTCTGTACCGTGGACCATCTTACACAAGGCGATTCTTCCGTCCGGCAAAACGGACAGGGTTTCCATCGCGCATTCCTCCTTATTCCTATAATATAAAGACTTGTTTTGGGCAGGGGGATATTTACTCACCTTCTGCCCACAGCGCATTGCAGCCGTTTTCCTGCGCCCGATCCAAAAGCGTACGCTCGAACCCGCGCAGATATAGAATGTAGCGAAGCTCGTATTCCGTGGTGATAAGCCCCACGCCGTGATCCTGCAAAAAGCACAGGATCAGATAGAGCACCAGCCGGTGGTAGCTGAACCGGGAAAGCCGGGTGAGCATAACGGCGTCCACCCGCCCGCCGCGCACGGCAGCCAGCATGGCAAACAGCGCGGGCCGGTCAAGGTCGCCGGCGCAGCGGTGCTCTGCCCCGCCGTTCACGACCGTGTACCCGCGGCGTTCCGCTTCTCTGTATAGAGAGTTCAACTGTTCTTCCAGGACACCGGGCCTGGCGTCCGCCGTGCGGGCGTACAGCCAGACGCGAAGAGGTTGTTTTTGCATGGTAAGTTCCTCCCAAAAGAAAAGTGCCGGGCCTTTTCACCTTTTCCAAGGCCCGGCACATATTAAAATAGATACACTTGTTTTTTGCCGTTTTACGGAGATACCGCAGCAGGACAAGCCGATTTGTGCAGTCTCGTCCAATCCGGCCTTGGCAAGGGCTGCCAGCGGCGGCCGCCGGGTTCGAGCCAGCAGCCGCGCTGGGCGGCAAAGGTGCGAACGCGGCCCTTTTGCAGAACAGCCAGCAGGCTTTCCCATTCGCCCTCCGGGCATTGCAGGACTTCCGCCGAGGCAACCACCAGCACCTGAAACCGCCCCTGCTCCACATCACGGAGCAGTTCCTGTACATCAGGGCGAAGCAGCAGCGGCGTTCCCTCCGACGCGTCGCAGATGCGCTCCTGCTGGATCAGCCAGCCCAGCTTGTTGGCCGCGCGGCGGCAGGCGTTGCGCTGCCCAAGCACTGCGGCGGCGTCCTTGGGGTCATTCTGGTAAAGGCATTGTACCGTCACTGTGCGTCACCTCCATTCTCAGGGGAGATCATCTGTCTGATAAAGGCCATGAGGTCCCAGCCCGATGCCAGCGTGACCGTGTTGGAACCCACGTTAAAAATCGAGATTCCATTCAGGTCCATCTCGGCAAGGAAAGCTTTCACTTCCTCTTTATCGTAGCTAAGACGGTCCATGCTGGCGATCATCAGCAGGTCGAAGCGGCGGTTGCACACATCGTCCAGAATCGTCTGGATGCCGGTTCGGTCATCCATGCCTCTGGCGCTGAGCTGCAACGGCTCAAACACTTCCCGCCGAACAGCCCATCCATAGCTTGCGGCTGCCGCCAGGCACCGTTTCTGCTGTTCCCGCAGGATGGTTTCTTCCTCGATTTCGTTGCTGGTATAAAGACATTCCACTACAATCATGGTTTTTCCTCTTTTCTGTCCAGAACTGCTGCAACAAAAAAGGCCCGATGAGCTTTTACACTCATCGGGTCTTGTTTTCAGATCAGGAAACTTGCAGCTTGGTTTCCTGCCGCCGGAGCTCTTCCTCGCTCCGCAGCCGGTCATACTCCTGCAGCACGGCGGAATAGAGCATTTCGCGCGCCGCCCTGTTGATCGGGTAGGCAATGTCGCTGTGCTTGGTCCGGGCGCCCTTGGGAGCCCGGGGCATCTTGACGAAAGGGTTCTTCTTGCTGTTCTCCACGACGGAAATTCCGCGGATCGTGACCGCATTATAGATCACAACAGCCCCGATCGCTTTCTTCCGGCCTTCGCCGGACAACAGTTCCAATTGAACCTTGGGGTTCATCTCGGGGGCGGGAACACGGTCACTTTCACGGCCAGCAACATCTTTTTCCGTCTGATGACCGGCATCTTCTGCGGGAATCGCATTGCCGCAAGGCATGTCGGAAACCTCCTTGCGGACTTCCACCATTTCTTCCATGATGTTTCTCCTTTTTTGTTGATCGGCATCCGCGGAAGATCGTGCGGCCGGTGACGGTTGGTGCATCGCCGGTCGCACCAAATCTTCCTTGATGCAGTTTTTCTATCTCTGGCGGTGAAGATCTCACCGCACATCGTCCACCAGCCGTTCGGCTGCGCGAGGCTATGTCTTACTCACGGCCCAGGTTCTATCCTCTGGACCCCCGCACACTTTCTCTGTGCGCGTGCGTGTCTTTGCTTGCGGGAGCGCCACCCGCCGTAAAAAGCAGGCAGCTTTACCGCCAGCCGGTGAATCCGGCTGTTTCTATGGACATTCTATCCCTTACACCATAGCAAAGGGACAGCTGCAAATATTCGGTTGTCAAGGTTCTGCGCAATCGGATGTTTTCGGGCGGTATTCCGCCCGTTCCGGTTGCTTTCCGCCGCTCTTGCGGCTTATCTATATTATACATTTGTCTTTTTCCTTTCTCTACGACGCAAACGTTGAGATCGCCATTTCTTTCATACCATTTATGGTGATTTTACTCCAGAACCAGATTCTTGCCATTCCTTTTTACTTTTGCGGGAGTTGCTGAGCGGCAATTAACATCCCTTTTATCATCACATATGCAGACCCCCGTGCTTTCCCCGGTATCTTATGCCACAGAGAAATTATTTCCTGTAATTGTGCATCATCAATTATTCCAATTTCTTTCGCTTTTGGTCCTTCCCCTTGAGGGAACAATTCTGACATTGGAATATGTAATGCATCGGTAAGTCTAAGAAGATTGCCGATTCCTGGCTCTGCTGTTCCCTTCTCGATTCGGCAAATGGTGTTACAGGCCAGATCCGCTTCTGCAGAAAGAGTCAGTTGGGACATATTTTGGGCCTTACGTTCCTTACGGAGTTTTTCCCTCATGAACTTTAGACTATCCTGCACATCGCGTTCTGACATCACCATTCACCTTCTTTTGCGTTTTTCTAAATTCATTGTAACGAAAAAGGGCACTATTTCTCTATCCACTTCGTTGTTGAAATCCGCTTGTTTTCATACACAAATATGTTAAAGAACCCTGGGAACGATCTAAAAACCGTCATTGATGGGTTTGGACCCCATCGTACTTAAAGTTTTCCTACGTTTCCTGGCTTTTTATTGGCTGTCTCTATTCCTATGTCTTTTTGTTCTGTATTGTTTCTCCTTCTGTACACATTTGGGCTTCAATACGCATTTTGCCTTTTTATCGATTCAATTGCATTATTATATTACTGCTCCCCTCGTTTGGTAAGTTCGATATGAACTATTTATTACTTTTATTAATCTTATTTTAGTCTATTTTTTGATATATTTTTATTGACAATAAACGTTTTTTGGTGGTAAACTGGCATTATCAACAAAATATTCACTGAACATTTGTAAGGGGTGGTCGTATGCCAAAAATCAGTCATCCCCTCTCGGAAAGCGAGCGGATATTGTTCCACGCAAACTATAAGTATATGTGGGATAAAATAAGCACTACTTATTTTGCAGTTCTTCGCTCAAAGACACCTCCTTCTGCAAAGATAGATGAAAAGAAACTTCCTTCCTACGCTATCTGTGCCAAGTGCAACAATGATGAGAGTTATGCTCCCAGCAGAGCTACTATCGCCAAGATTGTAGATTTTTACAATTCACAGATTCGGCCTCCTGTTGAGGTTTACCAATTTACACATGAAAGGCTCGAGGATTCCGATAACATTCGTTATCGCAGTTCTTCTGTTTTTGATCCTCGTTTTATCGGCACCTACCGTGGTTATTATCCTTCTGTGACAGAGGATGTGGTTATCGGCTCTTATCTCATCATCTTTGAGGAAGATGCCCGCCTGAAAGCCACACTCATTATGGGGCTTTGCTCAGATCGGGAAATGAAAGGCACCCGACTTAGAGCACTCCTTTCTGAAGAGCGGATCACTTATCCGAAGTTCAGAGAGTTCCATCGTAATCTTCCTGCAAGCCGACAACGCTACAGCTACTATGAGGGTATTGTCGAGCTGACAAATAGCTCCCTTACAATCTGCTTTCATAGCAGCGATATGGACCAGAAAAAACTTATTCTCACACTAAACCTCACCGGTTTTCATCCAAGTGATCCCGACCGAGAGTATTTAGGAGGCCTTGCCTTTGCGCTGGGAACAAGTGACGGCCCTTTTGATTCTCGCTTTTTTGAAATGGGGCTTGTTCGCAGCACTTTGCCTTACTTCTCTTTGGATTCAAAGGGCCTGTTTCCCCTCATCACACCAAAGGTAAAAAACCACACTGTATTGCTTCCATCAAAAGCAGATACGGCCTGGTATGTATATTTCTTAAAGCACAGCGATCTAAATTTTTATTGACCTCCTCATCGCCACTGTTTCATAGTTTCTGCTATTGGGCATTGTACGAAGTTTTGCTTGTCCTTCTACAAAAAGAAACCACCCCGGCACAAAATGTGATCCGAGGTGGTTGAAATATAAGTTTATGAAAATTAAAATTTTTAGACATAAGGTTCTAACCTATTTGGGGCAAGCTTCTTTTGTCACTATTATGTTTCTCAAACAATTCCCAAGCAAATGCTTGCGGGGGGCTATCGCAAATGATTTTTCCCTCTTTCATGCCGATAATGCGATCGAATTTTTTTGCCAATTCAAAGTCATGTGTTATAACAATCACCGTCTTATTATAATTTGGTTTTAGCAATCGATTTATTATGTTTTCTGATATTTTCGGATCCAAATTTGCTGTTGGTTCATCAAGGACAATTAAATCCACATCTTTTTTATGAAGGGTCCTATAAAGTGCAATTCTTTTCCATTGCCCACCAGATAATTCCACGCCATTTGAATCAAGTGCTCCTAAAAAAGTATTTAATCTATCCGGAAAGTTGTTTGCAAAATCAATTAATGGATCCTCACTCAGTTCCGAGAAATCATTCGGAGCCAAATTTTCTCTCAACGTCATCTGAAAATGGACAAAATTCTGTATCAAACATGCTGTTTTTTTTCGATAGTTGTCAAGATTTAATTCCATTGTTTTTCCATTGACACTAGCCTCTCCCGATATTGGGCGATAAATTCCTAAAAGCAAATATAATAGTGTCGTTTTTCCGCTTCCATTCTCTCCCACAATAGCGATTTTCTCACCGGTCAATATTCTTAGATTAATGTTTTTAACAGCACTTTCACTTCTTTGAGGATATCGGAACTCAACATTTTTCATTTCGATTTCATGAATTTTGTCAATACAATCTTCATCGCCTTCAGGCTCTTCTTCTAAATTCATCAATCGATTCCAGTCAGCAAAATTTATACCAAACTGATCCCAAGTTGATATCGTTCCAACAAAGCTCGATACGGCTGATTGAAGATTTCGTCCCGTATTATATACAAGGACAAAGGCACCGATTGGAGTTTTCTTTTTAATGACAAGATATCCAGTAAGCAATAATGCCATTGCCATCGCCATACTTTGTGTAACTGTTGCAATTGTCCTTTGAAAGGTGTTTTTCTGGCAAAGCCTTTTATATTCCAATGTAATCTTTTCTTTAACATCAATCATTTTACTGAAAAAGAAATTCACCAAATCGTAAGTCCTAATGTCTTTTGCGGCATATCTATCCGATAGCAATTCGACAAAATATTTCTCCACCCTTTTTTCCTTAGTAATTTTTCGTTCCAGTTCATAACGTCTATGGTTACTTTTAACTAATATAAAGATGTATGGAACATTAAATACCGCAATCAAAATTGGCACATACCATGCCACCCATACTAACGACGCCAACTGTAAGACAATTGTCGCCAGTGGCGTGTATAACGCTATAATCAAATTTAGTGATGACACAATACTAGACTTTATTGTTTGGTTTGCTCTTGAAACCAAATCATGTATTTCATACATTTCAAGACTGTTCAGTTTAACTTTTGCAAGCTTATTATTAATTTCATGCGAGACACTCTGTCCTAGTTTGAGTTGCAAAACCGTATTGAGATAAATCTGAAAGTAGGAAACACACTCTTCTATCACTTGGACAACTATATATGATGCAAACATGATTATCCCCAATTTGACCGTTATCCCTAGCGACAATTTGTTTACAACTTCCGTATAAATCATATTTTTTATTGGTCCCAAAAAAGATAAAAGAATCGTCAGAAGAGCAATTTCGAGCATTACTTTTAATGTTTTAGCTTCAAACAGTCTGCCAAATGATGCTTTATACTTATTAATTTGATCAAACATCTCAATCATTCTCCATCAGAAGCCACGATACATAATATCGACGATATTTCTCGCAGCCTGTCATAAGCTGTTGATGTGTCCCTATCCCCACAATTTTTCCATTTTCCAAATATATTATTCGATTCATTTTTGATGCAATTTTGAGTCTGTGAGATACAAATATCATTGTCTTCGATTTATCATCTTCCTCTAGCACTGTATTAAAAAAGCTATATTCTGATGAAGGATCCATTGCCGCTACTGGCTCATCAAATATCCATATATCAGCATTATCCAATAGAGTTCTGGTTGCTACTATCTTTTGTGTTTCTCCACCAGATAAGTCTATTCCATCATCATAAAGGGAAGCTCCTATTCGTGTGTCGAGTCCATTTTCTAGACGTCCTACAATCGATAATGCTGTTAGCTTTTGCATCGTGTTTAGTATTAAACTATCTCTGTTTTTTTCTTTTGAAAATATAATATTTTCCCTTATCGTAATGTTGAATTTATAACTTTCTTGCGCCATTAGAGCGATTTTATTTGCACCGATATCAACTTTACCTCGAGTGGGCTGCAATAAGCCAAGAATAAGATTTAAAAGTGTACTTTTCCCACTCCCGTTTTCCCCAACAATCAAAATTTTTTCCCCAGGATTAATAGAAAATGATATTTCTTGCAATAGCCTCCTTTTTTTATACTCAAAGTCGACATTTTCAAAGATGATTTTTTTACTCTTATTTTTTCTACTTTTAGCTATGTTCGGCTTCCCATTAGTTTTCTCTGCGAATTCAAAGTATGTATCAATCTCATATTTTATTGATGCTATTATTTTTATATGTTGAATCACCTGCGTAAAACTAACCAAATATGTCGACAACACTTGAATAAGATATATTAATGTTCCCAGCATCACCGATCCGCGAGTATATCTTATATATAGCACTATATAATAAATAAACTCAAAAAAGTACATCACACAGGCCCAAAAAAGATTTATACCCGTCCATTTCTTTTCTAAATCTAAAGTTTTCCTCTTTATTTCTTCATTTAACCAGTATCTTTTTCCTTCAATATAATCTGTCAATCTCCATTGGCGAATTTCCTTTGATGAATTTTTATCAACGAACAATTTGTTAAAGTACGCTTCTTTTATTTTGAACATTTCTAACGATTTATTCAGTTCTACACCTTCTGAAGTTCCTCTTTTCGTAAAAACATTTTGCACTATAACCATTATTATCAGAACCACTAAAGCAAGTACATCATATTGAGCCACCATAACACTAAGAACTATAATCGATACTATCAGTGCGATACTCCCATTAATATTTTGCACAACTAACAAAATATCATTTTCCACCGCATTTATTGCGCGTTCTTTGTCTGCGACGAAATTTGAATCACTCATATGGTATAATGGCACATTTTGAATATATTCAAATACTGGTTTCCCAAAATTACGTGTAATCTCAAGTTGCATTTTTTGAGTCAAGAGGCCGTCTAAGTTTTCAATGATTATTGCTACTATATTTACTGTCAGCATTATTATCAAAAATAGCACTAATTGCTCTAAAGCTCCGGCTTCTAACGCTTGCACTTGTTTTTCATAAACTTGCAAACCAATTGGTCCCAGCATTGCTACTAGCAATTCTGCTCCTAACGATGAAAGGATTTGCCAGGCACAGTGGCGCACAACCATAATATATATTTTAAAAATCGTTTTCACGTCACCACTCCTAAACTAAAATCGGGAGTGCCTCTCGAGAACGAAGACACTCCCGTCACTACCGCTACACAGACCGCAATTATGGCTTACCGAACGTTAGGTATTATTGTAATTGCTGCAGCTAAAATTCTCACAACTGAAAAAGTTTCTGGCACACTGATACGGAGTAAAAACTCCTCCGCAGCTGAATTTTGCGCACGAAGAGTTGCGCAGACTAATATCAGATTGAAACTGTACGACGACAGGCTCTGAGTATTTCATAGCAATTTCCTCCCATTGGTTATGATATTAGAAAGCCGTGCAAGAAAACGTACCACTACAATGGAAGAAAATTCCCAGCAAGCAAGAGAATTTTGCCCCCGTCGTGCAGTTAAACTTCTCTGTACATGTACTACGCGGAGTCACTTCACTAGTACCCTGGACAACCAAAGGTTCTGAATACTTCATCGCATTTCACCTCTTATTCATTTTATTTTGTGCCATTATAATCGCCTAAAATTGCATATGCTCTGCAACGATAGCTTCACTTTGTTTCAAGAGTTGACGAATTGCGTTTTCTTTTCGAAAAAAGCAGCCTCCATCTGTTTCGTGGATTGATCCATTGGCCAGACAATCTCCTATACATCCACGCGGACATTGATACTTTAGAACGCACTTGTTGCAATCATCCATATAGAAACGCCCTGTTGTCATAAAATTCACAAGATTGATGAAATTCTCATTGAATAACGCATGCGGTAGAGAGTCTTTGTTAATATTTCCAAGACAATACCGTTGATCCATAAACGATTGACACAAATACACGTCTCCATTTGTAGCAATTCTGGGACTTATTGGAACTGGATTTTCATCTTGGTATACATATGGGCAAACGCCAGAATATGGAACAGGAATATCGATTCTTATGTTGGACTCGGCTTCATCCCCAGCAAGCTTTCGATATTCATCATTTATTCCTGTTATTACTTTAGACTCCTTCAATCGATCAATCAAGCTCTGATATTCGAGAGGTGTTAGTGCTATTTTCTCAAGGTTTTCATTTGCTCGTCCTACTTTTTTCAACCCTGCCAGCATGATTTTATGGACACCCATATCAATAAGTTTTTCACAGAAC
>OHZD01001073.1_pt1 | contig 10498 bp, 10 predicted proteins | sample 1580391 | NCBI WGS metagenome assembly OHZD01 (sample SAMEA3882510, study PRJEB24775) | human gut metagenome | biome: human-associated habitat; feature: intestine environment; material: feces | place: Netherlands | collected 2009/2010 | reverse complement strand
TCAAAGAATAACGCGGTACGCTTCTATCAGCCTCTCGAGCGACCATGCGGCGTTCGCGGGACTCGTCGACGGAAGGCGAACCGCTTCCCGTCCCAGCTGCTTCTCCTGGTACTTCCGGTAATACTTCCACGCGGTCGCCCCGTTGCAGTAAATCTGCCGAATATCGGCGCATTCCAGAATGTCCTGCAGCGGATTCGGCACAACATCGCGGATGCTCGCATCGCTCGAGCCTGTGATGACGCAGGACGCGATCACATCCCAGACAGCGATATGATTCCGGAGCAGAAACGCCTTCTTCTCTTCCACGGTCTGCGGCACCTCTTCCCCGCACACGGCTGCCGTCACTTTCCAGAAACGGTTCTGCGGATGGCCGTAAAAAAATCCGGTCTCCCTAGATTTTACGGACGGAAAACTGCCGAGAATCAGAATCCGGGAATCGGCGCGGTAAACCGGCGGAATCGGATGCACCACCGGGTGCTCATTTTTGTTCTCGTCAGGTCGGCTCATCTTCATCAAACTCCACTACCGTATAGAATCCTCTCGGTGTCTCTTTTACTTCTTTTACGATTCCCTTCCGGGACTGCAGCCTCTCATACGCCTGATAATTCCTGCTCATGGCCACTGCCGGGGTAATCGTATAATAATAGGAGGTAGGCAGTGCGCTTTCTGTCACGTTGACTTCCTGGCCTTCCTCGAGAAGTCCCTGTCGCTCCATTTTAAATTCCATCTGCCGCATATTCCTCATCCTCCTTTTTGCAGCGGGCAAAAGATACGCCCATGGGGTATTTTATCACACTTTTCCGAAAAAGAACAGGGGTTTTCGACAGAAAAAGGCGGTACCGGACCCTCGCCCCCAGAATTTTTGTTTTGATCATTTTCCAGATCTTTTCTCTTGCTTTCATTCACAAATCCTCCGTGTCCAGTATAGCGCAAAAACCCGGATTCCGACTATGCATATTTTGCCGCATGTGCGAAAAAAAGAAAGAATCCGGCCGCCCAGAGACCGGATTCTTTCTTCTTATATAAATATAAAACGCATTTCTTTTTAGTGATGGAACAAACGGATTCCTGTAAATGCCATCGCCATGTTGTACTTGTTGCAGCACTCGATGACAGCGTCGTCACGAACCGATCCGCCCGGCTCTGCGATGTACTCGACGCCGCTCTTGTGTGCGCGCTCGATGTTGTCGCTGAACGGGAAGAAGGCATCGGAACCTAAGGTTACGCCCTTCATCTGGTCGAGCCATGCACGTTTCTCTTCTCTTGTGAAGACTTCCGGTTTTACTTTGAAGATCTTCTCCCATGCGCCGTCTGCGAGAACATCCATGTACTCCTCGCCGATGTAAACGTCGATCGCATTGTCACGGTCTGCACGGCGGATGCCGTCTACGAACTGCAGATCCAGCACCTTCGGGCACTGACGCAGGAACCAGTTGTCGGCTTTCTGTCCGGCAAGACGGGTGCAGTGCACACGGGACTGCTGGCCTGCGCCGATACCGATGGCCTGTCCTCCCTTCACGTAGCATACGGAGTTGGACTGGGTATATTTTAAGGTAATCAGTGCAATCTTCAGATCGCGTTTTGCCGCTTCCGGAATCTCTTTGTTCTCGGTTACCACGTTGGAGAGCAGCTCATCGTCGATCGGCAGCTCCTGGCGGCCCTGCTCAAAGGTAATGCCGAAGACCTGTTTGTGCTCGAGCGGAGCCGGACGGTAATTCTCGTCGATTTTGATGACGCAGTAGTTACCTTTTTTCTTTGCTTTCAGGATTTCCAGTGCTTCATCGGTAAATCCCGGAGCGATGACACCGTCAGAAACCTCACGTTTGATCAGAGATGCGGTGTCTTTGTCGCAGACATCAGAAAGTGCGATAAAGTCGCCGAAAGAAGACATACGGTCTGCGCCTCTGGCTCTTGCATAAGCGCATGCTAACGGAGAAAGCTCTCCCATATCGTCTACCCAGTAAATTTTACGCAGGGTCTCGTCCAGCGGAAGACCTACGGCTGCACCTGCCGGGGAAACGTGCTTGAAGGAAGTTGCTGCCGGAAGACCGGTGGCTGCTTTCAGCTCACGTACCAGCTGCCAGCCATTGAAGGCGTCCAGAAAATTGATATAGCCCGGACGGCCGCTTAATACTTCGATCGGAAGATCTCTGTCATCATCCATGTAAATTCTGGAAGGTTTCTGGTTCGGGTTGCATCCGTATTTTAACGCTAATTCTTTCATGATTTTCTCCTTTCGCAAAACACTCGATTTCTTATTTATTTTTATTCACGATTCTTGTCTCATACTTGCCGGTTGCAATGTCGATATAGCGTGTGAAGAGGGACACCTTGTTGTCCTCGTTTAAGCTGCTCCAGAGCAGTTCGGTGAAAGCATCGATGTCATCCGGAATCTCGACCAGTTTTGGCTCACCCTCAAAGCTTGGCAGCGGATTGCCGTCGTGCATGTAGGTGTGGATGAAATGGCCTTCCCCTGCTACACAGTTATCATAGGAGAAGGTGTAGCGGTTGCACTGGGAAGGATCGCCGTTATTGCTCTTTAAGATCGACATCTGGTAGCCGTACGTTCCGTTCTCTACGTGCATCACACCGGAAATACGAGGAGTGTAGTTCGGTGCATCCGGCTCAAACTCTCTGCTTCTAAGGGATACCTCCTGCTCCAGTCCTTCGTATACGGTATCGGTCTGGTCTCCGTTTGTTACGATCGTATCATTTCCCAGAACGCGTACCGGTGCGTAGATGATCAGGCTCGGATCTTCCAGCTTCGACGGATCAAACGCCTGTGTGCGGATTCCCTCACCCTCCTCAACAAAGACACGGTTACGGCTGTTCTGGCTTCTGCCCATAATAAAGTATCCGGCAACGGCTTTTGTGCCGTCTTTGGATCTGCCGATCACAATTCCTCTTCCTGGATATGCATTTCCTTTTAATTCCTGTTCCAGTGATACTTTTTTCATCTTCTGTTCTCCTTTTCAATGTGGCTGGAATGGGATTTTCTGTTTTTGGATAAAAAAACAGACCCACTCCCCCAAGCATTCTTCTGCCCAGACGGTCGGCCTCTTCTCACGCTATACTCCCTGTGGTCATTTCCACTTCCGTCAGTCGTATAACTGCCTTTACCTTAACATGGAAAATCCCGCCTGTCAAGGGACACGGCGGGATTTTTTTTAAATGAAATTTTCAGAATGCACGAAGACAGCTCCGGTAAACGCCCCGGTGGATTCTGCAAATGTGCGGGTAAACGTCAACTTAGAACCCCTCTCTGTGACGCTCTTTTCGCAGTTCATAGCGGCGTTTTCCGCCCTCCCACTCAGCTTCCTGCTCCGGAGATTCCAGAATCAGCCCCGGAACGGGAAGTGCGCGGCCGTTCTCGTCGATGGCCACCATCACCACGTAGGCACGGTTGATCATTTTCCGAATGCCGGTCGCAAGCTCTTCCACGTACGTGTCGACGCGCACCTCCATTGAGGTGCGTCCGACATACGTCATTCTTCCGACCAGCACGACGGTGTCGTTCAGAAAAGCAGGATGCTTGAAGTTCAGATTGTCGATGCACGCGGTGGTGATTTCGTGGCCGCAGTGGCGGCGTCCCACCAGACCGGCAAGCTCATCGATCCACGCGACCAGCTGGCCGCCGAACAGACGGCCATAGCCGTTGATATGGCGGTGCATCAGAAGATACGACTGCTCTGTCTCAGAATCTTTTACGCGTTTCTTTGCCATTTCTTCCATTTTACCAATACGCTCCTTTTCACATCCTGTTTTTTGTATCTTTATACGTTCGCAAGCGCCTGATCAAGGTCTGCAATGATATCGTTCACATCCTCGATGCCGACTGACAGACGGATCAGATCCGGCAGAACACCGGCTTCGATGAGCTGCTGATCGTTCAGCTGGCGATGGGTATGGCTTGCCGGGTGCAGAACGCAGCTTCTTGCATCGGCAACGTGTGTTACAATTGCTACCATTTTCAGGCCGTTCGTGAAGCGCATCGCGCCGTCTCTTCCGCCCTTTGGTCCGAAGCAGAGAACGCCGCAGGTTCCGTTCGGCATGTATTTTTCTGCCAGCGCATGGTATTTGCTGTCTGCAAGGCCTGCGTACTCAACCCATGCTACCTTCGGGTGGTTTTTCAGGAACTCTGCCACTTTCTCGGCATTTCTGCAGTGACGCTCCACGCGCAGGTGAAGGGTCTCCAGGCCGACATTCGTCAGGAATGCATTCTGCGGGGACTGGCATGCTCCCATATCGCGCATCAGCTGTGCGGTTGCTTTTGTGATGTATGCTTTTTTGCCGAATTTCTGGGTGTAAATAACACCATGATACGACTCGTCCGGTGTGGTAAGACCCGGGAATTTTTCTGCATGCGCATCCCAGTCGAAGTTTCCGGAATCGACAATCGCTCCGCCGAGCGCCATTGCATGGCCGTCCATGTATTTTGTGGTGGAATGGGTGACAATATCTACACCGAACTCGAACGGACGGCAGTTGATCGGGGTTGCAAAGGTGTTGTCGCAGATCATCGGAACGCCGTGCTCATGTGCAAGTTTAACAAACTTGTCAATGTCAAGTACAACACCTGCCGGGTTGGAAATCGTCTCGGCAAAGACAGCTTTGGTGTTCGGCTGGAATGCTTTTTCCAGCTCCTCTGCCGGCGCATCCTGGTCCACGAGGGTAGTCTCGATGCCGAATCGTTTTAAGGTAACGGCGAGCAGGTTGGAGGTTCCTCCGTAAACCTTTGCCGCGCAGACAACGTGGTCGCCTGCCTCACAGATGTTGGTAACAGCAAGCATCGTTGCCGCCTGGCCGGAAGATGTGAGCATGGCTGCCACGCCGCCCTCCAGATCGCAGATTTTCTGTGCTACGACGTCGTTCGTCGGGTTCTGCAGACGGGAATAGAAATATCCCTCCTCCTCCAGATCGAACAGTTTTCCCATTTCCTCGCTGGTTGCATATTTGAATGTTGTGCTCTGGTAAATCGGAAGTACACGCGGCTCACCGTTTTTCGGCTGCCATCCTCCCTGTACACAGATTGTGTCCTGGCTGTATCCCATAATTTTTCTCCCTTCTGTAAGTGAAACCGGTCCACCGGGCCGATTTCTGCTGTGCTCAGCGCCATAATAATACCCCCACCCGGGATGCCCGGGTGAGGGTATCACTTTTTCCTATTATAACTCTGTTTGTTCTTTCCTGCAACTATATGCGCACAGATTTAGGAGAGATATTCATCCACATATTTCTGGATATTGGAAGCATTCACAATCTTCTGCGCCTGGCCGTCCTCCACAACGAGAAGAGTCGGTGCCTGCATGATGCCGTACTGTGCGGCAAGATCCGGGTGACGCTCTGCGTCAATCACCTCATACTGCTCCTCGGCGAGCATTTCTTTTGCCATTTTGCAGTTTGGGCAGGTGCTTGTCGTGAACAGGTACATGCCGTCTTCCTCGATTTTATCTGCTGCTGCAGCGGCTTTCGGCTCTTCTTTTCCAGCGGCCTGCTCTGCCAGTTTCTCTGCTGCGCCGTACGATTTCATTTTCTGCTCCGGCGATTTGGAGTGGATGATATCATATACAGTTCTGTTCTTGTACTCCTGGCGTTTTCCGTCGTTCCAGTTCTTGACCGGACGGTAATATCCCGTGATACGGCTGTAAACCTCTGCCTCTTTTCCGCAGATCGGACATGTAAAGTGCTCGCCGGCAAGATAGCCGTCGTTCGCACAGACAGAATACGTCGGGGACAGCGTGTAGTACGGCAGTTTGTAGTTCTCTGCAATCTTCCGCACAAGGGAAGCTGCTGCTTTCCAGTCCGGCAGTTTTTCGCCAAGGAACGCATGGAAGACAGTTCCCGAGGTGTACAGCGTCTGCAGATCATCCTGAATATCAAGCGCAGAGAAAATATCCTCGGTATAGTCCACCGGCAGATGGGAGCTGTTGGTGTAGTACGGGGTATCTCCCTCATGGCCTGCGGTCTTGATATCCGGCCATTTTGCACGGTCGTGTTTTGCCAGACGGTATGCGGTCGACTCCGCCGGAGTTGCCTCAAGGTTGTACAGATCGCCGTACTCCTCCTGGTAATCAGAAAGACGCTCTCTCATATGGTTCAGAACTTCTTTCGTAAACTGCTGTGTCTTCGGATCCTCCAGACCCTTTCCGAGCCATGCGGCATTTAAGCCGGCCTCGTTCATACCGATCAGACCGATGGTTGAGAAGTGGTTCTCAAACGTTCCAAGGTACCGTTTCGTATATGGATACAGTCCCTCGTCCAGGAGGCGGGTAATGACCTCACGTTTCGTCTTTAACGAACGTGCGGCAATATCCATCATATGATCGAGACGGCGGTAGAACTCTTTCTCATCTTTGGACTGATATGCGATACGCGGCATATTGATGGTGACAACGCCGACCGATCCGGTGCTCTCGCCGGAACCGAAGAATCCGCCGGTTTTCTTTCGAAGCTCACGCAGATCCAGGCGGAGACGGCAGCACATGGAGCGCACGTCGCTTGGTTTCATATCGCTGTTGATGTAGTTGGAGAAGTACGGGGTACCGTATTTTGCAGTCATTTCGAACAGCAGACGGTTATTCTCCGTATCGGACCAGTCAAAATCGGATGTGATGGAGTAGGTCGGGATCGGGTACTGGAAGCCTCTTCCGTTGGCATCTCCCTCGATCATCGTCTCGATGAACGCTTTGTTGACCATATCCATCTCTTTTTTACAGTCTTTGTACTTGAAGTCCATCTCCTTGCCGCCGACGATCGCAGGAAGCTCTGCGAGGTCATCCGGTACGGTCCAGTCGAGTGTGATGTTGGAGAACGGTGCCTGGCTTCCCCAGCGGCTCGGTGTGTTGACGCCGTAGATAAACGCCTCGATGCACTTCTTCACTTCGCCGTAGCTTAAGTTGTCCACTTTGACGAACGGCGCCAGATACGTATCAAACGAAGAAAATGCCTGCGCACCTGCCCACTCGTTCTGCATAATGCCAAGGAAGTTGACCATCTGGTTGCACAGAACCGAAAGATGTTTTGCCGGAGAAGAAGTAATCTTTCCGTTGATGCCGCCAAGTCCTTCTTTGATAAGCTGTTTTAACGACCATCCTGCACAGTAGCCGGTCAGCATCGACAGGTCGTGGATGTGAATATCCGCGTTGCGGTGTGCCTCGGCGATCTCGTCATCATAAATCTCTGATAACCAGTAGTTGGCTGTGATCGCGCCGGAATTGCTTAAGATCAGACCGCCGACAGAATACGTTACGGTCGAGTTCTCTTTGACACGCCAGTCCTCTACTTTTACGTAGCTGTCCACGATCTCTTTGTAGTCTACGATCGTCGATTTCATGTTGCGGATTTTTTCCCTCTGCTTGCGGTACAGAATGTAAGCTTTTGCCACTTCTGCGTAGCCGCACTGGATCAGCACGTTCTCCACGCTGTCCTGAATTGCCTCCACTGAAATTTTTCCGTCTTTGATCTTGGACTGAAAGTCCGCTGTTACGCGCAGTGCCAGCATCTGAAGCATGTCATCGCTGAACTGCATATCTTTTGCGCCGAATGCTTTTCCAATCGCATCGGTAATCTTTTTCATCTGGAACTCTGCAATCGTTCCGTCTCTCTTTTCTACCTGAAACATGGAATCCCTCCTGTTAATTCAACCGTTTCTGCAAGGCCTTTTTAAGGTTCCACTCTTTGCAGTGTCTGAACCATATGATAGCAGAGCATGTTTCTCCCGTCAATAGTAAAAAGTACCATATCTAGTGTGAAATTTTCTAACATCACTAGATATGGTACTTTTACTTGTGTTCTGTCCCTTCCATTTTTCGGCGCTGTACGGCGCTTAAAGGGATGTACTGCCGTTTTTAAGCCCGCTTGCCATACCTCTATACCCTCGGATAGATATCCTTCGGTACATAGGCTTTTACGCGGATGCCTTCCGGCAGATATTCTTCTTCGAGCAGAATTCCGTATCCGCGGATCAGTGAAATCGTTCCCGCCTTATCGTACGGATAGAGGCGCTCGATATAGATTTTTCCCTCCATCATCCACGAGGAGAGTAAATTTTTGAGGTCTTCGAGTCCCTGTCCTGTTTTGGCAGAGACCGCAAGGCTCGCGTCTGCCCGGAAATCTTTTACAACCACCGGGGCGAGAAGCTTATCCTGCTTGTTCAGCAGGGTGACGATCTTTTTGTCCTCAACTTTCAGTTCCCGCAGCGTATCGTACACGACCTGCATCTGCAGCTCCATCTGCGGATTTGACGTGTCCACAACGTGGAGAATATAGTCGGCATACCGTGCTTCCTCCAGCGTACTGCGGAATGCATCGATCAGATGATGTGGCAGCTTATTGATAAATCCAACCGTATCGGTCAGCAGGATTTCCTGTCCATCCGGAAGGGTCAGTGACCGCGTCGTCGTATCCAGCGTGGAAAACAGCATTGCATCTGCCAGAATTTTCGATCCTGTCAGTGCATTTAAAAGACTGCTCTTTCCCGCTGACGTATAGCCTACGAGCGCCGCTACCGGGATTTTGGAACGTTTTCTGCCTTCACGAAGGAGCTCTCTGTGCTGGCGTACTTCCTCAAGCTCACGTTTTAACTGCGTAATACGCGTGCGGATCAGGCGCCGGTCGGTTTCCAGCTTTTTCTCTCCCGGTCCTCTCGTACCGATTCCGCCGCCGAGACGGGAAAGCGATGTGCCAAGGCCGGAAAGTCGGGACGCACGGTACTTTAACTGGGCCAGCTCAACCTGGATTTTACCCTCGCTGCTCACGGCGCGCGCCGCAAAGATATCCAGGATCAAAAGCGTACGGTCCATGATCTTGCATTCCAGTGCTTCCTCCAGCCCTTTTAACTGGATCGAGGAGAGCTCATCGTCGCAGATGATGCCCGTCGCATCGCAGGCGCGCACCAGAATTTTCAATTCCTCTAATTTTCCTTTTCCGATGTACGTTCCCGGATGAATGGCCTCCCGCACCTGCACCAGGCGGCCCTCCACCTTCGCACCGGCGGTGCTGGCCAGTTCCGCCAGCTCGTCGAGCGATTCTTCTGCGTTTGCGCCGCCGTTTTCCTGTACGCCGACCAGAATCACGCGCTCCTGTTCTTCTCTTAAATCAAACAATCCAACTTCCTCCGTCTGTTATCGGTTCTGGAGAAACGTATTTTCCCGCTGCGCCGCGGTGTTTTCCGGGTATGCTGCCAGAAAATCCGCCATCAGCGACTTCGCGGTATCAAAATCCGCCCGTTTTTCATAGGATACAATCTGGTTGAACAGCAGATTTTCCCGGTCGGAATCCTCTGCCGTTTTGAGTCCTTCCTCGATATACGAGAGTGCACTGTCCGTGTCGTTTTCCGCAAGTGCGCAGAGCGCCAGCCCGTTGTTTGCTGCCGCCGCAAAGCCATCTGTCGAAAGATACGAAGAAAACAGTGCTTTCGCCTCGTCGTTCTGACCATTGGAAAGGTAAACCTCGCCGAGCATTTCCATCGCCGCGCTGCTGCCGTCCTTCATTGCCTTCGAGAACGCTTTGACCGCCTCGTCCTGCTCCTCCAGATAGTAATATGCGCAGCCGATGTTATAATAATCCTCGGTCGTTTTCGGCTCAATCTTCACTGCCGCTTCGAGGTAACGGTCTCCGTCCGCCTTCATGCTGCTCTCCTGATACAGCTCGTAAATGTCAAGGCAGAGCTGATAGCTCTCCTTCGTCTCCACTGCCGCATCAAAATCCACCTTCGCCTGCTCGTAATTCTTCTGCAGGAAGTACGCGCGTCCCCTAAGGAACAGCGCATCGGCATCGGCCTTTTCTTCCTGAATATTGGTGCAGATCTCAATGGCTCCATCCAGATCTCCGGCCTGTACGCAGGTTTCCGCCTCGTAATACATGACATCGCGCGAAAACTCCGCGTCTTTGTGCTTCATGCTCGAAAGACTGCTCTTGAAAGCCTCTTTTGCCTTGTCATACTCCTGGCTTTTCAGATAAGCGATGCCGAGCGACCGGTAGCTCTCCGCCAGTCGGTCGCCTGCCTTTACGGCTCCCTCCAGCATCGCAATCGACGTTACGTAGTCCTTCTGTTCGAGCGCCTCGATGCCCTTTTTATAAAGCTTTGAATTTTTATTTTCACAGCCGCCAAGCACCATTGCCGCCGCCAGAAAAAAGATTACCAGTCTTTTTTTCATTCTGTCACAAGTCCTTCTTTATGCATCACAGAAACAACCTGGTCTACGTATTTTGCACACGTTGCGTCGTCCGGTGCTTCCACCATGACACGGATCACCGGCTCGGTGCCGCTCTCTCTTACGAGGATGCGTCCGTCATCGCCCAGGGCCTCTGCTACGTCTTCTACTGCTTTCTGTACTGCCGGGTTGGCCTTTGCAGCTGCTTTGTTTGCCACGCGGACATTCTTTAAGAGCTGCGGGTAAATCACTACCTCGGCTGTCAGGGTGCTGAGCGGGAGTTTCTTATCTATCAGCACTTCCATCACCATCAGGGAGGTCAGGATTCCGTCACCGGTCGTCGC
>OHZD01001072.1_pt1 | contig 10504 bp, 9 predicted proteins | sample 1580391 | NCBI WGS metagenome assembly OHZD01 (sample SAMEA3882510, study PRJEB24775) | human gut metagenome | biome: human-associated habitat; feature: intestine environment; material: feces | place: Netherlands | collected 2009/2010 | reverse complement strand
TCGCCTGATTTCTCTTCAGCTCGTCCTGCGGAAGGAAGAACATTCCCACACCATAATCTCTCTCTCCTTTGAGATCGATCCCGAGTGGCTGACAGACCTTTTTAAAAAAGTTATGTGGAATCTGTGTCAGGATTCCGACACCATCTCCTGTCTTTCCCTCTGCATCCTTTCCGGCTCTATGCTCCAGATTTTCCACGATATGCAGTGCACCTGCTACTGTACTGTGGCTTTTCTGACCTTTAATATTAACGATTGCTCCAATACCGCAGTTATCATGTTCAAAACTTTCACGATACAGACCCTGCTGTGGGATTTCATTTTCTTTCCTCATAGTCGCTGTCCTTTCTTTTGCATATTTAAAACTTTTTTAAAATATAACTCTTTTTCCCCATCTTGTAAATAGGAATTTTCTGTAAATTATCTGATAATTCGACTTTTTATTATTTTATTTTTAATTGTCTGATTATTTAAGTTTTTTATAAATTTAACATCAATTCCTGATATCTTTTATATTTCCTTTAATCACTGGATTTTTCTTCATAAAAGTAAAAAAATACGCAACAGGTCACACGCCCCATTGCGTACAATTCAAGATTGTATTTTTATAAATACAATTTTCTATATAATGTTCCTGTTATGGTTCATCGTTTTCCCTTGAAGGTTTTTTCTCCATTACCGGATCACCGATCTTCTGTATCATAACAAATAAGACGGAACAGAAGAAAGCACTTAAAATGATCGCCAGTCCCATCCTCATCAGATCTCCTGCCAGCCATCTGAACAGACCGACCCCGGTAAAGAGGATCGACCCGGTATTCAGGCAGATATGCAAACCTATCGCTGCCTTCACTGAGCCATACTTTTCATAGACATAGCACAGCAGGATTCCCAGCAGAAATGCATAAACGGTCTGGATCATCGTCAGATGCGTCACCGAAAAGAAAACCGATGACCACAGTGCCGCATAATAAAAGCCCTTTGTCTCTCTGTATCTGCGATACAGAACCCCCCGGAACATCATCTCTTCTGCGACCGGGATAATGATCCCCACAACCACAACCTGAACAAAAATCGGTGCGGCATAGGTACTCTGTACACTCTGCTGATAGCTGTTGCTGTTCATCGCAAGCTGTGCCACAACAGACAGACAGGTTACTCCGATACTTCCTGCTGCTCCCATCAGGATCAGCCAGAGATAGTTTCCGGCAGATACTTTTTGCCGCTGCGGTATCCCTGCCTGCTTCTCTTTCTTTCTGTCCAGACGAAATAAAGATACCGTAAGAATCAATGTGAAAAGTGCTGTCACACCGTTAATCTCTGTAGCATATTTCAACACCAGCTCCAGCCCCGGCTGCATCGTCTCCATATAATATTTATTTACCACATCTGTATAATTCATTTCTGAAGCATGGTTCATAACCAGACTCAGATACTTTGCTGCATAAGGAAGCATGACCAGCATCGAAACGATAATCTCTGCAACTAACTGGATCACCCAGTATCCCAGCAGCGGTCCTGCCAGATGCCAGAATGGATTTTGCTTTTTTTTCTGATTCATCTACAGTTCCTCCGCTTTCCTCAGAATCCAGTTCTGCAGTTCCTCTTCCGTTCCTCTGACTGTTCCCTGTACCATCTCCGGTCTTCCTCCACCGCGTCCTTCAAATGCGGCATTCAGCTCTTTCGCCATATTTCTCACATCTACATCCCGGCTTCCAATCACATACCGGTATCCTGCAGCATCATTTCCACTGAACACGGCACAAAGCTTCCGATTTTTCTCAAGGACTGCATTCATCAGTATCCTGAGAGAGTCTCCCTGGATTCCTTCCGGGAAAATACAGACAATCTGCTCTGACTCCGGAATCTGCTCCGCTTTACACCGGATCAGTTCCTGCTCCTTTTCTGCCAGTTCTGTCTTCTTTTCCGCCAGCTCTTTCTGCAGATGTGCCACGGCATCGGTCAGTTCATTTTCTTTTGCACACAGCATCGCTGAAATTTCTTTTGCCTGCTTCTGCTTTAAAGCATAATCAGCCATTGCCCTGCCTCCGCAAAGCATCGTTACACGCACACCGCCTTTATACCGCTGCATGCCAACCAGCTTGATCAGTCCGATCTCTCCCGTAAAATCTACATGCGGTGCACAGCAGGCACAGGCATCATATCCGGGAACGATAACCACTCTCACCTGTCCGGTGATCTCGATCTTGCTCCGGTAAGTCATCTCTTTTTCCTCTTCTTTGGAAGGATAAAGGATCTGTATTTTGAGATTTTCCCAGACTGCCTGATTTGCACGAAACTCTATTTCCTGCAGATCTTCCACCGGGATCTCTCCGTTAAAATCCATCGTACAGTCTTCATTTCCCAGATGAAAACCAACATTTTCATAACCATAGCGTTCATGCACGATTCCGGAGACGATATGCTCACCTGTATGCTGCTGCATCTTCATAAACCGCAGTTCCCAGTCAAGCTGTCCTGTCACCTTTTCTCCGACCGGCAGTTCCCGGTCCGTTCTGTGGAGGATCTGTCCATCCTGCTCCTGCACATCCAGTACCTTTGCATCCCCCAGATACCCAGTATCTGCATACTGACCGCCCCCTTCCGGGAAGAAAGCGGTCTGATCCAGTACGATTTCATAATATTTTTCCTTTTTCTGACAGGAGAGGACCGTCGCCTCAAATGACTTCTGATGACTGTTATTATAAAATAATTTTTCTGTCTGCGAGCTTTCCATCAATCCATTTTCCGTCATGAAGTCTTACATCCTTTCCGGTGCAGTGAATCCAAGCAGATCAATACAGGTCTCCAGAACTTTTTTCGCCAGATTCAGGAGTGCGATATAACCGCTCTTCTTTGCCTCATCCTCTTCAGACAAGATCTTTGTCTCATGATAGAACTTATTAAATTCATTGGCGAGATCATAAATATAAGCACAAAGCTTATGCGGTGCTGTCTCGGCATATACGGTATCGATCACTTCATTAAATTTCAGAACCTGCAGCATCAGTGCCTTTTCTGCTGCATTTTCTGCTGCAAGAATCTTCGCTCCCTCTGCATTTCCGCCATTCTCCGCATATTTCTTGAGGATGGACTTGATACGCACGATCGTATAAAGGATATACGGTCCTGTATTTCCCTCAAAAGATGTAAAGCGGTCCACATCAAAGATATAATCCTTGGATGCCTGATTGGAAAGATCTCCATACTTAATGGCAGCAAGACCGACTTCCGCCGCTGTCTTTCTTGCATCCGCCTCCTCTACTGTACGGTTGTCCATAATCTTCTTATACATCTCTTCGTCAATCTCACGGATCAGATTCTCAAGACGCATCACACCGCCTTCTCTTGTCTTGAACGGCTTGCCGTCCTTTCCATTCATCGTACCAAATCCGAGGAATTTCAGCTCGGTCTCCGGTCTTACAATTCCTGTCTTCTTTGCACAGCGGAATACCTGGATAAAATGAAGTTCCTGACGTTTATCCACAACATAGATCACTTCATCCGGCTGATATAACTCTTCACGCTCTACCAGCGTTGCAAGATCCGTCGTGTCATACAATGCCGCACCGTCTGACTTCAGGATCATACACGGAGGTACTTCCTTATTATCTGTCTCTTCTGCCACATCCACAACCAAAGCTCCCTGGTCATAATGTGCAAAGCCTTTCTCTTTAAGCATCTCTACCATGCCCGGAATGTATTTCTGTGCATCTGCCTCACCTTTCCACAGATCAAACTCCACATTCAGACGCTCATAATTCTTCTTTAAGTCTGTCACAGACACATTCATAATGTGCTTCCAGATCGCACGATATCCCTTATAACCATTCTGCAGCAGATAAGTCGCATGCAATGCTTCTTCTCTGTAATCCTCATGCTCTTTGGCATAGGCACTGGCAGTCGGATAGATTTCTTCCAGTTCACTGATCGTAAACGGAGCTTCCTCCGGGTATTCTCCTCCAAAAGACTCATCAAAATATGGCAGATCCGGCTGACGCTTTTTCAGCTCCGTAATGATCAGTCCCATCTGATATCCCCAGTCACCTAAATGAATATCTCCGGTCACTTTATTTCCTTTATAGCGGATGATCCGCTTAATGCTCTCTCCGATAATCGCTGAACGAAGATGACCTACATGAAGCGGCTTCGCCACGTTGGGTCCGCCATAATCAATCATGACAGTCTTTGGCTCTGCTTCTTTCTCCACGCCTAAATTCTCATCTGCAGCCATCTCATTCAGATATTCTGCCACAAACTCCGGCTTCAGCTTCAGATTAATAAATCCCGGCTTCACTGCCTCTGCCTGTGCAAAGCACTGACTCTCTGCTAGATTTGCCACAACGTCCTCTGCGATCATGATCGGGGCTTTTTTATACTTCTTTGCTCCTGCCATAGCACCATTACACTGGTACTCGCACAGATCCGGGCGGTTAGAAAGAGTCACTCTTGCAAGCTCTTCACCGTAACCGGCCTTTACAAATGCCTCTTTCATCTCTATTGTAATTAACTCCAGTAATGTTCTCACTTTCCACACTCCTTTTGAATCTCTCGTATCTAAGATCTGTCTCTGGATCTTCAGTCTTTTCAGACTCGAACAACAGTAATCTTTATTCTATCATGAATATTCCCAGACGGCAAGTCACTAGCTATTTTTACTTGTATAGGTGTGTAGCTATCTTTACTGACATTTCTGCTATTTATCTTTCATGATGCCAGGGTTAAAAGGTCTAAGCCCACATGAGCTTGCTCATAGGTGGGTGAGCAACTGACAGCAAATATTTTAGTCGAAAGTAAAACCGAAGATTTTCTTGCTCCTTCTTTCAGATTCCTTTATAATGAAGTAATACTTTCAGAAAGGACGGATTTATCTATGAAATTAGGTTCTCACGTAAGCATGAGTGGAAAAGAAATGCTCCTTGGTTCTGCGAAAGAAGCGGTCTCCTATGGAGCTGATACATTTATGTTCTATACCGGTGCTCCGCAGAATACCCGCCGAAAAGACATCAGCGAACTTCAGATTGATCCTGCCTGGGAATACATGAAAGCCCATGGCATCCGGGAGATTGTTGTCCACGCTCCCTACATCATCAATCTCGGAAACACCGTCAGACCAGAAACTTTCTCCCTTGCTGTTGAATTTCTCGCCAAAGAGCTTGAACGTACCATTGCCTGTAAAAGCCACACCCTGATCCTTCATCCCGGTTCCCATGTAGGCGAAGGAATTGAGGCCGGAACCGCACAGATTATTAAAGGGCTGAACGAAGTCCTCTCTTCTGACACTGACTGCTGCATTGCACTGGAGACCATGGCTGGAAAAGGCTCGGAAATTGGTCGTACATTTGAAGAACTGGCTGCCATTTACGATGGTGTAACGCATAACGACAAACTGCGGGTCTGCTTTGATACTTGTCACACCAGTGACAGCGGATATGATATCATCCATCATTTCGATGCTGTCATGGATTCTTTTGACCGTATCCTCGGAAAAGAACAGATTGCTGTCTTCCATATCAACGACAGCAAGAATCTCCCCGGTGCAGCAAAAGACCGGCATGAAAATCTCGGATTCGGACAGATTGGATTTGATGCCCTGAACTATATTGTTCATCATCCCGACTTTGAAAATGTCCCTAAAATCCTCGAAACTCCCTATATTCCTTCTGCAACAAAAGCGAAAAAATCTTATGCTCCTTATAAATATGAGATACAGATGCTGAGAGAACAGGTTTTTAATCCACATATGAAAGAACAGATTCTTGCCGATGCAGAAAACTAGCAGAAAGTCTCCGGATTCTAGTCACCGGTCTTATGAACAGTAAAATTTTTTCTGCTCATGATGAAATCCATCAACAAGATTCCTTGAGTTTCCGCATAATGTAATTCTAAAATAGTTAAATTCCCCCAAAGTGCCAATCTGTCAAATTTTTGAATGAGATAGAGTGACAGGTTTGGGATTAGAGGCACTGAAATAAGCCCCGCCTGAACCGGACTTTGGGAGAACTATTCTTTTATCTATTTAAGCAACCAGCTTAAGGCAGAGTTGACGGTAAGCCGGACGTTTCGTCCGGAACCAGAGTCTGACGCCTTCTTTTGCATATGAAAGTATGCCGGAGATGCCTTTAGCCAGTCGGTAATAGCAGAAGAAAACTCTTTCCTTTACAGGATCTGCTGTTTTTATGATTGCAACCTTTAATGCATTGGATTCTGATTCCATTGAAATCATTGCCAAAAATGCCATGCATAAGGTGATATAAAAGTTAAGTGCATTGATTGCACAGAGCTTCCTCACACGGAAGTTTTCAAATTGGAACATCTGCTTTTTACAACGAAAGTATTCTTCAATTTTCCATCTGGAAAAATAGATTCTTGCCACCTGGATTACGTCTTCTTTAGACTTTATTTCTTTATTGGTAGCAAGCATCATTGGATGCTCCGTAATGCCGTAAACCAAGACCAGATATATATTTTTTCTGGATGCCGTGATTTGGACTTTCACGTGGGAAAGATAAGCTTCATGGTCTTTTCCTTTATAGAATACGCTAGTTTTGATTTTGCCTTTTCTACGGTCACGAAGTTCAGTAGCCGGAGTCCACTTGTTGTGATAAAGAAGCTTTCTTTTGGATGTAAGACGGATAACGTATTCTTGTCCTAATTTGTCAAGTTTTAGGAACATCTTGTTATCGTCGTAACCACGATCCATTGCAAAGGTTGCTTTCCCAAAGAGTGTCGTTCCTTGTTCTATAGCATCAAAGGTAATGGTATTGGCAGATTTATAATCCTTTTCAGCGGATGAGTGTATTCTGGAAAAAATGCTGACAGGATGATTATTGCCGGTAAGGACGCAGGCTTCTGTGACATGATACCCTTTTTTATATACGTTTTTTGTGGATGTACTCTCAGAACCGTCTCTGACAATGCCAAGAGATTCAAATTTATAACCATCCGGTTTTACAACATCGCTATCATCAATGTAAATGACTGGTTCAGAAAGAACCCACTTTTTTAGCATCTGAAGATAGGAAACCGCAGCTTTTGCAGGGGTACCTTTATCAAGGTGTCTGGAAAGACGGTCAACAATATTTATTTTTTTAGAGTCCTCGTGAAGTTGGTCAACGACATCTGTTAAAAGGCAACTTTGGGAAGCTAACATACCATAAGTGATATCTGCTGTAAATTTACGATCAGGCTTGGAAAGCTGTTTTGAAATTTTATTTGAAAAAGTTAAAATTTTTCGTTTCAAAGTGTAAGTATTTGATGTAAAATTAGCCATAGGGAATCTCCTTCTTTTTTGTTTAGTAAGGTTTTTGTTTGGTAGCTTAATTTTACATCAAAAAGAAGTCAGATTCCTTATATTTTGGGCATTTTCATAAAGTTGTGGATAATGAATGGAGCAAAATCAGAGGTCTGTGGATAAAACTGCGGAAACTCAAGGAAATAAAGTGTTGACAGAAGTGGTGGGATGTGGTAAATTATACATTGCGTTAAGCAAAAAACCAAGTAGAGTATCCACTCTCACCGCAGCACAAATGAGTGACTGATGGTCTGATATCGATAAGAAGAACTTTTGCTGAAAGTTTGTATATTTGTCGGGTGGATATGATATTCACTCGTTTTTTTGTGTTTTTCGCAAAGAACCTAAAGGAAATTCATTTGACGGAGGTATACGACAATTAGCGATTTAATGATTAACGAGCAGATCAGAGACAGAGAAGTAAGACTGATCGGCACGGATGGGGAACAGTTAGGTATCATGTCAGCAAGAGAAGCTATGAAACTTGCACAGGAAGCGGAGCTTGACCTTGTAAAGATTGCTCCGGGAGCGAAACCGCCAGTCTGCAAGATTATTGATTACGGAAAGTATAAGTATGAGCAGACCCGTAAAGAAAAAGAGGCCAAGAAGAAGCAGAGAACTGTTGAAATCAAGGAAGTGCGTTTATCACCGAATATCGATACAAATGACCTTAATACGAAGATGAATAATGCTAAGAAGTTCATCTCCAAGGGAAATAAGGTCAAGGTGACACTGCGTTTCCGGGGACGTGAGATGGCTCACGTACAGCAGAGCAAGCATATACTGGATGATTTTGCAAAGATGCTGGAAGATGTTGCAGTCGTTGAGAAGGCAGCAAAGCTGGAAGGCAGAAATATGAGCATGGTTTTAACTGAAAGACGTTAAAGCAATATGACCCGGGATGAAGATCCGGAAAGGCAGCACAATAAAGGAGGAAATTATCATGCCAAAAATCAAAACTAATAGAGCGGCTGCAAAGCGCTTCAAAGTAACAGGGACAGGAAAGCTGAAAAGAAATAAAGCTTACAAGAGCCATATCTTAACAAAGAAATCTACAAAGAGAAAGAGAAATCTGAGACAGGCTACAATTACAGATGCAACCAATGTAAAGAACATGAAAAAGGTTTTACCATATCTGTAAGATTTGAGAGTTGATTAAGGAGGATTAAGAAATGGCAAGAATCAAAGGCGGAATGAACGCTAAGAAGAAACATAACAGAACATTAAAACTGGCTAAGGGATACAGAGGAGCACGTTCCAAGCAGTACAGAGTTGCAAAGCAGTCTGTAATGAGAGCTCTTACATCATCTTATGCAGGAAGAAAGCAGCGTAAGCGTCAGATGAGACAGCTTTGGATCGCCCGTATCAATGCAGCAGCAAGAATGAACGGACTTTCTTACAGCAAATTCATGCACGGTCTGAAACTGGCTAACGTTGACATGAACAGAAAGATGCTTGCAGAGCTTGCAGTAAGCGATAAAGAAGGATTCGCTACACTTGCAGCACTTGCAAAAGAAAAAGTAGCTTAATTTTATCAAAAGCTGAGAAAAGAGGACTGATTCCGGGTGGGGTCAGTTCTTTTGATTTATGTGAATTGTCAAAATTGTAGATATTAATAAAAAAATTAAAAAAACTGTTGACATTTCACCTTGAACATAGTATTATACTATTCGTGGTCAGCACGGAGCAATCCTGTGAAGATCATAGAACATATGAAATGCGGAAGTGTCGGAATTGGCAGACGAGCAAGACTAAGGATCTTGTGGCATCCGTGCCGTGTGGGTTCAAGTCCCATCTTCCGCATTATATATTGTTTGAGCGGAAGTGTCGGAATTGGCAGACGAGCAAGACTAAGGATCTTGTGACATTCGTGTCGTGTGGGTTCAAGTCCCATCTTCCGCATTAAGTTGAAAAAGGAGACCTTAAGTTAAGAAAGGTTTCCTTTTTTGTTTGCTAAAATGTATTCTTCGGGATGAAATGAAGTTGTTTATGCTATAATAAGGATAGAATTGGAACAGTGCGAATGAATTTGAAGGAGGATGCAATGCTTGAAAAGGTTGATTTGACAAAAAAGATTTCTAAAGAAGAGTATAAAGCGAAGATGCCGCAGATGGAAATAGAACTTGGCAGATTGCAGAGAGAATGCAGAGAACTGAAAATTCCGGTGATGATTGTTTTTGAAGGCTTTGGTGCATCGGGAAAGGGAGTTCAGATCGGAAAGCTGATCCAGAGTATGGATCCGAGAGGATTTCAGGTATTTCCGATCAAAGCAGAGACTGAGGATGAACGAATGCATCCGTTCCTGTGGAGATTCTGGACAAAGACCCCGGAGGCGGGGCGGATTGCTATCTTTGATGGCAGTTGGTACAGGAAAGTCTTGATTGACCGGTTTGAAAAAAGGACAAGAGAAAAAGAAATTGAGACAGCATTTCATTCGATTGAGGCGTTTGAGAAGCAGTTGACGGATGGTGGAACGATCCTGGTGAAGCTTCTGCTGGATATTGATCAGAAAGAGCAGAAAAAGAGGTTTGAAAAGCTTTTAGAAAAGAAGGAGACCGCCTGGCGGGTTTCTCAGGGAGACCGGGAGAGAAATGCAAAATATTCAGAGTATGCAGCCATGATGGAAGAAGTATTATACAGAAGTGATACAAAATCTGCACCGTGGACTGTGATCGAGGCAACCGACAGGCGTTTTGCGACAGTAAAGATTTATATGACGGTGATCCATGCACTTGCTGAGGCGGTAGAAGCTGTACAGAGAAGGCGTATGGAGGAACAGGCAATTAAGGCGGCAGAACAGGTTTCAGGTCAGCAGGAAGCAGCAGAAATCATGCGTCAGGCAGGTCGGGAACTGGAAATGCTTCAGTCATCCGTTCTCTCCAGGGCAGATCTGACGCTGGCTTATGGAAAAGAAGAATACGAAAAAAGACTGAAGAAGCTGCAGAAGAAAATAGAGAAATTGCACGGAGAAGTGTATCGGAGAAGGATTCCGGTGGTAATTGGATTTGAGGGATGGGATGCAGGTGGAAAAGGTGGTGCTATCAAGCGTCTGACGGAGAAAATGGATCCAAGAGGGTATGTGGTGAATCCTACAGCAGCACCGACAGAAGTGGAAAAGGCACATCATTATCTGTGGAGATTTTGGAAAGCAATGCCAAAGGACGGGCATATTGCTATTTTTGACAGGACATGGTATGGCAGGGTTATGGTAGA
>OHZD01001066.1_pt1 | contig 10539 bp, 10 predicted proteins | sample 1580391 | NCBI WGS metagenome assembly OHZD01 (sample SAMEA3882510, study PRJEB24775) | human gut metagenome | biome: human-associated habitat; feature: intestine environment; material: feces | place: Netherlands | collected 2009/2010 | reverse complement strand
CCGAAGCAATTTGCAGCAGATTTACAGTCTGTCCCCTTTGGCCACTCGGGAATCCGTCCATGTATTTTGTTTTGTGTCAGAATGACTTCCGACATTGAATGATTATACTGGATGTGGAGGGAAAATGCAAGGGTTTTTTTGAAAAAAATAGAAAAAAGTTGAAAGGGGGGAGCAGGTCGGGTATAATATCAAATATATGGGCTTCTATATTGAGTAAAAATGGAGGATATAGGGTAAGTATGATTAAGATTAAGGATTATGTCCGGGTGGGGTCGATGGAGGAGGCGTATGAGCTGAATCAGAAGAGAAGCGCCTGTATCCTGGGCGGGATGCTCTGGACGAAGATGGGGCAGAGGCAGGTGCAGACGGCGATTGATTTGTCCGGGCTGGGACTGGATCAGATTGAAGAGTCCGAGGAGGAGTTTTCGATTGGATGTATGGTGACGCTGCGGCAGATGGAGGAGAATGAGGGGCTGAATGCTTATACCGACGGTGCGGCACGGGAGAGTGTGCGGAGTATTGTCGGGGTGCAGTTCCGGAATCTGGCTACGGTGGGAGGCAGTATTTTCGGCAGATTTGGATTTTCGGATGTGCTGACGCTGTTTCTGGCGCTGGATACGGAGGTGGAGCTGGTTCATGCGGGACGGATGCCGCTGGCGGAGTTTGCCTGTTCAAAGAGAGACAGGGATGTGCTGGTAAGGCTGATTGTGAAGAAGCATGAGGGTGTTACAGTTTATCAGAGTCATCGAAATTCCAGAACGGATTTCCCGGTGCTGACGTGTGCGGTGCGGGTGGAAGACGGAAAAGGATGTGCGGTGCTTGGGGCAAGACCGGCGAAGGCGGCACGTGTAGAGCTTCCGGCGGAGCTGGCGGAAAAGCTGGCGGCTGGAAAGGCATCTGCGGAGGAGCTGAAGGCGGCGGCTTCGGAGATTTCTGATCAGTTTACATATGGCAGTAATATGCGCGGAAGTGCAGAGTATCGTCATCATCTGGGACGGGTGCTGCTGCGCAGATGTATGGAAGAAATTCAGAAGAAGGAGGAGCAGTGATGAAGATTTCGATGATCTTAAATGGAAAGAAGACGGAAGCGGAAATTGATGCAGACATGCTCCTGATCGATTTTGTGAGAAGCCAGGGATGCTACAGTGTGAAGCGCGGCTGTGAGACGTCGAACTGCGGGCTGTGTACGGTTTTTCTGGAGGGAAAACCGGTGCTGTCGTGTTCGGTGCTTGCGGCGCGGGCGAATGGATGTAAGGTGGATACGCTGGAAGGCCTGCAGGAGGAAGCAGAAGAATTTGGTTCCTTTATTGCCGGACAGGGCGCTGAGCAGTGCGGGTTCTGCAATCCGGGGATGATTATGAATGCGATTGCGCTGTTCCGGGAAAATCCGGATCCGAGTGAGGAAGAAATTAAAGAATATCTGGCGGGAAATCTCTGCCGCTGTTCCGGATATGAAGGACAGCTTCGGGGAATTTTGAATTTCCTTGCCTGGAAAAAGCAGCAGGGAGGTGCGTCATGAGCAGAGAAAATCATATCTATGAACCGGACTGGTCGGGAAGAACCGATCAGCTCTGCAGTGTGAATAAGCCGGTGATCAAAAAGGATGCCCTCGCGCTGGTAACCGGAAAGCCGGTTTATGTAGATGATCTGGCGCCGAAGGATTGTCTGATTGTCAAGGTACTGCGGAGTCCGCATGCCAATGCAATCGTAAAATCCGTGAAAAAGACGGCAGCAGAGCGTGTTCCGGGCATTGAGGCGATTTATACCTGGGAGGATGTGCCGAAACAGCGTTTTACAATGGCAGGACAGACCTACCCGGAACCAAGCCCGTATGACCGTCTGATTCTCGATCAGCATGTGCGCTACGTGGGAGATCCGGTGGCGATTATTGCCGGAAAAGATGAAAAATGCGTGGACCGTGCGCGGAAGCTCCTGAAAGTAGAGTACGAAGTGCTTCCGGCCATTCTGGATTTTCATCAGTCCAAGGATAATGAACTGCTGGTGCATCCGGAGGAAAGCTGGAAATCGCTCTGTCCGGTCGGTGCGGACAATCAGAGAAATCTCTGTGCAAGTGCGGAAGATCACAACGGAGATGTGGAAGCCGTGCTCGCAGAGTGCGATGAGGTCGTAGAGCATACGTATCATGTACGCGCAGCCCAGCAGGCGATGATGGAGACGTTCCGGACATACTGCTTTATGGATACCTACGGACGGCTGAATGTGCTGAGCTCGACCCAGATCGTTTACCATGCGCGCCGCATTCTGTCCAATGCACTCGGCATTCCGAAATCGAAGATCCGTGTTTCCAAGCCGAGAATCGGCGGCGGATTCGGAGCGAAGCAGACGGTGGTTGCCGAAATTTTCCCGGCGTTTGTAACCTGGAAAACCGGAAAACCGTCGAAAATGATCTTTACGAGAGAAGAGTCCCAGACAGCATCCACACCGCGCCATGAGATGGAAGTAACGATCCGCCTCGGTGCGATGAAGGACGGAAGAATCCGTGCGATCGATCTGTATACACTTTCCAACACGGGTGCATACGGCGAGCATGGACCGACAACGGTCGGCCTTTCCGGCCACAAATCGATTCCGATGTATGGATCTCTTGAGGCTTACCGGTTTGCGTATGATGTTGTGTATTCCAACGTAATGTCAGCCGGTGCTTACCGCGGATACGGTGCGACGCAGGGTATCTTTGCCGTAGAATCTGCTGTCAGTGAGATGGCAGCGCGTCTTGGCATCGATCCGATCCGGATCCGGGAGCAGAACATGGTCCGTGAGGGACAGTTCATGCCGGCTTACTATGGCGAAACGGCAAACAGCTGTGCGCTTGACCAGTGCGTGGAGCGTGCGAAAGAGATGATCGGCTGGGATGAGAAATATCCGTGCCATGATATGGGAAATGGAAAGGTGCGCAGCGTCGGCATTGCGATGGCGATGCAGGGCTCCTGTATTTCCAATCTCGATGTCGGATCGGCAACGATCAAAGTCAACGACGACGGCGGCTATACGATGCTGATCGCAGCGGCCGATATGGGAACCGGCTGCGATACGATTCTGTCCCAGATGGCGGCAGAGTGTCTGGAGTGTGATGTGGATGACATTACCGTTGTCGGCGCAGATACCGATACGTCCCCGTATGACTCCGGTTCCTATGCATCGAGTACGACGTATATTACCGGAAAAGCGGTGGAAAAAGCCTGCATGACGCTTCGGAAACGAATCTGTGCCCTGGCGGCAGAGCGGATGAACGTGCCGGAAGATGAGACAGAATTTACCGGTACCGGCGTCGTGCATGAAAAGAGCGGAAGCAGCATGACGATGGAAGAAATCGCAACAGCGGCCATGTGCAATAACGGCATCGCGCTGGAAGCGACGGAAAGCAACTGCTCTCCGGTATCGCCGCCGCCTTATATGGCTGGTGCGGTCGAGATCGAGCTGGATAAAGAGACCGGCGAGGTCAGGATTCTCGATTATGCCGCCGTTGTCGACTGCGGAACCGTCATCAACCCGAACCTTGCGCGCGTACAGGTCGAGGGCGGTCTGGTGCAGGGCATCGGCATGACGCTGTTTGAAAATATCCAGTACACGGACAAGGGTCAGATGATCAATAATTCGTTTATGCAGTATAAAGTGCCGACCCGCCTCGATATGGGCAGGCTGCGCGTCGAGTTTCGGAGCAGCTACGAGCCGACCGGTCCGTTCGGTGCAAAATCGATCGGCGAGATCGTCATCAACACACCGGCTCCGGCGCTGGCACATGCAGTCTACAATGCGACGGGTCTGTGGTTCCGCGAACTGCCGATCACGAGCGAGCAGATTGCAATGGGAATTGCGGAAAAAGAATGCGAGTAACGATACTTTATCTGGCAGCCGGGAACAGCAGACGGTTCGGGGAAAATAAGCTGCTCTATCCGCTGGAAGGAAAGGCGGTGTACCGCCATCTGCTGGACCGGCTGGTCCAAATTGCCGGAAGGCATGAGAACTGGGAACTGCTGGTTGTGACGCAGTATGAAAGGATTCTGGAGGAGCTTGCGCCGCTGGTAAAAGCCGGGCGTCTGCAGACGATGTTTTCGCCGGACAGCGAAAAAGGAATTTCCTATACAATCCGCGCGGGAATCGAGGCGGCGGAGAAGCAAAATGCCGATGCCTGTGCGTGTTTTGTGGCGGATCAGCCGTACCTGAAGGAAGAGACGGCGGAGCGCTTTCTGGAATCCATGGAGATGCAGAAGGCTCCACTTGGCTGCGTTTTCTGCGGCGGCGAGAGCGGCAATCCGGCGTGGTTCTCAAAACCTTATTTTTCAGAACTAAAAGAACTTTCCGGCGACCGCGGCGGGAAAAAGGTGCTGAAACGGCACTGGGAATCGGTAATTCCGTTCCGGGTCGAAGCCGCGTGGGAATTAAAGGATCTGGACCGGAAAGAGGATCTCTGCTGCAGAGACACCGGCGGCTGCCATGAATAAAATTTGAGACAGTGCGAAATTTGATGGATTTGGACTTGCATTTCCAGTGAGAAGTAAGTACAATGGGTATAATAAAAATTCGGGAGGCTTCAAAAAAATGCAGTTATTGGAAGACAGAATCCGCAAAGACGGAAAAGTACGCGAGGGAAATGTCCTGAAGGTGGACAGCTTTTTAAATCATCAGATGGACGTCAATCTGTTCCGGGAAATCGGAAAAGAGTTTCAGCGTCGTTTTGCGGGAGAGGAGATCACGAAAATCCTGACCATCGAGGCATCTGGAATCGGAATTGCCTGTGTTGTGGCTGAAATTTTTAATGTTCCGGTTGTGTTTGCAAAGAAAACACAGACCAAAAATATCGCCGGCGATGTTTATACCACAAAAGTAGAATCTTTCACCCATGGAAGAGTTTATGATATCATTGTTTCCAAAGAATTTCTGGGAAAAGGAGACAAAGTTCTCCTGATCGATGATTTCCTGGCAAACGGAAAAGCGCTGGAAGGACTGGCAACCCTGGTACAGGATTCCGGTGCAGAGCTCGTAGGAGCAGGCGTTGTCATCGAAAAAGGTTTCCAGATCGGAGGAAAACTGCTGCGTGACCGCGGCATTCATCTGGAATCTCTTGCCATTGTCGATGGTATGGATGATAAAACCGGGGAAATTACCTTCCGGAAACAGTAAGGAGGCGTCAAAATGGCAAATCTGATTGCAAGAATTGCCGTTCTTCTGGTTCTGGCGGCCGCAGGAATGGTGCTGGCCGACAGAAAAGAAAAAATTGATCTCAGTGTGTCACTGCTGCTGTTTCTGGCGGCAGTCAATGTGACCTCTTTTTTCAGCCTGAAAGATAACAGGATTGTAGTTGTTATGATTCTGACGGTATATTTTCTGTTGTATGCAGGCGCAAAAGAGCTGCTGCGGAGACGGGCAGAGAAAAAAAGAAAATGAATGCAAACCGAACATCCGGCTGCGAGCACCCATGCAAAAGTGCCGGTCGGATGTTTTTGAATTTTCCTGTAAATTCAAAGAGCCCTCCGGGCAGGATCGCACTGCGGCGGAGGGGGAATTATGTCGCTGAAGCGACCCGCCGCCGGCGGAGAATCCTGAAAATTACCAAAATAAGGAGAACCGATATGAGACTGCTGCTGGCAGAAGATGAAAAAGAGATGGCGCACGCGCTGGAAGCAGTGTTTACACATAACCATTATTCTGTAGATGTTGTTTATAATGGAATTGATGCTGCGGACTGGGCAGAGAGCGGAAACTATGACGGCATGATCCTGGATATTATGATGCCGGGAAAAAGCGGGCTGGAGGTCTTAAGCGAGTGGACGGAGAGCATTCATCACCAGATTGAGCGTCTGAACAGTCTTGTAACACAGCTTCTGACGCTTGCAAAAATGGAGGAAGGTGGCGGAGAACTGGAGCTGAAAACATGGAATGCGTCAGAAACCATCATGGATGCCGTAACGTCCTTTGAAGCCCCTGCGGTTACGAAACAGATCGCGCTGCAGAGCGATATTGCAGAAGAACTCCATATGGAAGGGGATGCCGCAAGAATCCACCAGCTCGTTTCTCTTCTTGTGGATAACGCCGTTAAATACACTCCGGAGGGTGGAAAAATCCACATTTTCTGGCGAAAAAACGGCAAAAAAGCAGAATTTTCGGTGCAGAATACCTGCGATACCCTGCCGGAAGGTGATCTCAACCGCCTCTTTGACCGCTTCTACCGTGCGGATGCGTCGCGGGCCAGGGAAAGCGGCGGCTATGGAATCGGCCTTTTCGTGGCAGCTGCAATTGTAAAGGCACATAAGGGAAAAATCACCGCAGAGCGGACACAAGATGGCATCTGTTTTAAAGCAGTCTTTCCGGCAAAAGGATGAAAGAAACAAAATTCCGGAAAAATGGAAAAATGATGGCAGGGTAGGAAAGGCAGACACACAAAAAAGCAGAAATCAAAAGCTTCCAAGAGAGAAAAAACAAAAGAAAACAAAAGAAAACAAAAGGAGGAATATATGATGTTTGATTGTGGTTTACAAAACATTTTCCAGCTGAAAAGCGGACAGTCCCGTTCTATTAACTGGGAAAACCGGAATGGAGAAAAAGGAAAAGGCGGCATGGCATCCAGCGATCTTGGTCCGTCCAGAAAAGGTTCCCCGTGTATCCCGAAAATAGAAGCAGGAGAGACCGTAACACTTGGTGAGATCCAGGGAGAAGGCATCATTCAGCACATCTGGATCACCGTCACAGACCGTACCAGTGAACGCAACCGCTATGTTCTGCGGGATCTTGTTCTGCGCATGTACTGGGACGATGAAGAATTCCCATCCGTTGAATGCCCGCTTGGCGATTTCTTCTGCTGCGGCTTCGGTGTTTCCTACCAGGTAAACTCAGTCCCGATTGCTGTCAATCCGACCCGTGGTTTCAACAGCTATTTCCCGATGCCGTTCCGTAAAAACGCCCGTATTACCATTGAAAATCAGTGTGATGAGCCGATTCCGGCCTTCTTTTATCAGATCGACTATTGCCTGACAACGGTTCCGGAAGATGCTGCCTATTTCCATGCCCAGTGGCGTCGTCAGCGCATCACGGAAAAGGCAAAAGACTACGTTGTCCTCGACAACATCAAAGGGAAAGGCCAGTACGTTGGAACTTATCTTGCACTGACCAGCCTCGAACGCTACTGGTACGGAGAAGGTGAGATGAAATTCTACATCGATGGAGACAAGGATTATCCAACCATCTGCGGAACCGGAACAGAAGATTACTTCGGTGGTGCCTGGAGCTTTGCAACACAGCAAAATGGCCAAACCGTTGAAAATCAGTACTGCACTCCGTATCTTGGATATCCTTACTACTCTACCCACGATACCTTCCTTCATAATGATTACCACAATGATGATCAGATGCCACAGCGCAGCTTCTACCGCTGGCACCTTCTTGATCCTATCCTTTTTGAGAAGGATCTTAAGGTAACCCTGCAGCAGATTGGCGTCAGTCATGGAGGTCTCTTTGAACGTCAGGATGATGTCGCTACCACAGCTTACTGGTACCAGACGCATCCTCATGTACCATTCGCGCCACTCATGTCCAGAAAAGAGCGCTGGCCAAGATGATTTTTGACGCTTTTCCTATTTTATATGTTTTATGACTTTGCATATCGGCTGCAAGAGTCCGTTCCGAACAAATCCGCTTCCAACGAATTTGTCCGGAAACGGGCTCTTTCTTTTTTTATATGGTATTCAAAAAGCGATCCGGATTACAGAGGTCCGTCTTTTCACAAAGCTTTCACATTTTCCGTCCATTCTTTAAGGTTCCTTTAAAGTTTTCTCATTATACTTAAAAGTGTAAAAAACATTTCCGGAAGTAAATCAAACGAAAGGATCAATCGATTATGATGCAAAGCCAACAGATTCCCATGACCTTCCAACGGTATGAAACAAAATACATGCTTTCCCCGATCATGGCTCGCAAGCTTCGCAAGAGCCTTCCGGGTCATCTGCAGATGGATGAATACGGCCTTGATACCATCTGAAGCCTCTATTACGATACCCCGGATCACCAGCTCATCCGCCGTTCGCTGGAAAAACCCGTCTACAAAGAAAAACTGCGACTCCGCAGTTATGGTCCGGTCAAAGAGACCAGCCCCATATACGTAGAACTAAAGAAAAAATATGAAGGAATCGTCTACAAACGTCGCGAGCGCATGATATTATCAGAAGCGGTTCCCTATCTTGCGGGAAAATCAGAACCGGGCTTCGACAGCCAGATTCTCCACGAAATCACTTGGTTTCGCAACTACTACCGGGGGCTTGCTCCCGCTATGTACATCGCCTACGACCGCATCGCCTGCTTCTGCATGGAAGACAGGAACTTTCGTGTTACCTTAGACACCAATATCCGATGGCGTACCGACAATCTGTGTCTTGACGGTCCAACGGAAGGAACCAGGCTTTTAGAACCAGGCTGGTATCTCATGGAGGTGAAAACACCAGGTGCTGTGCCCCTATGGTTCAGCAAAATTCTGGATGATCTTGCAATCTATCCGGCATCATTTTCTAAATACGGCTTTGCCTATCAGATCGAAAATCAGAAAGCATCAGAAGAAAAAGAAGAAGAAAAAGCTTTCATACCATTCACAGATATCCGGCAAACCGTATCAAAAACAGCATTCTGTTAGCTGAATCAGGTAAGTCCTCTGCGGCCATTGCGAAAAGCAAGAAGCAGTGGGTGGACTCACAGCTTGCGAAAAGCCTTTTTCAAACATAATCTGCTTCACAAAAAAGAAAATGTAACTATTCAGAGCCATGCAAAATAGAAGCAACATCGCGATGTAGCGTAAGCGGAATCGAGATGGGGCTCTGAATAGACAAGAAAATAAAAAAATTCTGGGAGGAATTTGCTATGCTTAACACAATATTCAGTTCCGTTTTTACAGAAACAACCGCCGCCTTCACCTTTGGTCAGTTCCTTGCCTGCACAGCAGTGTCTCTGATTCTGGGACTGTTGATCGCTGCTGTTTACAGGTACAAAAGCGAATGCACCAAAAGCTTTGCTGTCACGCTTGTTCTGATGCCTGTGATCGTACAGATGGTGATCATGCTCGTCAATGGAAATCTTGGAACCGGAGTCCCTTGATTATACCAGTGTTTTTGACGATATCTTTGCCAGGTATCTGACCCGTTGCGAGCTTGTACAGGTAAAAACCACGAATATGGGAAGTCTTTTCAAGCTGGAGTATCGCATCGTATTCCGCGAGGAAGGCGAAGAGAAAAACATGATTGACCAGCTCTGCTGCAGAAACGGAAACCTTGAAATCCTGTGCAGTCGTGCGCAGACCGGAAGGGAGGAATTATAATGAATCGAAACAGAAAGAAAAAAAACAGAAAAAAAGAGACCGGCGCAGTCGTCAGCCTGCTTCTTGCATCATCGCTGGCCTTCGGCGGATGCGGCACAGCAGTGACATCTTCCAGCTCTGTAAATGCCGAATCTGCCCGTACAGAGTCAACCGGCGAAACATCTGCCGACAACGCGGCGGCCACATCAGAGAGCACAGCTTCGGAAAATGCAATGGAAAGTGCTTCCGATATTAATTTTGACCTGGAACTGACCGAATCCACTATCGACACCGAATTCACAGACCGTGAGAAGAGCGGAAGCTATAAAGCATCAGAAGCCGTAAAAATTACACTTAATAAGACGACAGCTACCGTCTCCGGCAGCGGAGCCAAAGCAGACGGCAGCACAATTACCATCACGGAAGAAGGTGTTTACGTCGTAAGCGGAACACTTGAGGATGGCCAGATTATCGTAGATGCATCCGATTCCGACAAGGTTCAGATCGTACTCGATGGAGTCCATATCAACTGTGAGACAAATGCTGCCATCTACGTTCGCGAAGCGGACAAAGTTTTCATCACGCTTGCTGAAAACAGCAGCAACGCGCTTGGCGGTGGAAACGAGTACACTCAGATTGACGACAACACGGTAGACGGCGTTATCTTCTCCAAATCAGATCTTGTCTGCAACGGGACAGGAAGTCTGACCATCGAGGCAGACTACAAGCACGGGATTGTATCCAAAGATGACCTTGTGATTACCGGCGGAACCTACAAAATCGCCGCTGCGGACAACGGGATCACAGCCAAAAATCAGATTAAAATTCTGGATGGAAGCTTTGACATTGATGCTGCAAACAGTGCAGTCAAAGCGAAAAATGCGGATAACGCAGAGCTTGGAAATATCTATATTGCCGGTGGAATTTTTACGATCGAGGCGGAACAGGACGGCTTCCATGCAACCGGCAGCATTGTTGTCGATGACGGAACCATCACCGTAAACTCCGGTGATGACGGTTTCCATGCGGAGCTCGACACCATCATTCGTGGCGGAACGATCCTTGTTGAAAAAAGCAACGAAGGCCTGGAAGGAAAACGCGTCGTGGTCAACGGCGGTGACATTACCATAAACGCCAGCGACGATGGCATCAATGCCGCAAATTCCGGCGACGATGGCGCCAACGCCGCAAATTCCGGCGACGGCGGTGTCAATGCCGCAAATTCCGGCGACGATGGCGCCAAT
>OHZD01001054.1_pt1 | contig 10679 bp, 8 predicted proteins | sample 1580391 | NCBI WGS metagenome assembly OHZD01 (sample SAMEA3882510, study PRJEB24775) | human gut metagenome | biome: human-associated habitat; feature: intestine environment; material: feces | place: Netherlands | collected 2009/2010 | reverse complement strand
ATCAAGAACTTTGGATATGATAAGAAAGAAATCTGAAAATGAGTGATCTGATTACCGTACAGGGAGTGGTACTTTCTGCCATGCCGGTAGGGGATTATGACAAGCGGATCGTCCTTCTCACAAGAGAGAGGGGGAAGATCTCCGCTTTTGCCAAGGGAGCGAGACGGCAGAACAGTCCGTTCATGGCAGCAGCTAACCCGTTTGTATTCGGAAGCTTTACTCTTTATGAGGGAAGGACAAGCTATAATCTGAACCAGGTCAGCGTGCAACATCATTTTGTGGAGCTGGCCACCCGGCAGCCGGGGGTTTACTATGGATATTATTTTCTGGAGCTGGCAGATTATTTTGGCAAAGAGGGAACGGATGAGAAGGAGATGATGAATCTTCTCTATGTGACCATCAAAGCCATTTTGAATCCTCATATAGAAGACCGGCTGGTGCGCTGTATCTATGAACTGCGGACTATGGTGATCCAGGGCGTGATGCCGCAGCTGTTCCAGTGTGCGGGCTGCGGGAGAGAGCTTACGGAGGAAGAAACCGGAGAACTTTTTTTCTCCCAGGACGAGCATGGAATCCTGTGTGCGGACTGCAGTAGGATGGCCATGGACAGGAAACGGATCTCAGCGGCTGCCCTGTATGCCATGCGCTACATAGCCGTGTCCCCCCTGGCAAAGCTGTATACGTTTACAGTGCGGGATGATGTGCTGCGGGAACTGGAACGCCACATTTACCGGTATACGGAGCTGAATACAGACAAGCGGTTTAAAAGTCTGGAGATCCTGGAATTGATGAGATAGATCACTGCCGGCTGCGGAATAACCGTAACGATTTATTTTTCAAAAGCAGGACAGGATGCAATGCAAATGGAAATATCCTTGAAAAATCATGAGGATACTAGTATAATAAGACCAAAAATGTAAAAAAGCAGCTTTTTCCGGAGCTTTCCGGACGCATTTGGCGGAACAGCTGCAAGTCAAGAGGAGAGAAATCATGGAAAAGACAATGGAAAAGATCGTAGCTCTTGCAAAAGCCAGAGGATTTGTTTACCCGGGTTCCGAGATCTACGGCGGCCTGGCAAACACATGGGATTATGGAAATCTCGGTGTAGAGCTTAAAAATAACGTAAAACGTGCATGGTGGCAGAAATTCATTCAGGAGTCTCCGTACAATGTAGGTGTTGACTGTGCGATCCTTATGAACCCGCAGACATGGATCGCTTCCGGACATCTTGGCGGATTTTCTGATCCTCTTATGGACTGTAAAGAGTGCCACGAGCGTTTCCGTGCAGATAAGCTCATTGAGGACTTTTGTGCAGAGCATGACATTGCCATTGAGGGAAGCGTAGATGCATGGTCCCAGGAGAAGATGATGGACTTCATCAAAGAACACGAGGTAGGATGTCCGAGCTGTGGTAAACACAACTTCACAGATATCCGTCAGTTTAACCTGATGTTCAAGACATTCCAGGGTGTTACCGAAGATGCCAAGAATACTGTATATTTAAGACCGGAGACAGCACAGGGTATTTTCGTAAACTTCAAGAACGTACAGAGAACATCCCGTAAGAAGATTCCGTTTGGTATCGGCCAGATCGGTAAATCTTTCCGTAACGAGATCACACCGGGTAACTTCACATTCCGTACCCGTGAGTTCGAGCAGATGGAGCTTGAGTTCTTCTGCGAGCCGGATACAGATCTTGAGTGGTTTGCATACTGGAAGAAGTTCTGCCTTGACTGGCTGAGTGCTCTCGGACTTAAGGATGATGAGGTTCGTTACCGTGACCATGATAAGGAAGAGCTGAGCTTCTACAGCAAGGCTACCACAGATGTGGAATTCCTTTTCCCATTCGGCTGGGGTGAGCTCTGGGGAATCGCTGACAGAACAGATTATGACCTGACACAGCATCAGAATGTATCCGGCCAGGATCTCACATACTTTGATGATGAGAAGAAACAGAAATATATCCCATACGTTATCGAGCCATCACTTGGAGCAGACCGTATGGTACTTGCTTTCCTCTGCAGCGCTTACGATGAGGAAGTTCTGGATGAAGAGAAGAACGATGTCCGTACAGTCCTTCATTTCCATCCGGTACTTGCACCGGTTAAGATCGGTGTGCTTCCGCTTTCCAAGAAGCTTAACGAGGGTGCTGAGAAGATCTACCAGCAGCTTTCCAAGAAGTACAACTGTGAGTACGATGACCGTGGAAATATCGGTAAACGTTACCGCAGACAGGATGAGATCGGTACTCCGTTCTGTATCACTTATGACTTTGAGTCTGAGAATGACGGTGCAGTTACAGTCCGTGACCGTGACACTATGGAGCAGGTACGTGTGAAGATCGATGAGCTTGATGCATACTTTGCTGATAAATTTACATTTTAAGTAAATACATTTTTTAATAAAAAACCTCCGGCTATTTTCTGGCCGGAGGCTTTTTTTCAATAAGTCTGTTTTTCATCCGCCAGTTTCTTGGCGACATTCCGTATACATTTTTGAAAGCCCGGGAAAAATGCAGCTGATTGGGATATCCGACTGCATTTCCGATATCTGCGATAGACAGGGCTGTGATCTTAAGAAGTTCTGCAGCTTTGGTCATGCGATAGCTGATCAGGAATTCCTGGGGAGAACGTCCGATGGTGTCGTGGAAGATCTTACCGAAGTAGCTTCGGTTCAGGCCGCAGCAGGCTGCGATATCCTCAATGGAAATATCATTCTGGAAATTCTGTTCAATAAAAGAGAGCGCCTCCTTGATATAAAAATCACGGATACTTCCATCCTGTTTCATGCGGACAGTTTCCGTAGAGCGCATAAAGTAATCCAGAAAAAGCCAGGTATGTCCGATAAGATGAAAGGGTGATTCCTGGGAATTATGGCTGATATAAAGCATTTCCTCCATCATTTTCTGGCGGAGATCTGCAGAGTGGCTGTGATAGACCGGATGGTCCGGACTTAAACCTGCAGTTTCCACGATCTCTTTTGCCCGGAGCCCATCAAATTCCACCCAGGTGTACTCCCATGGAAAGTCGGTATCTGCAATGTAGGTGTTGATCTGACCGGGAAAAAGCATGAAACCCTGGCCGCTTTTTACCTGATAGGTGATGGTCTCTCCTGCGGAATTGTCTGCCATCAGAGTTCCGGTACCGGAGATCACATAATGAAAAATATAATGGTTTCGTGCTGCCGGGCCGAATGAATGTGCCGGAGCGCAGTGCTCCCAGCCGTATTGGTATAATCCGATATCAACAAAGTTTTCATTTGGAAAAACGGAGAAGAGAAGGTCATTCATATTTTTATCCTTTAGGCGTATGATTTTGTCTGGTTTCAGTAACATTATATATTAAAACAGCAGGGAACTTCAACATATGTATAAAAATGCAATTACAAAAACAGCCTGTAAAATATACTAAAAAGAGAAGGATAATCGATAAAACTTTGTGAGAAAATTAAGTTTCTCGAGAAACTTGTTGATTTTCGATAAATTCGGAATATACTAATTTTAGATAAAAGTAGTGATATAGGTGTAAAATATATCAAAATGCTAGATGACTTTAATGAAGACAGAGAAAAATTGTATTTTGGCATAAAACAAGAAAAACACTGCTATTTATGCAAGCATAAAGCTATGTTAAAATAGCTTTCAGAAAAAAGAAACCAGAGAATAAGTATTGGAGAGCCCGGATAGCCATATCAGTTAAATGGGTGATATCCGACTTATCAAATAAAAGGAAAAGGAAGGAGCATTACAAGATGCGCAACAGAAGTAAATGGATCCTCTGTATGGGACTTGCCTTTACCATGGCAGCTTCCGTTACATTGAGCGGATGCGGCACAGGTAAAAAGGACAGCGGAAAGACAGAGATCGAACTTGTGCAGTATAAACCGGAAGCGGTTAAGGCATTTGAAAAACTGGAAGAAAAATTCAATGCCACTCATGATGATATCCATCTTACCATCGAATCACCAAACGATGCTATGACTGTATTGAAGACAAGATTTATCCGTGAGGATAATCCGGATATCATTGGAATCGGAGGCGATGTTAACTTTTCCAATTTTATTGATTCTGATATGCTGATGGATATTTCCGATTATCAGGGACTGGATTCGATCAAAGATGCATATAAAGAAATTGATAAAGCGCTGGAATTCGTTCCGGAAGACGGAGTCTATGCGGTTCCTTACGTGGCCAATGCCGCCGGAATCCTTTACAATCGTGAGCTTTTCAAGGAGCATGGCTGGCAGATCCCGACTACATGGGATGAATTTATGAGCCTTTGCCAGGAAATTCAGGATGCAGGTATCCAGCCGCTTTATTTCGGATTTAAAGATACCTGGACCTGTCTTGCACCGTGGAATTCTATTGCGGTAGATCTTGCACCAGCCGATGTATGCCGCCAGGTAAACCAGGGAAACACTACTTTTGCAAAAGAGTATAAGGAAGTAGCAGACCGTATGCTGGAGCTTATCCAGTATGGACCGGATGATCCCTTTGCCTATGATTACAATGGAGCCTGCACCGCTTTTGCAAAAGGGGAGGCTGCCATGTATCCCATCGGAAGCTATGCGATCCCACAGATCCAGAGTGTAAATCCGGATATGGATATTGATTCTTTTGTAACACCGGCAAGCAATGATCCGTCAGAAAACAAACTGAATTCCGGAGTTGACCTTCAGTTCTGTGTGATGGATGACTGTGAGAATAAGGAAGCTGCATATGAAGTGCTGGATTTCCTTCTTGAGGATGAGAATATACAGACATATCTGGATGACCAGAAGGCAGTTCCCTGTAAAGAGGGTGATTTCACACTTCCCTCTACTCTGGATGGTATGAAGGAATACATAGAAGAGGGAAGGATGGCCGATTACCAGGATCATTATTATCCTACAGAGATGGCTGTGGATGCACAGATCCAGACCTTCCTGATGAAAAAGGATAAAGATGCATTCCTGAAAAAATTTGATACAGACTGGACAAGATATAACCGTGACATTATCCGTAAAGTACAGGACTATGAGGAGAAGAACGGGGAAGGAGAGAACTGATCATGGGAAAAAAATCTATGAGTGGAAGAAAGCTGACCTTTCTTCTGATCACCATTCCGATCGTGGCATTATTTTTCTGCTTTAACACACTGCCTCTGATCAAGGGTGTGATCTACAGCTTTACGAACTTTAAAGGCTATGGAAGCTATGACTGGGTAGGACTTCGAAACTATAAGGATCTTTTTACAGACAGCCGTGTTGGCGGTTCCTATCTGTTTACCTTTAAGCTGGCCATCGTGGCAACTATTGTAACGAATGTACTCAGCCTGATCCTGGCACTTGGACTGAACAGCAAGATCCGTTTCAAGAGTGCAATGCGTGGAGCTTATTTTATTCCTAATGTACTTGGCGCACTGGTCGTAGGATATATTTTCAATTATTTCTTTACATATATCCTGCCTGCATTCGGAAAGATGATCGGAAATAAAACATTGTCTTCCAGCATGCTTTCCAGTACGAGCCTTGCATGGGTTGCCATCGTGATCGTGTGTGCATGGCAGTCCATTGCAATGAATACGATCATCTACATTTCCGGTCTTCAGACAGTGCCGGAGGATGTATACGAAGCAGGCGCTATTGATGGTGCTACCGGATTCAGCAAGTTCCGTTACCTGACATTCCCGCTGATCGTTCCGTTTTTCAGTATCAACATGGTTCTCTGTGTGAAAAACTTCCTGATGGTATTTGATCAGATCATGGCTTTGACAAAGGGTGGTCCTGCACAGAGTACAGAATCCATTTCCTATCTGATCTATAACAATGGTATGAGTGGCGGTCAGTTTGGATTCCAGAGCGCTAATGCGGTTATATTCTTTATTGTGATCGTGATCATTTCTGCAGTGCAGTTGACTATCACAGGGAAAAAGGAGGAGCAGCTGTAATGAAAACGAAAGTAAGAGAAAAAGCGAACTGGCCGGTAACGATCCTTCTGATCCTTGGCCTTATTACAGTGGTATTTCCGCTTTATATGACAATTGTGATCGCATTCAAGCAGCCGACAGAGATGACCAACAGTGTAGCCGGGATCCTGTCTCTGCCAGAGAAATTCAGTCTTGCCAATTTCAGGGAAGCTATGGAGGTAACAGACTTCTGGCATTCTCTTGGAAACAGTGTATTGATCACTGTGATCACAGTGGTTCTTGCTATTGTAATTCATTCACTTTTAGGTTATGCTATAGCCAGAAACAAGAGAAGTAAATTTTATAAATTTATCTATCTCTATGTAGTGAGCGGTATGTTTGTTCCGTTTGCTATCCTGATGATGCCGCTTGTAAAGCAGACTGCTGAGATGGGCCTTGATAACAAAGTCGGTGTGATCATTCTTTATACGGTATTTTATATGCCTATGAACGTGCTTCTTTATTCCGGATATCTGACAAACATTCCAATGGCCCTTGAGGAGGCTGCCTGTGTGGATGGAGCCAGCACCTGGAAAACATATTGGAAGATCATCTTTCCGATCATGAAGCCGATGCATGCCACAGTGGCAGTTCTGACAGCACTTGGAACCTGGAATGACGTTATGACTCCACTGGTTATCATGTCCGGATCTACAGGTGGAACCACATTACCTCTGGCACAGCTGAATTTCCAGACTCAGTTCGGAACAAACTATAACCTTGCGTTTGCCTCTTATCTGCTGGCACTGCTTCCGATCCTTCTGTTTTATCTGATCTGCCAGAAGCACATTTTAAATGGTGTTGTAAACGGTGCCGTAAAATAAAAACACAAGAAAAAGGAGGATTCACATATGGGAATCATCTACTGCGAGAAAGACAGAACGTTTACCCTGCAGACAAAAGAAACTACATATCAGATGCAGGTGGATCAGTACGGATTTCTTCTTCATCTCTATTATGGTAAAAAGGCAGAAGGCAGCATGGATTATCTTCTGACCTACTATGACAGAGGATTTTCCGGAAATCCCTATGATGCGGGAACAGACAGAACCTATTCCATGGACTCTCTTCCACAGGAGCTTTCCTGCTACGGAAACGGAGATTTCCGCAGTGCATCACTGATGCTGGAAAACGGTGACGGAAGCATGAGCTGTGATATGCGTTACAAGAACTATACTATCCGTGACGGTAAATACAGCCTTCCGGGGCTTCCGGCGGTTTATGCGGATAATGATGAGGCACAGACTCTGGAGATCGTACTGGAGGATCCGGCTACCGGCGTGGAGGCCATGCTTCTTTACGGTGTACTTCCGGAACTGGATATCATTACAAGAAGCGTCTATATCCGCAATCAGAGCAGTGAGAAGATCTATGTGAACAAGGTGATGTCCGCAGAACTGGATTTTCTTTACGGAGATTATGACCTGCTTACTTTTTACGGAAGACATGCCATGGAGCGGAATCTGCAGAGAGTACCGGTGGCTCATGGAAGTCAGATGATCGGCAGTGTCCGTGGCACATCCAGCCATCAGTATAATCCGATGATGATCCTGGCAGAGAAGGACACAACAGAGGATCATGGAGGCTGCTATGCTATGTCCTTTGTATATAGTGGAAATTTCCAGGGTGAGGTTCTTAAAGATCAGTACAATCAGACAAGAATGCTCCTTGGTGTACAGGAGGAGTGCTTCCGGTATCCGCTGGAAGCCGGGGAGACCTTCTATGCACCTGAGGTGATCTTAAGCTACACAGATCAGGGAATGAACCGCCTTTCCCAGAATCTGCACAGCTGCATCCGTCACCATATCTGCCGTGGTAAATATAAGACAGAGGTTCGTCCGGTGCTGGTAAACAGCTGGGAGGCAGCATATTTTGATTTTACAGGGGAGACTTTATATAATCTGGCAAAAGAGGCAAGGAGCCTTGGTATCGATATGCTGGTTCTGGATGACGGCTGGTTTGGAAAACGTGACGATGACAACAGTGGTCTTGGGGACTGGTATGTCAATGAGAAGAAGCTTGGAGAGACTCTCGGCGGACTGGTAAAAAGAGTCAATGACCTTGGAGTGAAATTCGGTATCTGGATCGAGCCGGAGATGATCTCTGAGGACAGTGATCTTTACCGTGAGCATCCGGACTGGGCACTTACGATTCCGGGAAGAAAACCAGTGAGATCCAGAAATCAGCTGGTACTTGATTTTTCCAGAAAAGAAGTTGTAGACGGAATCTTCGGACAGATCAGTGCGGTATTGGATAATGCCAATATTGAGTACGTTAAATGGGACATGAATCGAAGCCTGATGGATGTATTTTCCGTAATGACAAAGGAACAGGGACGTGTAATGTATGATTATGTCCTGGGATTGTACGATTTTCTGGACCGTATGGTGAACCGTTATCCGGATCTTCTGATCGAGGGTTGTAGCGGCGGCGGCGGAAGATTTGACGCAGGCATGCTGTATTACACACCGCAGATCTGGTGCAGCGACAACTCCGATGCTATTGACAGGCTTCGGATCCAGTATGGCACTTCCTTCGGATATCCGGTATCGGCCATGGGAGCACATGTGTCTGCAGTGCCGAACCATCAGACAGGAAGGATCACCCCGTTACATACCAGAGGTGTGGTTGCCATGTCCGGAACCTTCGGCTACGAGCTGGATCTTCTGAAGCTGACTGAGGAAGAAAAAGATGAGGTCCGCAGCCAGATCGGGGAATTCCGTAAATATGCGCCACTGATCCAGAACGGACGGTACTATCGCCTGACAGATCCGTTTAAGAGTGAGGTCTGTGCATGGGAGATCGTAGGAAATTCTCAGGAAGAAGTTCTGCTCAATGTTGTCATGGAGGAGATCCATGGAAATATGACTGTGAATTATGTGCAGCTTCGCGGCCTTGATGAGAGTGCACTTTATAAGGAACAGACTACCGGCAGGATCTATTCCGGAGCTGCTCTGATGCATGGTGGAATGCCGCTTCCTGCAGAGTTTGGGGAGTACAGAGCTTATCAGTATCATTTTGTGAGAGAATAAGAGCGTATTGAGACAGTAAGATAAATAAAAGGATCCGTCATACAGACAGCTGAAAAAGCCGATGTATGGCGGATCTTTTTTATCATAGCTCAGTGTACGGTGATCTGATAGCTCTTGATAAATTCCTCATCCGGTTTCAGCACATTGATATTTGCTTTTTCGGAAAGAGGTTTTTCAAAACCACAGTCATCACAGCGTCCCATCCACGGCTCCAGGCATACGAAGGGAGCACCGGGTACGGACCAGATACCGAAATTCGGGAAGCCCTCACTGGTAAGTGTCAGATATGGAGTTCCGTCCGGGAAGAGGATACCGGCCTTTTGGATCTGGCCGTTATCAAAAACAAGAGCGTCTTTATCAAACATGTGAGGAGCAATGGAACAGGTTCCGTTTTCAAGGGAAAGTGTATGTGGCGCGTCAGCAAGGACTGTTCCTACAGACGTATCGATAAGGAGATAGGTAAGAGTGTCCAGGCCTTCAAAAGCAAGACGGTAATCACTCTGGGATTCGCCTTCACGTACCGGAACACGGAATGCCGGATGGCCGCCGATGGTAAAATACATAGTTTCAGAATCATTATTAACTACTTCCCAGCATACTTCCAGGTCGTGCTTCTTCAGAGTGTAGGTGATCTTCAGAGCGAAAGCAAACGGATAAACATTCAGGGTTTCTTCAGAGGACTTAAGGACAAAGGAAAGGGAAGTATCGGTGATATCCGTGCAGATAAAATCGCTGTCTCTTGCAAAGCCGTGCTGGCTGGAAGGATATTCCTTTCCGTTCAGACGCCAGATATCTTTGTAGTTACGTCCCACGTTGGGAAAAAGTACAGGCGCATGGCGTTTCCAGTAAGCCGGATCTGCCTGCCAGAGGATCTCCCTGTCATTAGTCTTGTCATAGATGCCGGTGAGTTCAGCACCGTGATCGGAAACGGAAATCTTAAGAAAGCTATTTTCAATCGTTCGTGTCATGATAAACCTCCTGTATGACAGCATTCGGGTAATATTACCTCGGAATTGCTGCATGTTTTTTTCTATTTTAGCACATTTTTCAGATGATAACGAGAAAAATACAATCTGTGAAAAATATAACTGGAAAATCTGTCATATTTCACAAGAGAAATTGCTGTTTTTTGGAAGAATAACCTTGACTAATGAAGGATAAATCTATAAAATAATTATGTGCGTAGAAAACATACATTTTTTATGTTTTAAAGAACAATAATTAGGAGGAAAATGTAAAATGGCAAAATGGGTTTACATGTTTACAGAAGGTAATGCTACTATGAGAAATCTTCTGGGCGGCAAAGGTGCCAACCTTGCTGAGATGACAAACCTCGGTCTTCCTGTACCGCAGGGCTTCACAATCACAACAGAGGCCTGCACACAGTACTATGAGGATGGCAGATCCATCAACGATGAGATCATGGCTCAGATCATGGAAGCAATTACCAAGATGGAAGGAGTTACCGGTAAGAAATTCGGTGACAAAGAAAATCCTCTGCTTGTATCCGTTCGTTCTGGTGCGAGAGCATCTATGCCAGGTATGATGGACACAATCCTCAACCTTGGTTTAAATGAAGAAGTTGTTAACACTCTTGCTGAGAAATCCGGCAATGAGCGTTGGGCTTGGGACTGCTACAGAAGATTCATCCAGATGTACTCTGACGTAGTTATGGAAGTTGGTAAGAAATATTTCGAAGAGC
>OHZD01001042.1_pt1 | contig 10770 bp, 7 predicted proteins | sample 1580391 | NCBI WGS metagenome assembly OHZD01 (sample SAMEA3882510, study PRJEB24775) | human gut metagenome | biome: human-associated habitat; feature: intestine environment; material: feces | place: Netherlands | collected 2009/2010 | reverse complement strand
ACCACATGGCTGTGGGTGGGATGATAGTTATCGTTGGGGCCGTAGAGGTTGGTGGGCATGACGCTGATATAGTCAGTGCCGTACTGGCGATTCAGGAACTCGCAGTATTTCAGGCCGCTGATCTTGGCCAGGGCGTAGGCCTCGTTGGTCTTTTCCAACTCACTGGTCAGCAGGCAGCTTTCCTGCATGGGCTGGGGCGCCATGCGGGGGTAGATGCAGGAAGAGCCCAGGAATTCCAGCTTTTTGCAGCCGTTCTGCCAGGCGGAGTGGATAGCGTTCATCTCCAGCGTCATGTTGTAGTACATGAAGTCGGCCAGGGCCTCCTGGTTGGCGACGATGCCGCCCACCTTGGCCGCTGCCAAAAAGACATACTCCGGCTTTTCGGCGGCGAAGAAATCCTCCACATCCTGCTGGCGGCAGAGGTCCAGTTCCTTGTGGGTACGGGTGATGATATTGGTATAGCCCTGGCGCTGCAGTTCCCGCACGATGGCGCTGCCCACCATGCCGCGATGCCCGGCTACATAGATCTTTGCGTTTTTCTCCATCATAATTGCATATTCCTCCCGCTTCAGCGCGGCAAAATTTGGAGTGTTACTATACTCCTAATGTAAAATTACTATCCTATTCATTATATTCATTATATTCATTACATTCATCCTATTCATCTTATTCATTAGGCGGCGAATGTAATGAATATAATGAATAGGATAGTGATAATAGTAATTATACTTATTTGATGACACCTTTTTCAAGGTATTCGGCCAGATTGGTCTGGATATGTTCCTCGGCGCGCTCGACGGCGACCTTCTTCATATCGTGGTCGACCATGATCTTGACCAGCTCGGCAAAGGTGGTCTTGGTGGGGTTCCAGCCCAGCTCGCGCTTGGCCTTGCTGGGGTCGCCCCAGAGGTTGACAACGTCGGTGGGGCGGTAGAAGTCGGGGCTGACCTCGATAACGACCTTGCCGGTAGCCTTGTCGATGCCCTTCTCATTCATGCCCTCGCCGACAAATTCCAGCTCGATGCCCACATTGTGGAAGGCCAGCTGGCAGAACTCACGCACCGAGTGCTGCTCACCGGTGGCGATGACGAAATCCTCCGGCTTTTTGTTCTGCAAGATCAGCCACATGCACTCGACATAATCCTTGGCGTAGCCCCAATCGCGCAGGCTGGACAGGTTGCCCAGGTAGAGCTTATCCTGTTTGCCCTGGGCGATGCGGGCGGCAGCCAGGGTGATCTTGCGGGTGACAAAGGTCTCACCGCGGCGCTCGGACTCGTGGTTGAAAAGGATACCGGAGCAGCAGAACATGTTGTAGGCCTCGCGGTACTCCTTCACGATCCAGAAGCCGTACTGCTTGGCGACGGCGTAGGGGCTGTAGGGGTGGAACGGGGTGTTCTCGTTCTGTGGCACTTCCTCGACCTTGCCGTACAGCTCCGAGGTGGATGCCTGGTAGATGCGGCAGGTGTCGGTCAGGCCGCACAGACGCACGGCCTCCAGCACGCGCAGCACGCCGGTAGCGTCGACATCGGCGGTGAACTCCGGCACATCGAAACTGACCTGGACGTGGCTCTGGGCGGCGAGGTTGTAAATTTCATCGGGGCGGACCTTGCCGACGACCGAGAGGATGCTCATCGAATCGCTGAGGTCGCCGTAATGCAGGTGGAAGTTGGGGTGGCCTTCCAGATGGGCGATGCGCTCTCGGTAATCGACAGAAGAACGGCGGATGATGCCGTGGACATCGTAGCCTTTTTCCAGCAGGAACTCCGCCAGATAGCTGCCGTCCTGGCCGGTGATACCGGTGATGAGTGCTTTTTTCATAACTGTATATCCTTTCTACCGCACTTTTTATGCGGCATATAAATGCTTTTTATCTGGCCTTGTTTGTTATTGTAGCGGATTTTTTCCTGTTGCTGTAGGGGTAATCTTGCAAAGCAGTAGCATTATATTGACTTTTTATATGCTGCTGTGGTATGATGCCTGCAAGGAACTTTGGCAGGAGGGCATCATGAAAACACCATTTTTTGACGGCAAGCTGGTACATTCCCGGCGCGTGATCTACACGCCTTCCCCTTTTGCGCGGTCGAACCTCATCCATCTGCAGGAGGTGGGCAGTTTGCAGGCGCGGCAGCCCCACACCAGCACCCGCAAGGGGCTGGCGTCCTACCTGTTTTTTTGGGTGGAGAGCGGCTCCGGTGAGTTGGAGTACGAGGGTGCCTGGCACGAGCTGCACGCCGGGGACTGCGTGTTTCTGGATTGCCAACGCCCCTACCAGCACCGCACCGGGGACGATCTGTGGCAGCTGCACTGGGTGCATTTTTATGGGCCGAACATGGCGGCCATTTACAAAAAGTATCAGGAGCGGGGCGGCCTGCCCTGCTTCCGCGCTGCTGACCCCGGCGGATACGCGGCGCTGCTGGACGAATTGTACGCGCTGGCGGAATCCGACACTTACGTGCGGGACATGCAGATTTACGAAAAGCTGATTGCCCTGCTGACCCTGCTGATGGAAGAAAGCTGGCACCCGGACATCGCCCGCGCGCCGGGCAGCAAAAAGCAGAACTTGCAGGAGATCAAGGATTATCTGGACACCCACTACACCGAGAAGATCACGCTGGACGCGCTGGCTGAGCGGTTCTACATCAACAAGTTCTACCTGACCCGCGTGTTTAAGGAGCAGTTCGGTCAATCGGTCACCAACTATCTTGTGCAGCTGCGTATTACCCAATCCAAGCGGCTGCTGCGCTTTACCGACCGCAGCATCGAGGCTGTGGCCCAGGAGTGCGGACTGAACGATGCCAACTATTTTTCCCGCCTGTTTAAAAAGGTGGAGGGCACCACCCCCGGCGAGTACCGGCGGCAGTGGTGAGTTCGAGTTTTACCCCGCACAGACAAACGAAAACGCGGCGGCCTTCCCCTTTTGCCGGGAAAGCCGCCGCGCTGGTTTTTGTATGGTGTTTATTGCCGATCAGGAGAGCAGCATGCGGTCGTTGGCAAAGCCGCCGTCGCTGACCTGCTCAAAGCGCTGGAGCAGGTCGCTGACCTGCAGGTTGACCTTTTCCTCACCGCGCACATCGTAGATGACATGGCCCTCGTACATCATGATCAGGCGGTTGCCGTACTTGATGGCGTCCTTCATGTTGTGGGTGATCATCAGGGTGGTCAGGTGGTTCTCCTGCACGATCTTCTCCGAGAGGGCCAGCACCTTAGCGGCCGTCTTGGGGTCCAGGGCGGCGGTGTGCTCGTCCAGCAAAAGCAGCTTGGGCTTTTTCAGGGTGGCCATCAACAGGGTGACCGCCTGGCGCTGGCCGCCGGAAAGCAGGCCGACCGGCTGTTTCATCCTGTTCTCCAGCCCCAAGCCCAGCTGGACCAGCCGATCGGTAAACAGTTCGCGGTCCGCCTTGGTAATGCGGGAAAACGGCGAAGTATGGGTGGAAGCGCGCAGATAGGCCAGGGCCAGATTTTCCTCAATGGTCATGTTGGGGGCAGTGCCTTTGAGCGGGTCCTGGAACAGGCGGCCAATCGCCTTGGAGCGGCGGAAATCCGGCTGGAAGGTCATATCCACCCCATCCAGCAGAATGCTGCCGGTATCCGGAATAAAGCTGCCTGCAATGGCATTGAACAAGGTGGATTTGCCCGCGCCGTTGGAACCCACAATGGTAGCGAACTCGCCGCTTTCCATATGCAGATTGATATCGGTCAGCGCTTTTTTCTCGTTCACCGTACTGGGGTTAAAGGTCACACTGACATGGTTCAGATCAAGCATGGGTCTTGCCCCCTTTCTGGCTGACGGCACGGCGGCGGCGCAGCGCAAGGTTCTTTTTCAGGGCCGGGGCCGCAATGGCCAGCGCCACAATGACGGCAGAAATCAGCTTCAGGCACTCGCTGGGAACATTGGCACGCAGGGCCAACGCAATGATAAAGCGGTAGATCACGCTGCCCGCCACAGCCGCAGCCGCTTTGACCCACATACCGCCGCGGCCAAACAGCGTTTCGCCAATAATCAGCGAAGCCAGACCGATGACCACCATGCCAGTGCCCAGGTTGATATCGGCGGATTTCTGGTACTGAGCCAGAACCGCGCCGGAAAGCGAGGTCATGGCGTTGGAAACGCAAAGGCCCACCGTGATGGTGAACGCCGTGTTGATGGAGGAAGCGCGCACCATATCCGGGTTATCGCCGGTAGCGCGGATGGAAAGACCAAGCCGGGTGCCAAGGAATAAAATCAGCAGCGCGCAGGCCACGACTGTGACCGTGACGGCAACAATGAGTTTATAGGGAGATTTTTCGCCAAACAGGGCGCGGGCCATAGTGAACACTGTCTCAGTTTTCAGCATGGGAACGTTGGAAGAAAAGCCCATGATGGCAAGGTTTACGGTGTAAAGCCCGGTATTGGTAATAATACCCGCCAAAATGGACGGCACGCCCAGGTGGGTTTGCAGGAACGCGGTGACAAACCCGGCGCAGGCACCGGCCAGCATGGCCAGCACAAAGCCAAGGAACGGATGCCCCGCCACTGCGGCGGTAGCCGACACGGCACAGCCAAGGGTGAACGCGCCATCGGTGGTCATATCGGCAATATTCAGCACACGGAAGCTCAAAAACAGTGCCATGGCCACAAGGGCGTAAATAAAGCCCAGCTCCAATGCGCTTTGCACAATGGCAAGGGTAAACATAAGCGTTGCTCCTTTGCGTATAAATAATAAGTAATAAAGAATAATGAATAATGGCTGTACGCCGCCCGCGGCGGCGTTTTTAATCAGGTATGCAGCTCCGGCGGGCGTTTTCGCTTGCCGGAGCTGCATTTCCTGCTTTATTGTGGTACCGCAGGCACCACACCTGCATTATTCTTTTTTCATTATTCTCTATTCATTTTATCACTGCTGGGTGGTAACTTCCACAACCTGGCTGGCCATATCGCTGAAAGCGGCGTAATCAATGCCCAGAGCGGCGGCAGTTTCGGTGTTGACGGTGATGATGCCGCCATCCATTACATGGTATTCAGGAACGTTGCCGCTTTCCAGGATATCCAGCACCATATCAGCGGTGTAGGTGCCAAGTTCGGTATAGTTGACTCCGCAGGTTGCAAAGGCACCGGCAGTAACAAAGCTGTCGGCACCGGTGTAGAACGGGATACCCGCTTCGGTCAGCGTCTCGGAAACAGCAGCTGCGGCGGCCATAACCACGTTATCGGTCGGGGTAAACACAGCGTCAGCCTTGCCCACCATATTGGCGGCGGCGCTCATGATTTCATCGTTGGTGTTGCCGGTGCCTTCCGCATAAGCAATGCCCTTTTCATCCAGGTAAGCCTTTGCTTCGGTAATGGGGGTGGTGGAATTGGCTTCGGAATTGGAGTACAGCAAGCCAACAGTCTTGACATCCGGGTTGATTGCCAGCATCATATCCAGGATGAACTGGGTGTTCAGCGCGTCAGAAGTACCGGTGACATAATCCAGGCCGGTGAGGTCTGCAGCGGCAGGGTCGCTGATGGCGGCGTACACAACAGGAATCTGATCTTCGGCGCAGGCATTGGCCATGCACTGAGCTGCCAAGGTGGCAATGGGCACCACCGCATCATATCCATCGGAAACCACCTGGGTGCCGATCTGGTTCAGCGTGGTAGCATCGTTCTGGCCGTTAAAATCTTTGTACTCAATGGTAATGCCCTTTTCGGCGGCTTTGGCGTCCAGCTCTGCTTCCACAGCGGTGCGGATCTCATCCAGGCTGGCGTGGTCCAGCTGCTGGACCACCGCAATTTTGTAAGACTTGGCGGTATCATCTGCGGCAGCAGCTTCGCTGCTGGTGGATGCAGCGGTATCGGCGCTGGAGGCAGCGGTAGAAGTGGTGGCGGCGGTGGAACCGCAGGCGGCGAGGATAGCGGCGGCGGACAGAACAGCAACAAACTTTTTCATGGTAAAAGCTCCTTTTTATCATTCACATTTAAGGTGTATCGGCGGTTTGTTCCCGGCAGTGCCGGGGCGGGCAATCAGTTTGCCCGGCGCCATCGCTCCCGCATGGTGGTAATGCTTTGCTTTTTCATGGTGTTACTCCTGTTTGTGGTCTGTGCCGGGTATAACAAAAAGCCCTTGCACAGAAATAGCTTTCTGTGCAAGGGCAGATCAATCAAATAATCTGTGGTGCCACCTTGCTTGCTGTGCCATAAACTGCACAGCCGCTCTGCGGAGAACTAACATTCCCCTGCCCTGTAACGGAGGCTTCCGTCAACGGATACTCAGCCCAGCTTTTCCCCGTGCCCTCGGCGAACCATTTATCCACTCCGCTTACCACCCCGTTCCCAGCATCCGGGGCTCTCTGTGCGTGCGCCTGTGGTTTTACTTTCGCTTCATTGGTTTAAAGTATTTATAGCACAAAGGCGCGGCCTTGTCAACGGGGAATTTTAATTTTCTGTGTCAAAAAGTACAATCAGTTTTTGGCAATAATCCATAAGCGGCTTTTCTTCGGCCTGCACTTCGGGCTTGATCAGGCCGTTCTGCTCGGTGTAAGGGGTGTCCTCGTTGTCCAGCGCCAGGAACAAATCCGCCCCTGTGGCAATAAATTCTTTGCCCACAGCTTCCGCCAGCGCGTTCAGGTCGTAATAGTCGTTCTCGGCATCATCGCCCAGCAGGCCGTTGCTGCCGCGCTGGGTATAGATCGTCAGCATGGAGCAGACTTCGCCCTGCACGGGGGAGCCTTCGCCGTTCAGCAGCATGCCGAAACGGCTGTAGTTGGCAATATAATTGCCGTCCTTCCAGGCACTCTGGGTCACATGGCCGTTGCTCAGCTGGCCAAAGAATTTATCGTCCGGGTGCTGGCGCAGCACAAAGTTCATGTTGTCCATCATGGCAAGGTCGTCGCGGTCCAGCCTGCCCTTATAGGTGGTGTTCACCTGCAGGTTGGCATACAGCTGCTGTACCTGGGCATAGGCATCGCCAAAATAGTCTGCCATCGCATCGGGCTGTTCCTCCATAGCGGTCTTGAACAGCTGCAGGGCAGTCATCATATCCTCATCCCGCAGGGCCTGCACAAAGTCCGCAATGCTCTCTGCCGGTTCGATCTCCGTATCTGCCAAAGCCAGCAGGCCATACATCGAAACTACGGTATTGCGCTCGGTGCCCAGCCCTGCCACATGGATAGTGCCGCCCTGCTGGCGGTTATACTGGTACAGCCAGCGCCAGTATTCAGCTTCCGCATCCGCACAGCTGCCCTGCAGCTTCAGGTAGTGGTTCAGCCAGTTTTCATCGCCCGTGCGCAGGTACTGCTCCAGCACCTGGGTTTCGCCCACGCCGGTTTCCACCAGCTGAACATTCACCCCCTGCTGTTCGTGCAGGTACTGGAACAGCGCCTTGCGCATGGCAGTGTTCTGCGGCTGTCCGCGGGTCTCTCCAGCCAGAAACACGCGGTAATCCGCATTACCAAAATCGGCATCTTCCAGCGGGTAATCCCAGTAAATGGGTGTTGTGTTGTCTTTCAGGTAGGTGTGGACGGTGTCATTCTTTTTGCTCTGCACTTCCACGGTTTCGGGCACAGCGGTTTCCTCACCGTCAGCCGTTTCCGGGGTAGCGGTACCGGCGGCAATGGCTTCCTCTGCCGTCATATCAGTATACAAAAAGTTCTGCAAAACCGCAATGTTGGCAGCCCAATCAGGATCCATCATGGGGCGGTCATCCATGCCGTTGCGCACGCCATAGGTGCCCTGCACCGGCATGGTCATCTGATCTGCTGTCACGCCTAAAAAGCTCGGCAGCTGCACCATCAAGGCAGCGATCTCAGTTTTTGTAAAGTTGGTCTGCACCACCGGCAGGGCGGTGTCCAGCAGGTCGTTCAGCTCGGTGACCGAAGCGCTCTTGATCCGGTCCAGCACCGCCTGGATGACGGTGCGCTGGCGGGCCACGCGGTGCCAGTCATCATCAATGGCGCGCAGGCGGGCATACTGCAATGCGGTATAGCCGTCAAAGTGGTTCCAGCCTGGTTCCACCTTCTTGACGATCAGCATCGAGTTGGAGGGGACCTCCCAGTTCAGCGCCTTGGCTTCGTCCTCAGTCAGGTTCAGGTCGATGCCGCCCACGGCATCCACAATCTGAACAAAGGAGTTAAAATTGAACCGCACATAGTGGTCCACCTGCACGTTGAAGCAGTCTTCCACCGTATCCATCGTCAGGCGTACACCGCCGTAACGGAAGGTGTGGGTGATCCAGTCGTACTGGCCCTCGTACCCATCCAGCAGAATCGGCACACCGGTGCCGCGCTCAATGGAAACCAGTTTGATGGTATCGTCCTTGATGTTCAGGGAGCACAGAATTAAACTGTCCGCGCGGGCATCGGAGCTGAACTCCGTGGTGGCTTTTGTTCCGTCCAGCTCGTTCAGATGGGTAAATGCATCCCAGTCGTTCACGGCATCGGTGCGTTCATCAGTGCTGACCAACAAGATGTTCAGCACATCTTCGTCCGCAAAGGGGCTGCCCTCCGGCATCTCCATTTCGTCATTTGTGGCCTGGGTCAGGCCGGTGGTATCCAGGTCCTGGTCCTCCTCGGCATCAACGGTGCCAACGCTGTCCACCGTGCCGTCATCGTAATGAATCAGATCCAACTTGCCGTTAATGTACAGCACCGCCAGCAGCACCAGCACCGCCAGCGCCGCAGCAAACACCGCCAGCAGTTTCAGCCACAGGGGACGTTTCTTTTTGTCCGGCGTTTCCGGTGCTGTGTTTTCCGCCTTGGGTTCGTTTTCAGTTCCCGGCTGGGCCTGCTGCTCCGGGGCAGCAGACTGCATCTTGTTTTCTTCGTCCTTCATAACTACTTTCACCCTTGTTGTTTTTGGCCGCGCAAACGCCGCAGGCCCGCCCGTATCCCGCAGGAATAATAGAGAAAAGCCAGTCCCGCAAAAATGCTGACCGTTAAACTGCGCCAGGTAAACCACCCATGCTGGATGGAATGGGTGCGCAGCAGCGCCAGCCACACTGGTGCCATCAGGGCGGTAAGGCCAATGGGCAGCGCGCGCAGCAAAGCTTCCTTATTGCGCAGGCAAAGCAAAAACGCCGCAATGCACAAAATAACCACCAGCACCACCGGCCACAACAGCCCGCGCTGGCTTAATGTATCCCCCACAAAGCGGAAGATGTTCCCCCAGCTCAGCTCCATGCCGTGCCAGGTATCCGCCGTGGTGCGCACCCCGGCCTGGTGGATGGCATCGCCGATGATATCCTGCCCGGTAATCAGGGTGGCCAGCACCCATTTCAGGCCCCAGCACATGGCATAGCCTGCCCCCCAGCACAAGCTGCCGCCGATGACCGGCAGACATTGCCTGGCACCGGATGCCGCCCGCTGCGGCAGGCAGCACAGCCACACCGCCACCGGCAGCCCCAGCGTGATGATGGGGGTGACCAGCAAATCACAAAACGCCGTACAGGTACCCAGCACCACCAGGGCAATGCTCAGCTGCCCGGCGCGGCGCGGCCTGGCCAGGACCCACGCGCAGCCCGCATACGCAATACAGAAAGTGGTAAAATACTGCACCTGATGCGGCACCCAGAACACGGTAACCGCCAGCTGGCTGACGGCAAACCACACCATGGCCCGCAGCCCACACTGCCGCCGCAGCTGCCACAAAATAACCGCCAGCAGCGCAAACAGCACCAAATACTGCACCACGCGCACACCGGTGATGGACATAGCGCAGAGCAGCGGCCGCAGCCAGATCAGGTAGCCGTGCCAGTACCGCGCATAGGAGAACGGCACCAGCTGCACTGCCTTTTGGGCACCGGTGGACAGCGGAATGGTGCGCTCGCAATAGACCGCAAGGTCACCGGCCATCGTTTCAAAGTTATCCACGTTATAGGCCGTTGCGGTCATCATGGCGGTCAAGGGATCCTGCTCGCCCATGGCGGCCGCTTCAAACAGCATGATGGTATCGGTATAGTTATCCATCTGGAACAGCTTAAAGCCGAAATATTCAGGGTAAAGCCCCTCCTGCTGGATGGTTTGGGCTGAATCATACACATGTTCCAGCACCGGCTGGGCCGGCAGCGCGCACGCCCCCAGCAGCAGCACAAACAGCACTGCCACCGTGGCTGCAAACGCCGCCAGCAGCTGCAGGGGCGTGGTGTGCCGCACCGTTGGGTTTGTTTTGATTTCCTGCATAGCATTCCTTTTCTTTTGGGAAGATTGCAAAAAAGTTACAAATCTTTTTTGGTTATTATACCGTATTATTCCGCCAGTTTCAATAGCGCAGAACTGCCGAAAGTTGTGAAATCCCCATCCCAAAATTTGCACATTCCCGTTACCGGGCGTCCGCCTGGCGCGAAACGGAGAGCACAATGCCCATTTCGCCCAGCAGCATCATCAAACTGGTACCGCCGGAAGAAAAAAACGGCAGGCTGATGCCGGTGTTGGGGATGGTGTTGGTAACAACGGCAATGTTCAGCACCGCCTGCAGCACCACCTGCACCACAAAGCCAACGGCCAGCAGCGCACCGAATTTATCCCGCGCGCGCACTGCAATGGACATGCCGCGCAAAAACAGCAGCAGGAACAGCACCACCGTCAGAGCCGCGCCCACAAAGCCAAGTTCTTCACACAGAATCGAAAAGATAAAGTCGTTCTGCGGTTCCGGCACATAGAGGTATTTCTGGCGGCTGTTGCCCAGCCCCAGCCCGGCCGCGCCGCCAGATGCAATGGCGTACAGGCTTTGGATGGTCTGGTGGCCTTCGCCCAGCGGATCGGCAAAGGGGTCCCGCCAGGAGGACAGCCGCCCCATGGCATAGGGCACCAGCTCCG
>OHZD01001040.1_pt1 | contig 10785 bp, 11 predicted proteins | sample 1580391 | NCBI WGS metagenome assembly OHZD01 (sample SAMEA3882510, study PRJEB24775) | human gut metagenome | biome: human-associated habitat; feature: intestine environment; material: feces | place: Netherlands | collected 2009/2010 | reverse complement strand
AAAAATGCTCGATAATACACAAAGTATTATCTGCGCTTTTTGCTTAGCAGCTTGTGCTCCTCGCTCGCCGCATCGGCACTTAGAATTATGCGGTGTTGCCATAAATTCAAGTTTATCTATTCAATCCTCTATAAACCCTGTATTTTCAAGGCATATCGCCTATTAAATGTTCAAACCTTATGTATTTTCCCTTGTTTTTGCCCTTATGAGCCGAAACAAGGGAAATTTTTATTCTCCGCCGATTACCTTATCCAGCAGTCTTGCGGAAGTACGCTTCGCTTCCCTTGTAGCGTGAGCGTAAATGTTCATTGTGGTACTGACATCAGCGTGTCCGAGAAGTTCCTGCACATCTTTAGGTGCTGCACCGTTTGAAAGCAGATTGCTTGTATAGGTGTGTCTGAGCATATGAAAGTGGAAATCCTCCAATCCCTCCACCTTTTTTCTCGCTGTCCTGCACATAATCCCCACCGTACTCGGTGCTTCAAATGCCCCATCAGGTCTAAGGCAGACAAAGGATAATTCCTTGTACCCCTCTGGGACTTCCTCCGACCTCGGCAGACTGTAAACCTCATAATAGGTGCGGTCTTTTTCTTTGACCTCCAAATAGTAATTAAGGCTGTACAGTTCCCCGTATCGAAAACGGTTTTTGTGCTGTTCTGTTTTCGCAGTTTTCAGGATTGCGGCAAGCGTATCGCAAAAGTCCACGGTGCGGATTTTTTTACGCTTTGTTGCCCCTATTTCTGTTTTGTGCCTTGCCCCGTTGTAACGCATACTGCGGCGTACTGTCAGATATTGTTCTTCAAGGTTAATGTCCTGCCAAGTCAGACCACAGACCTCTCCAATACGCAAACCTGTATAATAGGCTATCTGTATAGGAAGAAGTGCAGGATTGTTTTTCTTTTTCAGGAAGTCCTCTAATCTCTGATACTGTTCGTAGCTGAGCGTTGGTGTGGAGGCAGTTTCTCCGTCCTCGTCCGAGAACAGTTCGCATTCTTCTTTCTTTCCTCGCCATACCACATACTGCATCGGGTTAAAGGTTATCAGTCTTTTCGGGAATACCGCAAAACGGAACGCCCCTTGTAAAACAGCCGAAAACAATCGGAGATACCCTTTGCTGAGTGCCTTTGCGGTTGTACCGTCAGGATTTGTACCGCCAAAGCTGAGAAAGTCTATATACGCCTGTAAATGGTCGGCGGTTACGGTTTTCAGCTTTCGGTTTCCTATCGGGTGCTGTTTGATACGGTTGACCGTTCCCTGATAGGACATTACCGTACCATTGCTGAGATTGCCGGGTTTCAGTTCTTCCTCCACCCACAGATCGAGCAGCATACCAACTGTGATGTTTTCAGACTTCGCAACGAATTTCTTTTCCTCATAGTCAGCGATTGCTTTTCTGAGCAGGGCTTCTGTTTCAGACTTGCTTTCTGTTCCCACAAACTCTTTCTGTACTTTTCTGCCGCTTTCATCTTCGATATAGAAGCGTGCGTACCACTTTTTACCTTTTTTTCTTACAGAACCTTTTGCCATAGATAAATTTCTCCTTTCTATCCGTGGCAATCGGGACTGTGACATATGGTGTGCGTAAAGTAATAGTGTCACTTATGCCGATGAATGTCAATCGGCATTTTCACTTGTCAAAGTGCCACGGAATTTTTCTTTTTCAGCAACCCTTTCTTCGGCTGCTGTCACTATCCCGAACAGGTCGCCCATCTTTACAGCGGTGCGTCCCTCATCGTAGATATGTAAAATCCCATCTAAAAACTGCTTCATATTCTCGATAGGAAGTTCCATTTCTTTACGGTAAACCCTTTCCATAATCGCCCCTGACTCAATCGCATAGCGGCGTAAGGACTGCTTTAAGCCCTCGTCCTCCGCTACACGGTCAACCTCAGCCATTGCGTCTGCAAAGTGATATGCATATTGTGGAAACAGAATATATGAGGCAGAATTTACAATGAGTGCAACCACAAAGCCAATTAAGGACAAAATACCCGCACAAGCATATCTGCTGCATACAATCTGTTTTTTAGATACAGGAAGTGATACAGCATATTTCCCCCATTTCCATTGCTCGTCACAAGTTGTTAGGGAGATAATCATTGACATTATTTCAATAGGAATGAGTAAAAAACTGATATATATTGTTCCGCTTTTTTCCAATATGAACATTAACGCAATAATAATGGCTATATCCATAATCACACGAGGTAAGCCATATTTCTTTTTAATTGTAAGAAAATCCTTTGTTAATAGCCCTTTCATTTCATTTCCCCCTTTACATAGAAAAGCATAATTTCTTCGATTGCGGCTGGAACAACAATCGCTTTTGGATATTTTTTCTCGGCAATGTGACGGTCTTTTACAAGCACTTTGTATTGATAATCCTCTTTCCTATAAGCGATTATCTCTGATTTATCTAAGTTGTCAAAAACCATAGCACCACAACTCATTACACCGTAATTATCAACTAATTCGTCTTTTGAGTGGGTGAAAACCAATTTCCCCTTATGAATAAAAGTAATATAATCTGCCACTTTTTCTAAATCGCTTATGATATGAGAAGATACCAATACCGAATGATTTTCGTCTTGAACAAAGTCAATCAAAATATCTAAAATGTCATCTCTGATAATAGGGTCAAGACCACTTGTTGCTTCGTCCAAAATTAAAAGTTCTGCTTTGTGCGAAAGTGCCACAGCAAAAGCCAACTTAACTTTCATACCTTTAGAAAAATCCTTTACCCTTTTATCAGCAGGAAGTTCAAACTTCGAGAGATAATTGACATAAGTATTTCGTTCCCATTTTGAATATATTCCCGACATATATGTTCCAATTTCATTTGGTGTAAATATATCTGGGAAATGGTTTTCATCAAATACAACGCCTATTTTGTCTTTGATTTCAATTTCTTCAGAGAGATAATCCTTTCCGAAAATTTCAATATTTCCATCTGTCTTTGATATTTCATTAAGAATACAGTTAATAGTTGTTGATTTTCCTGCACCATTTTCTCCAATCAGTCCCATAATTACGCCTTTAGGTACAGTGAAGGTCAATTTATCAAGAACGAAATCACCGTAATCTTTTGTCAAACCTTTAACTTCTAAAATATTTTCGCTCATTTATTCGTCCTCCTGATATAAAAGTGTCAGTAAATTGATTAGTTTATCAAGTGATATTCCACTTGCCCTTGCCACTTCGATTGCGTCTGTAAAGTGTTCCTCTATCTTCTTTTGTTGTTCCTCAAGATAAAAGTCCTGATTTTGTGCCGATACATAGCACCCTTTACCAGCTGTTGACTCTATAAATCCATCTTCTTGTAATGTGGCATAAGCTTTTTGTACCGTTAAAATACTAATGTGCAAGGACTTTGCCAATGACCTTACAGACGGAATGGCTTCACCTGTTTTCAATTCACCACTCATAATTGCCGCCTTGATTTGTGTAGAAATTTGTTCGTACAAAGGTCGGCTTGCCTTATTGCTTACAACAATATCCAAAATTCCACCGCCATTCTGTTACTTGCTATTATATAGTGTATTACATCTACAAGTACAGTATATAATAGTTGTGCCTTATTGTCAAGGGCAAGAATAAAGCGACAGAGATTTCTCCCTGCCGCTCTAATCTTTTATGTGTATATAATTTCTCTATTGATTATTTCTCTTGCCCTTGCCTGTATCTCGTTCATTCTTACAACCCACAACATCGGGTTTTCCGCTTTGAGTTGCTCAGTCACACCTTCCTTGTCAGCCATTTGCTCAACCAATCGGAACATCATATCCATTGCCTGTTCGTCAATATCAGCAAGATAACCGTTCAATTTTCCGCTTGTGAGCAGCGTGGTGTAAACTGCTCGTTTATGTTCCTGTAAATAGCGTTTGTACCGCTGTCCCCATAAGCCGATAAACTTGTGTTCTTTTTCGGTTGGTAAAGTAATGCAAGGAATATAATAATCTCCCTGCAACTCATACCATAAACCGTTGCTTTCATCATAAATATACTTGTCCATTAAAAAATCCTCCGTTATAATATATTCGCACATATGTCACAGTTCTCCGATTGCCACACTCTGTTATATCTTGTTATGAGATTTTCTTGCCCTTGATTTTGCCCTTATAAGTAGGCAGGGAAAGAGTAAACTTGTGTGAAATCATATAAAAGGATAAGGTGAACACATTGCGATAAATCCTTTATTTTCAAGGCTTTTGGAGGATTTTATTGATAACCTATGGAGAGCAATAATCACTCATAATTTTATGGTTTTCAAATTCCAGTTTGTCATACTCATTCCTACAACCAAAAAATCCAGAACTGTGTGGCCGGTTCAGCCAACAGTTCTGGACTTTTTATTTTTCAACTGCGGTTTTTTCTTATTACAGCGTTTTCAGCAAAACTTTGCTCAGCGGGCGCTTGGGGACGCAGTAGTCGCCGGCCTCATCCAGGTAGTATTTTACGCTGCCGTTCTGCATTTCCACCAAGTGGCTCTTGTGGGTGGGGTAACCCAGGGCGACCATGCAGCACAGGCGCATCTTTTCGGGCAGAGCCAGCAGCTTTGTCAGGGCCGGGCGGTCGATGGCCCCCATGATGCAACTGCCCACACCGTGGGCCCAGGCGGCAGCGGTCAGGCTGCCCAGGGCAAGGCCCGCATCCATATCATTGGCACCGGGCAGGTTTTCGTCCTGCAATACGGCGATAAACGCCGTCGGCACCTCGTCGGCCTTGGGGTTGCCCTGCTCCCGGGGCAGATAGGCGGCCCAGTGTACCAGCGGCTGCACGGCGGCCACAGCTTCGAGGCTTTGCACGATGATATACTTCACCGTCTGGCGGTTGGCGCCGCAGCTGGCGATGCGGGCGGCGTCCACACACTCCTGCAGAATTTCAGGCGCCACGGGGCGCTGCTCGAACCGGCGGTAGGTGCGGCGCGTGCGCAGAAACTCCATCATATCCATTCCCAACACATCCTTGCTTCTTGTCTTCGCCGCGCCCTGCCGGGCAGGCATAAGGCTGCGGCTGTACTTTTAGGCAATACCGCATAATTCTAAGTGCCGATACGGCGAGCGAGGTGCGGCAGCCGCCGGAGCGGTGCTTAAGCCGTCAGGCGGGAATTGTGCGGTATTGCCTTTAGTATACCAAACCCTGCTTTATTTATCAATCACGGTCGAGGTGCGGCCGATGCCGACGACGGCCTCGGTGATCTTTTTCCAGCTGCTGCATCCGCAGACTCCGTCTGCCGTCAGGCCAAAGCGGCGCTGCACACCTTTCAGGGCGGTCTCGGTCCTGGCACCGAACACGCCGTCCAGCGTGCCGGTGGTGTACCCCAGGGCGTTCAGGGCGTCCTGCAGCACCAGCACATAGGTGTTGCGGTTGCCGCGGCGTACCGTAGGGTAGCCTGCCGTAGTTTTGGCGCAGGCGGGTTTGCCGTAGCGGCGGTCAAAGTGCACCCAGGTCGGCGTCATCGAGAGCGGCTCCACATAGCCCCACGCCTTGGTGGCGACAGCGGCATTGTAGATGGCCTTGCGGGCGTCCGCACCGCTGCTTTGGCCTACGTCAAAGGCCACGCCCGCGTAGTGCTGGCTGGTGGTGCCGTGGCCACCCTCCCAGATGCGCTTGAAGGCGTAGCCCACCGGGATGGATTTGCCGTAGGTGCGGCGGGTCAGGTTCCAGGCCTCCATGGCGGCGGTGGTGGTCCACAGCACATTGGCCCCGCTGGAACCGCGGAATTCCCGCAATTTCAGCGTGCTGCCGTAGCTGTATGGCATGGGGTCATTCTCGTTCAAGTCATAGGTGTAGAAGCGGTTGTTGAAGGCATCGTACACGAACAGTTTTGCCATAGTTATCCCTCCTCGTTCCGGCACTTGCGGCAAATGCCCTGGGCGGCCAGGCGCAGGCTTTCCCATGTGTCGGCGTCCACCACGCCCAAGGGCTGCAGGCCGGCGGTAAGCTGGTAGCTTTCCAGCGCCGATTGCGTAGCTTCGTCAAATACACCGGTCTCGGGGACAAAGTTTGCCCCCTGGTTCACGGCGGCGATGAGGTTGAGCCACTGCTGCACCTGCAATACCGCCGGGCCTGCGCTGCCCAATGCCAGGGCCGAGGCAGGCCACTCGCCGCCCGGTTCCGGCCCGGCCGCGGCGGGGGTCACGGCCAGCAGCGTCAAAGCGGCATCGCGGAAAATGGTCCAGGTTGCGGGCGTCACCTCGCCTGTCTCCGCCAGCCCAAAGTAGCGCTGGGCACTGCGCACGGCGATCTCCAGCTCCGAGTCAAAGGTATCGGACGGCTCGGTGCCGGCCAAAAAGTTGATCTCGGGTATCCACTGGTTCAGGAACAGCAGCAGCCGGTTCAGCTGCAATATTTCCGGGCCGCTGTCGCCGGGTCTCAGCGTTCCAGTGGGGGAGGTAAGACCCACCACCCGTACCACAGGGCCGCTGGTCTCCAAGGCCTGCACAGCGTCGTAGATGCTCTGCCAGGTCAGGCGGCCGACGGTACCGTCCACGGTCAGGCCCGCCCGCTCCTGCCAGGCACGCACCGCGCGGGTGGTCGCCGCGCCAAAGGTGCCGTCCACCGTCACGGTGGGCACATCGCTGTAATAGGCCGCCAGCCGCCGCAGGTAGAACTGCACGGCCCGCACAGCGGTGCCGCTGCTGCCCTGGCGCACCGTGGCGGTGAACTGGCCGGGCGCTACGCCGTAGTCCACAATTTTGTTGGCCACGGCCAGGGCGACTTCCTTTAATTTGTTCCAGGTGCTGCGCCCGGTCACGCCGTCCGCCGCCAGCGAGAACCGGTTCTGGAACGCCGTCACCGCCCTGACGGTGGCCGGGCCATAGCTGCCGTCCACGGTCACGTGGGACAGGCCGCTGTAGTTGTCCGCTGCCAGCCGCAACCAGAACTGCACCAGCCGCACTTCCATGCCGGTGCTGCCCCGCCGCAGGGCAGTGCCGGGCCAGGCGGTGCCGCCCAGGTCACTTTGGGCTTCCAGCCAGGCGGCATACAGGGCATTCCAGGTCGTCTGTCCCACCACACCGTCCGCTGTCAGGCTTTGCTTTTGCTGAAAGACTTTCACCGCCCGCTCGGTGGCTGCGCCGTAGCTGCCATCCACCGTCACGGCGGGCAGGCTGCTGTCAAACTGGGCCAGGTCGGACAGCCAGAACTGCACCTGCTCCACATTGCTGCCGGTGCTGCCCCGCCGCAGGGTGGTGCCGGGCCAGCCGCCGGTGCTCTGGGTGCCGTCGGCGGTCTCGCCCTCGCTGGTCAGCTCCGCCAGGTTCTTGACGCTGACGTAGATATAGCTGATTTTGAACCAGGTGCTTTTGCCCACCACGCCGTCTGCCGTCAGGCTGAACTGCTTCTGGAATTTTTTCACCACATTTTCGGTGGTCTCATCAAATATGCCGTTCACGGTGGGCTTGCCGAAGAACGGGTAATCCTTGGCAATGCGGGAAAGCTGCCGCTGGATGATGCGCACGCTGGTGCCGGTGCTGCCCCGCCGCAGGGGGCTGCCGGGATAGCTGGAGGGGATGCTGGCGATGTTATTGGTGGTGACCAACTCCACCCGGCTGCCGTAGTAGTAGCGCAGAATTTGCAGGGCGTTTTTGCCCTCTTTGGCGCGGTCGACGGTGCCCCACTGCTTCATGCCCGGGCAGGTGACGGTTTTGCCGTCGCAATACTCGGTGTAGTAGGGTTCCCGGTCGCCGCTGCGGCGCACGTAGGTGTTGAACAGTTCGGCGGTCAGTTTTTCCATCACCGCAAACACCGTGCGGCCCGAAACGTAGGCCTGGTCGACACCCGGCGAGCCGGTGATATTAAAACTATAGCCCCGGCTGGGATACCACTCGGTCCAGATGCGGTTAAGCGCAAGGCTGATCTGCGCGAGAATATTCGCGCGGAGTGCCTGTTCCGGCCAGGTAGGGCAGACAGTCGGGGCTGTTTTACGTATTTCGACAAGTTTATTATAAAGGCAACACCGTACAATTCCCGCTTTACAGCTTAAGCACCGCTGCTGCGGCTGCGGAGCACAATCTGCGTCGCAAAAATGCTCGATAATACATCCAGTATTATCGAGCATTTTTGCTTAGCAGCTTGTACTTCTCGCTCGCCGCATCGGCACTTAGAATTGTGCGGTATTGCCTAAAGTATCTGCATCCCGCACGGGGATGCCGTTTTCCCGCAGCAGGGCCGCAAATACGCCCTGGCCGGGGATCTTTCTGCCGGTGAAGGTTCCATCGTATACTTCGGCAGCACCGCAACTGGGGCTGCGCGGCTGCAGGATGGCGAGTTCCACACCGTTTTCTTTGGCAATGGCCAACGCTCTGGCCGCACCGGCGCGGAATGCCGCATCCACACTGACGCCGTCCTTCGTAACGACCTCTCCGTTTACGATCTCCGCCGGGGTGCGGGGAACCGACAGGCCGCCCAGTACCTCAGGGCAGACGGGGATGACCTCATGCCCCTGCACAAAGGCCGCTGCTTTTTCGCTGTAATTGTTGCCGCCGCTGTATTTGCAGTTTTCGCCCAGCAGGCAGGCGCTTACCAGAATCTTCATCGGCGCGTCCTCAGCTTACCACCGGGCTTTCCGGCAGAATGATCTGGATCAAGGTCTTATCCAGCATCAGGGTGCGGTGCCAGGGGTTCAGGATGATGCCCTCGATCTCGGGCACGGTCAGGGCGGTTTCCAACAATTTGCCAATGTCCGCCATAAAGGTGGACTGCACCTGCTCGGCACCCCGCATTTCCTCCTCAAAGCTGGTAAAGGCGTACCACCAGGCGCGGCCGTCGGGGGTCTGCACGACTTTTAAGCTCATCTGGGTGGTGCCGGGGCTGGGCTCCACGGCTACCACAAACTGGCCGTTTTCCCGGATGCGGCGGCGGATGGCCGTCAGCGCGTGGGCCAGCAGCTCCGGGGTGGCGTTTTGCTGTAAGGCGGCAATGGCCTGCTCGATGTTCTCGTTGCCCTGCAAGGCTTCTTCCTGCATAGTGTGTTCCTCTCTTTATCCGTTTTGGGCCTATTATAGCAGATTTTGGCGGGAATAAAAAGGGGCTGGAAACTTTGCGCAACTGCTGGTATAATAAGGGCAAAGAAACAGCCCAACACGCGGAAAGGTCGAGCCTATGCTGGAAGAATTGAAACAACAGGTTTATGCGGCAAATATGGAATTGCCCCGCCGGGGGCTGGTGACCTACACCTGGGGCAATGTCTCGGGCATCGACCGCAAGGCCGGGCTGGTGGTCATCAAGCCGTCGGGCGTGGCGTATGAGGAGCTGACCCCGGACAAGCTGGTGGTGCTGGACCTGGACGGCCGCAAGGTCGAGGGCGGGCTGAACCCCAGCAGCGACACCAAGACCCATCTGGAGCTGTACAAGGCCTACCCGCAGTTGGGGGGCATCGTGCATACCCACTCCACCTACGCGGTGGCCTTCGCCCAAGCGCGGCGGGACCTGCCCGCCTTTGGCACCACCCACGCCGATTATTTTTACGGCCCGGTGCCCTGCACGCGGGAGCTGACGCCCGAAGAAATTGACGAGGATTACGAGCGGAACACCGGCAAGGTGATTCTGGAGACCTTCGCCCGGCGCGGCATCGACCCGGTGCATGTGCCCGCCGTGCTGTGCGCCAGCCACGGGCCGTTTACCTGGGGCAGGGATGCCGCCGAGGCCGTCTACCACGCCGCCGTGTTGGAGGAGGTGGCCAAGATGGCCGTTTTGACTCTGACCATCGACCCCGGCGCCCAGCCTGCGCCCCAACATGTATTGGACAAGCATTTTATGCGCAAGCACGGACCCAATGCGTATTATGGACAGAAAAAATAAGGCGTACCGTAGGGGCCGATGCTCGCATTGAGAAGTTCAAGGCCGACTACACCAAGGTGTTTGGGGAATGAAGCGCATACAGAAAAGCCCGCCAGCAAAACAGCTGGCGGGCTTGTTCTTTGGCTTTTTAGGTTTTCGGCTGGTAGCGCATGTCCGATACCGTGTACACGGTGATGAACGCCTGGGGGTCTTCGCGGTTCATGAAGTTCATCAGCTTCTGGTACTCGCCCTTGTCCACGATGGTGATGATCTCGCGGCGTTTTTCCATGTTGTAGGCACCGTAGGATTCATACACCGTGGCCCCACTGTGCAGGTCGGTTAGGATGAAATGGCGAAGTTCTTCCTCTTTTTTGGTGATGATACAGACGCGGCGCTTGATGTTTTGGTCAAAAATAAAGTGGTCCAGCACCAGCCCGTTGAAGTAGGTGCCCAGCACGCTGAGCACCACGGTCTTTTTATCGTAGACCAGCGCGGCCGACAGCGCCACGCACATGCCGGAGAGCGACATGGCCCGGCCCAGCTCGATGTGCAGGTACTTGTTCATGATCTTGGCCACGATGTCCAGCCCGCCGGAGGACGCGTTGCGGTTGAACAGGATGCTCAGCCCCACGCTGACCACCAGAATGTAGCACAGCACGTCCAATTCCTGACTGTCGGTCAGCGAGCGCAGATCGGAGGCGACGCAGGAGCGCGCGGCTTCAAGCTCCTCGTCCGTGATGTCGCCGCGCTTTACCGAGTCGAGCTGGGCGAATATCTCGTCCCGCGCGGCGGCGAAATTTTCAAATTCTATGCCGGAGGCGACGAGCATCAGCCCCTTGTGCAGATCGAGCATGGAGCTTGCGTAGTAGCAGAGACTGAGCTTCTCGCGCACGTTTACAAACAGCTTCGAGGTCGCTCCCGCGCCAAAGACGGAGTTGAACACATAGAGCGAGGGGTAATCCGGCTCGTCCATGCACTCGCCGAGACGCCAGCCCATGACGA